>Ga0265342_10000258_pt1 | contig 59570 bp, 54 predicted proteins | sample 4CB327metaG_FD_203125 | JGI IMG/M metagenome (GOLD analysis project Ga0265342, IMG submission 203125) | Rhizosphere microbial communities from Carex aquatilis grown in University of Washington, Seatle, WA, United States - 4-CB3-27 metaG | ecosystem: Host-associated > Plants > Roots >...
GTGTCAATCAAGGCGCCAACGAGACCGGCTCGGCCTCGGCACAGGTGCTGTCGTCAGCGCAGTCGCTGTCGCACGAAAGCAATCACCTCAAGGTCGAGGTCGACAAGTTCCTGAATACGGTCCGTGCTGCCTAACGGGAGCAACGGTACGGATCGTTATCGGCCGCGCGGAAACCTTTCCCACCGGGGTTCCGCGCGGCCGTCCAACAGGAGCCGCAGATGTCAGGCCGTCGTATTCTGCTCTTTCAGCCAAGGCGGACCGGGCCATCGGCCGATCTGTCCGGATGGCGCCAAGAGTCTGCCGGGCAGCGGCAACAAGCTATGGACGCGCTTCGCGATCAATTCAAAGAAGCAGCGATAGTGGCAACGCAGGTGCTCGATCAAGCTCTTCTGCACCTAGAGGGGTTGTTGAGGTCGTGTCCGGACGGCGCGCCGGAATTGACGTTGCAGGCGCAGGAAATCATCGACCAACAGCGTTCGCAAATCGAGCGGACTGCGCAATACCTTCGTAGTTCTTGAGCCCTGGACGCACCCGTTCGTTTGGCCCCGGCGGCAGGGGCTCCCTTGAATGCGGTACATGCAACGAACCGCGGCGCGGCCGATGCGGCCTAACACGGGTTTGCATCCCAATACGCATTCACACATAGAGGCTAATCCCTATTCTTCAGATAGATTTGCGGCCGAATCTCTGAAAGGGATCGATGCCCAACTCTCGTCTGAGCAACCACACGATTGTAGACTCCACGAATGCCGAGGAAGTCGAGGCGGCGCTTGCGGGTGTCTGGGGCATCCGTTCGATGCGTGTGCTCAGCGACACGCCACAATTCAAGGCGCGTACGCAATTCCGACGGATGAAGGATGCCGGCATCGGCTATCTCGATATTGCGGGTGGCTGCGTTGCCGAATTTGAGGAGAGCAGCGTCGTCCGCCAAAAAGTTTGCTTTTCCGGCACCTGCAAGGCGTCGGTCGGAAACTCAGTCTATGAGTTGATCCCAGGGCTGATTGGTGTCTTGCCGCACGGCGAGGAGAGCCATTGCCACTATAGCAACGGCTACTCCGAAGTGGTTCTACGCCTCGACTACGCCGCCCTGGTTAAGAAGCTCAGCCTCTTGATGGGCGGCTTGCCCTCCACGCTACAGTTCGATTCGACTTATCAGTGGTCACCGGCATGCGAACGCTTTCGAAGGATCATTCGGTTCATCGTGGGAGAAATCAACCAGCCGGATCTTCCAGATGTCTATATCGATGAGCTCGAGCAGCTGCTTCTCAGTGTATTTCTACACACCGCTCCCCATAATTTCAGCGACAGGCTTGAAAGGGAGGGAGAGCGGCCTGCTGCGCCGTGGCGCGTGCGTCGACTTGAGGATTACCTGCAGGCCCACTGGGACAAGCCCCTGACGATAGAAGCGGTTGCGCTGGCAACCGGCGTCAGCGTCCGAAGCATATACGCTGCATTCAAAGCGAGTCGTGGATATGGCCCGAATGCTTATCTCAAAAAAATAAGACTGGAGCACGCACGCGAAATGCTGTGCAAGCCGGGCCAGAACCTTACAGTAACCGCCATCGCCTTCGCGTGCGGTTTCTCAAACCTCGGGCATTTTGCTGCCGACTATCTGGAAGCATTCGGGGAGCGGCCGTCCGACACGCTTCGACGAAGCAGGGTGTGACTCGGGGGCCAAGCTGGAGAACAATGGCGGTCGTTGCGATTGAAGAGTTGATCGCTGCGACGCGCGCATCGCCTGGATTGCGAACAATTAATTCGGTGTCTGTTTGATTCGAGCCGATTGGCGCCTGCGCAACTCGGCGCGCTGCAAGTGCGGGCTCGATGTCGTGCTCACCCGTTCACGCGATGATGTATCGTTGAAGTCCAAGCGCGTTGGCCGCCGCCTGAGCATCGAACTTGCGTCGTACGGGCTGAGCGTTTGGTGTTGATGGCGCGCCACGGCCGACGAAGATGGGAAATATTCCTTCGCCGTGGCGCTATGAATGAGGCAGCCTCTCATGCGCGAGCCTCTCTCAAAAACCCTATCGCCTACCATTTAGCGCTGCGCCCAAGGGCAGCGATTTTCCAATGTCACGGTCGGCTTGGGTGGGCGTTGATCCATCCCAGGATTGGGGTCCAGGTCGGTTGCCGGAGGAAACCCAGAGATCAGATTTCGGCGCCGTCAAGACTGTTGTTGGCCTACGAGAGACATCGCGGCGAATGTGCCGATTGCGCCTGTGCCGATTTCGCCTTGTAGCTTTAGCGCAAATCCTGCACACTTTGTGCGCCATCGGGCAGTATGTCCCTATCGTTCTGAACTGCGGTGACGCTCAATAACATTGTTGCCTGATCCCAAAATGGCCGCCCTGCTGGAAAAAATCAGTCGCTATCTGCCGTTGATCCTGCTGATCACAGCCGTCGTGGCTCTCTTACAGGTCGCTCTGCAGATGGGGCATGTGTTCTCTTCCCTGAATTTGGGAGGCTGGTTTAATCGGAACTCAAACCTAATTTGGTGGATATTTTCCGGGGCGTGTTTTGTTGCCTGGACTCTCGCCATTCTGGCATATCTGCGACACACAAGCCGTTTGCCTGCCTGGCTAACAAGATGGAAACCGCTCATGGACATCCTTGATCGTCTCACCAACCGCCGGGAGCTTGAGAGGCGAATCGATACAAAAGCCGAGGCCGTCTACATAGATGCAGATGCCTTGGCGGAAACTCTCAGAAGCAGGGTCGTTGGCCAGGACCGAGTATGTCGCGAACTCGCCGCCCAGATCCGTAGGCGGCTCGCGTTGGAGCACCGCGGAAAGCCGATCGGAGTATTTCTATTTGCCGGACCGCCGGGTTCCGGAAAAACCTATTTGGGCAAGACGCTTGCATATGCGATCGGACGAAAGCTCTTGCACTTTGATATGACACAGTTTTCCAGCGGGTCTTTCGCCTCAACATCATTGTTCGGTGCAGCGAGGGGATATGTCGGATCGACCACTTACGGAAAGCTGACGGCAGGTTTGCGCGATACCCCCGACGCAGTTGTGCTGCTCGATGAATTCGAAAAGGCACATCCCGACGTACATAAGAATTTTCTTACGGCTTGGAACGACGGGTTTATTACCGAAGCATCCGATGGACAGCAAATCTCGACCACGCGCTCGCTTTTTGTGTTGACGACAAATGCCGCCATCGATGCTCTCGCCGGGCTGGCGCGACAATATGCCGACAATCCCGACGAACTCCGGCGTGCCGCCGACTCCGTGCTTCGGGCGGCAGGATTTGCTCCAGAAGTACTCAGTCGCATCGATCGTATCTTCGTGTTTGAACCCTTGAGCGGCCTCGATATTGCGAGGGTCGCTGCACTCGAGATCGAAAGCATGATTCAGGGTTATGGGCTGGAAATAAGCGCCGGTGGGATCGATCCGCAAATCTTGCTTGATCTGGTCAATCGTTGGCGAAAGATGGGGTATGTCGCCTCGGCGAGAGACCTTGTACGTGCCATTGAAGAAGTGATCGCGGACTCCTTGATCGAGGCGAAACGGAACGGAGCTCAACAAGTAACCCTGGCCGAACAGGACGGGAAGGTGTGGACCGAGGTCGTGCGATGACTTCATCCGGATTGTTTTCGAGACAATTTCTGGTTGTTCGCCGACAACGATGGAAGTAGCTGACGATGCCCGATCCGATACCGTTACCGCTCGAAGTTCTGCGGCCGGCAGCTACGCCAGTTGCAGATTGGGATTTTCATCTTTGGCGTGACGCCCCCGGGTGGAGGAATCTGACCCTCGCCGCAATTGGATTGTCGGCGGCTGTCATAGCGCTACCGTTGGTGGGAACACCGTCCGCCGAGGAATCCAACAATAGCATTACCTCGTGCCGCGGCAACGCAGCGGCGTTTGCCGGCCCCTCCGGACGAGGCGAAGTTGTGGGGTTTCTAACTACGGATCAAGCCATCAAACTGTTGCAAAATACGCAATTCTCTTCACGCATGGCGATTAATCCTGACTTCTTAACGAATGTCCGCAGCCTTGTGCATGTTGAAGGCAGCCTTGAGGGGACACGAATGGTCTATCTGCTGCCTCAAGGCATGAACGCTCGGATTGGCGACCACGTCGAAGTTGTTGGCGGCCACGTCGATCCGAGTCTTCCCTGTCACTATATTCCCAACCTAGTCGTCCGCGTTCAATAGGCCAAACGACCCATGGTTAGGGTTTGCGGCCGATTTATCCACCCAGGCATCGCCTAGGTGTGGCGCCATCTCGTCGCCCCTGCGTTTTTGATCGTCTATGGTGGGATTTGGCAGCTTTTCTTGCAGCGGCAAGATCGACTTCATGATCAGCCCGACCGGCTTGCTGACCGACCCACCCGATATCCAGCGAGAAGTCATGCTGCGCGACGCCTTGACGCTGATCATGCGGCGCAAGCATCCGTTGGCACGACGGAAGGCGCTGTCGCTGGCGGATTTGCGGGACGCTCAATGGGTGATGCCGAACGCGCAGACGACGATGTGGCGGCAGGTCGAGGCGTTGTTCGCGGCGGAGAACGAACCCTGGCCGATCGATTGCGTCACGACCGATTCGATCACCGCGCTGACGCAGCTGGTCATGCGCAGCGATTGCGTGTCGATCTCCTCCAAGAAACTGGTGACGTTGGAGACACGCGCCGGCTCCATCGTCTGCGTGCCGCTGCGCAATCCGCATTTTTCGCGTGAAATCTGCCTACGACAGCGGCGGAGCGCCGAACTTCAACCCGTTGCGCAGCGATTCGTCGTGGCGTTGCGTAGCGTGGCGGCGGAGCTGCGGAAGACGGGTTCGAAGTGAGTGTCTATTGCACGCCGCCCTGCCTCGTGAGGAGGGACTGGCGCGCCCGAGAAGATTCGAACTTCTGACCTTTGCCTTCGGAGGGCAACGCTCTATCCAGCTGAGCTACGGGCGCCTTGCCCGTCATTACCCGATCGGGCGGGGCGCGGCAACTCAGGGCTTCGGCCGGTTTTGAGCGATCTGGACCAAGCTCGGATTGTTGTTCGGCCGAGCTTGGCCTTGCCTTGGGCCAGTCCTTTGGCGTCGTTTGACCCGCTCCTAAGCGCGGTCGACCCGGGCCGCGTAGCAGCCGGGTGCGGCGAAGTGCAGGTGCAGATAGTCCGCGCGGGGATCGGCGAACAGCTGCGCGATCGCAGCTTCGAGGTCGCGGCCGTCGGTGAGCGTCCAGCCGGTGATCATGGCGTTGGAATCATAGCCGCGGGCGGCGAGGGTGCGCAGCCGCAACTGTTCCGGAACCTGATTGATGGCGTCGAAGGTGGTCTCGTCCTCGCGCACATAGATCGCAAACCGCATGCGATAGGGCGAGGCGACCGGGTGGTGCTCGTAATTGAGGAGCACGAGGGCATCGCCCGGCTGGCTGTCGGTCAGGCTGACGCGGCAGGGATAGCCCGGTGTGCGCGCGTCGGCGATCTGGCGGACGGCACTGCGCTGCGCCAATTCGTCGTCGGAGAGCGCGAACAGAGAGGTGAATTGCTCGGCGGCGAGGCCGCGGATCCGGAAGTCGTGGGATTGATCGGTCATGGGTTGCTCCTGTGTGGTCAGGGGACCATCGCCGAGGCGGCAGACCGCGGCCACCCGAATCCCGCGTAAAACACAACCATAACGGGTGTCAACCGCTTGAAATTCCTCCCTTAATACCGTTGTTTATGCGGTATTAACTCACATGTTGGGCGTTTTATTTACACTTTTCATATTTCATTACGTGACACCCGTTGTGACGCTCGGGTTTTTCTAGGACCGGTGGTTTTCATCATGAGCGCGCGTCAGGCCCTTCTCAACGAGCTGCAGACGGCGATCGAGTCGGGGCCGAAGGAAAAGCGTTTGAAGACGTTGCGGGCCCTCACCGAGGTGTTCGTCAATGTCGCCGACCGGATTCCCGACGAGCTCGTCGAGGTGTTCGGCGATATCATCGGCTATTTGATCGAGACCATCGAACCCGATGCGCTGGTCGCGCTGGCGGAAAAGCTTGCGCCGGTGGCCAAGGCTCCGACCGACGTGGTGCAGCGGCTCGCCAATGATCCCAGCATCGCCATTGCCGGCGTGGTGCTGACGCATTCCGAGCGCCTGACGTCGCCGGAACTCGCTGCATTCGCCGCTGCGCAAGACGAAAAGCATTTGCTCGCGATCGCTGCGCGCAAGCGCCTGGAAGCGGTGGTGACCGACGCTCTGCTCAAGCGCCGCAGCGCGGAGGTCAATCGCGCGCTCGCCGGCAATGCGGGCGCCGCGTTCTCGGACGCGGGCATGGGTCTGCTGGTCGAAAGCGGCACCACCGACACACCGACGGCGGAAAAGCTGGTGCAACGCGCGGACATCACGCCGGCGCAGGTCAACACGCTGGTGACACGCGCCACCGAGGGCGTGCGCAAGCTGCTGCTGGCGGCGGCGCCCGCGTCGCGGAAGGCGGCGGTCGAAGCCGCGGTCGAGAATTCGAAGGTGGCGGCACGCACGGAATCGGCGGCGCAGGCCTATGCGCACACGACTGGGCTGCTTAAGGAACGCCACGGCGGCAAGCCGATGGAAGTCGACGTGCTGGCTTACGCAACCGCGAAAAAGCCGGTCGAGGTGATCTGTTCGCTCGCCATGATCTGCAAGGTGCCGCCGGAACTGGTGGAAAGCCTGATGGACGAGCAGCGGCGCGAGCCGTTCATGATGGTCTGCCGGGCGGCGAATTTCCGCTGGGCGACGGTGCGCGCGCTGATCGAAATGCGCGAGCGGCCGGGTCCGACGCTGCAGGATGCGCTGACGCAGGCGTGCGACGACTTCAACCGCATCTCGCCCGTGGTGGCGCAGCAGGCGCTGAAGATGTGGCAGAAGAAAGCGGCCGGCGGGTAAGATCCTCGTTCAATCCAAATATGCGGTGAGAGATTCCGGATGCACCGATGTCGGGTTTGGCCGATATCGGCATAATGATGCGCCGTCCCGGAATGACGGGGGCTATTGATCCAGCACCGCGCGCACTTTGGTCGCGAGCTGCTCGAGCGTGAACGGCTTGCTCAGGAGATTGACACCGGCATCGAGCACGCCGCCGTGCACGACCGCGTTCTGGGTGTAGCCGGTGGTGAAAATGACCCGCAGATCGGGCCGCCGCCGCAGCGCCTCGTCCGCCAGCTTGCGGCCGTTGACCTCGGGCATCACCACGTCGGTGAACAACAGCTTGATCGCGGGGTTGCTGTCGAGGATCGCCAGCGCCTGCGTTGCGCCCTCGCTGTGCAGCACGGTATAGCCGAGCTCGCGTAGCGCGTCGGTCGACATCCGCCGCATCAGCGGATCGTCCTCGACCACGAGAATGATATCGCTGGCATCGCCGCCGCGAATCGGACCGTTGACGGTCGGTTGAATATCGGGGGCGTCGCCGATGAGGCGCGGCAGATAGATCTTCATGGTGGTGCCGGCGCCCGGCTCGGAGTAGATCTTGATGTGGCCGCGCGACTGCTTGATGAAGCCATAGACTTGGCTCAGGCCGAGGCCGGTGCCCTTGCCGACGGGCTTGGTGGTGAAGAACGGATCGAACGCCCGTGCCGCCACTTCGGGCGACATGCCGCTGCCGGTGTCGCTCACCGCGATCAGCACGAATTGTCCGGCGGCGATTTCCGTATGCTGTTCCGCATAGGCTTCGTCGAGATAGGCGTTGGCGGTTTCGATGGTGAGCTTGCCGCCGTCGGGCATGGCGTCGCGGGCGTTGATGGCGATATTGAGGATGGCGCTCTCGAGCTGGTGGGCGTCGGCACTGGTCTTCCACAGGCCGCCGGTGCAGACGGTCTCGATGCGGATCTGTCCGCCGAGCGTGGAGCGCAGCAGATCGGTCATGCCTTTGACCATTTCGTTGGCGTCGACCGGCGCCGGCGCCAATGGCTGTTGGCGCGCAAAGGCGAGCAGCCGATGGGTGAGGGTGCCGGCGCGTTCCGCCGCCTGGAGCGCCGAGTCGATGAAACGTTCGACGCCGAAATCGCCCTTCGCAATCCGCCGCTGCATCAGATTGAGCGCAGCCGCAATGACGCCCAGCATGTTGTTGAAGTCGTGGGCGATGCCGCCGGAGAGCTGGCCGATCGCCTCCATCTTCTGCGCCTGCCGGAACTGCTGCTCCGCCTGTTCGCGGCCGGCGATCTGCGCCACCAGTTCGCGGTTGGTGACCAGCAGGGTATCGCGGGCAGTCTCGAGTTCGTTGAACGAGCGGCGGGTGAAAAAGCCCACGAGGGTGCCGATGCCCGCGATCAGCAGGAACGCCGTGATAGTGCCGACTTCAAGCCAGGTCTCGAACCGCGCGGCCTCCGCCCGCCGGGCGACGAGCAGACGGTTCTCTTCCGCCTCCATGGCGGCGATGCGATCGCGGATCAAGTCCATCAGTTGCAGGCCCCTGTCGGTATTGACCAGGGCGAGGGCGTTGTCGGTGCGGCCGGACTGGCGCTGGGCGATGGTGGTGCGCAATTCGTCGAGCTTGTCGGAGATCAACTGTCTGAGCTGTCCCAATCCTTCGACCTGACGCGGATTGTCGCCGACGAGCGATGCGGTCTCGTCGAGGGCCGTCGGCAGCTGCGCGAGGGCGGCCCCATAGGGCGCCAGGTATTTATCATTGCCGGTGAGCAGAAACCCGCGCTGGCCGCTCTCGGTCCTCTGCACCAGCATCAGCACGCGCAGGAGCTGTTCGCGCACCGACACGGAGTGCAGGACCCATTCGTCCTGGTCGTGCGAGCGCGACAACAGCCACAGGGTGGCAATGATCAACAGGCCGGCCAGGACAGTGGTGCTGACGAGGGCCCAGTACAGGGACTTCAACGAGGTCCAGTTTTTCGGATTGACGTTCACTGCGGGCTCGACGCGGTCCCTGGGTTTGGCGTATCGGGGCAGTATAGCGAGACAGCGCTTATAATGCCTATCGCCGGGAAGCCTATCCCCCCGGCCGTGATTAGGAAAAAGGTCCGATCAAACACCCTGATGGCGATGACCGCGCCTGCGCGGGTGTCACCCGAGGGCAACGAGTGTTGCCCCGAGGTCACGAATCGTCAAAAACGGCCAGGAATCGAGCCCTTCGGCGATATTTCGTTCGCTTTCTGCCCGCGTGGCTTTTATGAGCGAGGCAGTGGCGCCGGTCGCACAAATTGTGCCGCGGCGGCCGCTTTCGGCATCGGGGGCAAGGCAAAACGGAGGCTCGGTCACGATTATGATTCGCGTCATCGCCATCGCCGCGCTCCCCCTCCGTATGCCCTCCGCGATGCGCACCCGTGCCGGGCATATGGTCGGCGCGGCAGGCCATTTTTGGCGCACCCGGCTGGCCCGCCTCACCAACCGCTATCATCCCGAGCAGCACTACATGCGTGGGCCCGGTCCGAAGTGGCGCGAAAAGCACTCGGACGCGTCGCTCGACTCCGCGCACTGACGCTTATTTCGGACGACGTCGTTCGCGGTCGAAACCCACCACACATTTTCGCCACATCATGTCCATGGTTCCGGCGTGTCCTTCGCCGGCCGTCGCATTTCTTTTGGCATCCGCTTGAAAAAAGCCGCACGTCGAATGCGCGTTCGTTCGCGCGTTGAACCTATTGGCGCCGGCGGCATTGTCGTTCGAGGGCGCATGCGAGGCGACTAGCCTTGCGACGAGATTGGTCCGATTGGTTGGACCGCGCACCTCGCACCAGCAACAATCAATGGAGCATGTCATGAAGCTGTCGTCCGATCTGGTCGAACGCACGCTCAGCCAATACGAAGCGCAGGTGATTCCGGACACGCATCCGGTTGCGCCCCAGCTCAACAGAATGTTCGGCGATCACACCTTCTTTCTCGATCGGGAAGGACTGAGCATTCTCGAGCCGCTTGATCCGCCGCAGCCCGGCGCCGATGCCTGCAAGGTCGTCAAGCTGGCGAACTGGGCCGAAAGCGGAAACACCTTGGCGCCGCATGCGCCGGAAACCACCGATCTCGTCGTCGTGCTCGACACCGAGCATTAAGTCGGTTGCGTCGGCGCAAACGCCAGCGTGAGCTTTTATGCGCGATCCCGTGTTCGGCGCTTCGGCGCCGGATGCGGGCGCGCTGGAGGATATCTGAAGCAATCGGTCGGAACCGCACGCCCGGATAACGGTAATATTATCCGTGCCTGCAGAATTGACTCACACATTGACGCACACTTGGCTTTACAAACCCGCACGCCTGCACTCTCAATTGGCCGCGCAAGCGCTGGGGGATTCGATGGCAGCGGCGAAAGGTGAGAATTCGGGCTGGGCGAAACTGGCTGAATCCGTCCGCCAATCCGAGTTCGTCATTCCGCAGGTCTCGATGTTCGACAGCGGCAATGAGGCTGCTGCCGCGCCGCCGGAGACTTCAGCGCCGCCGCCCGTGGTGTCTCAGCCGTTGATGTCACAGCCCTTGGTGTCGCAGCCTTTAGCATCGCCACCTTTGGCGTCGCCGCAATTGATGCCGGAGACGCAGCTGCAACATCCTGACTTGCCGGTGAGCCCGGGGCTTTCGATCCGGCCGCAGGCGAGCGAGCCGCCGGAGATTCAGCCGGCGGTAGAAACGCCGGCGCCGGCGGAATTGCCGACGCGCCCGGAGGTCAGCGTTCGCCCGGCCATGCCGCCGCGCGCGGAGGTGCGACCCGAAGTCCCGGTGCGGGCGAGCGCAAGCGATCGGCCGAGCGTTGCCGTTGTCGGCTGCGGCACCATGGGGCGCAGCATTGCGCAGCTTGCCGCCGCCGCCGGGCATCCGGTGCTGTTGTTCGATGCCGATCCGCGCGCGGTCGAAGCGGCGGTGCAATCGATCGGCAATCTGTTTCGGCGCGCGGTCGAGCGCGGGCAGGTGCCGTTCGATCTCGCCGATGCCGCCATCGCGCGCGTCAAGGGCGTGCCGGAGATCAGCGCGCTGGCGCCTGCCGAACTGGTGATCGAGGCGATCGTCGAGGACATCGAACTCAAGCGCGCGGTGTTCGCGCGGCTGGAGCCGGTGATGCGGGAGGATGCGATTCTCGCCACCAGCACGTCGTCGCTGTCGGTGGCGGCGATCGCGCGCGGATGCAAACGGCCGGAGCGCGTCGCCGGCGTGCATTTCTTCAATCCGGTTTCGGTGACGCGGGTGGTCGAACTGGTGCGCGGGCCGAAAACCGCCGACCGCACCATCACCCGCTTGGTCGCGATGATGGAGCGGCTCGGGCAGACGCCGATCGTGGTCGAGGATACGCCGGGCTTTGTCGTCAACACCGCCGGCCGCGGCCTGATCGGGGAGGCGTTGCGCATTTTCGAGGAAGGCGTCGCCCAGCCGCATGCGGTCGATACGGTGGTGCGCGAAGTGCTCGGCTTTCGCACCGGCCCGTTCGAAATGATCGACCAGACCGGGCTCGACAGCGCCTGGGTGATGCAGCAGCAGCTGTTCGAGCAGTTCTTTGGCGAACCGCGGCTGCGCCCGGTGCCGCTGGTCGCCCAGCGCATCGCCGCAGGCCTGCTCGGGCGCAAAAGCAACGAAGGTTTCTATCAATACGAGAATGGCGACATCGTGCGGCCGCCGGCGCAAGCGGTGCCGGCCGATCCGGGGCGCCCGATCTGGGTGAGCGGGGCGCGGCCGCCGCTCGCGACCAAGGTGGCGAGTGCGCTTGCCGGCGTCATTGAAATCGCGGCCGGGGCCAATTCGCCGGCCAACGCGGTGATCGTGGTGACCCCGCTCGGGCTTGATGCCACCCAGGTCGCGGTCGAAGAAAAACTCGACCCGCGCCGCGTGGTGGCGGTCGACGCGCTGTTCGCGCTCGATCGCCATGTGGTGATCATGGGCACGCCGGCGACCGAGAGCGCCGCACTCGACACCGTGCACGCGGCGTTCGCGCGCGCCAACCGGCAGGTGACGGTGATCGCGGACAGTCCAGGGTTCATCGCCCAGCGACTCGCCGCCATGATCGTCGCGATCGGCGCCGCCATGGTCGAACGCGGCATTGCCTCTGCCGCCGATATCGATCGCGGCGTCACCATGGCGCTCGGCTATCCGCTCGGCCCGCTGACCTTCGGGGACCGGCTCGGGCCGCGAGTGGTGGTGGAGATCCTGCAAAACCTGTGGCGCACGACCGGCGATCCGCGCTGGCGGATCCCGGGCTGGCTGCGGCGGCGGGCGCTGATCGGGATGCCGCTCGCGGGCCTGCCCACGCCGCCGCGCGCGTAAAAGCAGCGCAACGCGCGACAAGACGCTGTCACCACAAGGCGCTATAGTGGCGCAAGCCCATCACTACGCCGCATGAATACGCCTTAAGGAGTCTCGCGATGACCGTGGTTCAGAGCGCCGCTAAAGCCGCCGACAAGAAGCCGGCAAAATCCGCCAAGGATGCGCCGTTCAATTGGGAAGACCCGCTCGATCTCGAAGGCGAACTGACCGAGGACGAGCGCATGGTGCGCGACACCGCGCGCGGCTTTGCCCAGGACCGGCTATTTCCGAACATTGTCGAGGCCAATCGGACCGAGCGCTTCGACCGCAATATTGTCACCGAGATGGGCGCGCTCGGCATGCTCGGTCCCACGATTCCGGAGGAATATGGCGGGGCAGGGCTTGGCTACGTCGCCTATGGCCTGATCACCCGCGAGATCGAGCGGGTGGATTCCGGCTTCCGCTCGGCGATGTCGGTGCAGTCGTCGCTGGTGATGCATCCGATCTTCACCTACGGCACCGAGGCGCAGCGCCGCAAATATCTTCCGAAACTCGCCAAGGGCGAGATCCTCGGCTGCTTCGGCCTGACCGAGCCCGACCATGGGTCCGATCCCGGCTCGATGGTCACCAAGGCGGAGAAAGTCGCCGGCGGTTTCCGTCTCAACGGCGCCAAGATGTGGATCACCAACGCGCCGCTTGCCGATATCGCGGTGGTGTGGGCCAAACTCGACGGCGTCATTCGCGGGTTCGTGGTCGAGCGCGGCACCAAGGGGTTCACCACGCCCAAGATCGAGGGCAAGCTCAGCCTGCGCACCTCGATCACCGGCGAAATCGTGCTTGACGACGCGCTGGTGCCGGAAGACAGCCTGTTGCCGAATGTGCAGGGGCTGGCCGGTCCGTTCGGCTGCCTCAACACCGCGCGCTATGGCATTGCCTGGGGCGCGATGGGCGCGGCCGAGTTCTGCTGGCACGCGGCGCGGCAATACGTGCTCGATCGCAAGCAGTTCGGTCGGCCGCTTGCCGCCAATCAGCTGATCCAGAAAAAGCTCGCCGACATGCAGACCGAAATCACTCTCGGCCTGCACGCCGCGCTGCGGCTCGGCCGGCTGTTCGAAGCCGGCAAGGCGGCGCCACCAGCGGTTTCGATGCTCAAGCGCAACAATTGCGGCAAGGCGCTCGACATCGCGCGGATGGCGCGCGACATGCACGGCGGCAACGGCATCTCCGACGAGTTCCACGTCATGCGTGTGCTGTCGAACCTGGAAACCGTGAACACCTACGAGGGCACCCACGACATTCACGCCCTGATCCTTGGGCGCGCGCAGACCGGAATTCAGGCGTTCTTCTAAGCGCCGGTCGGCCGCGCTCTCAGCCGTATCGTCGCGTCGGGAGACATCATGGTCGCGATTCGCCGCTCCGCCGCGGGGTTGTTTTCCGATCTTCCCGATCGGCTGTTGACGGGCCTGCTCGCCAACGCCAAGCCGGTGAAGCTCGCGGCCGAAGCCATTCTGTTTCTCGCCGGCGATCCCGGCGACGGCTGCTACCGGGTGAACGAAGGTCTGCTCAAGATCAGCATTGCATCGGCGAGCGGCGCCGAGCGCATTCTTGCGATCCTTGGTCCTGGTTCGATCGTTGGCGACATGGCGATGATCGACGGCCGGCCGCGATCGGCGTCGGTGTCGGCGCTGCGCGACTGCACGCTGAGTTTCGTCAGCCGTGCCGCGTTTGAGGCGTTCGCGGAAAAATCGCCGGAGATTTACAAGTATCTCGTCGTGCTGCTGGCGGAACGGATGCGCGAGACCGATCAGCTGGTGGCGGCAGGAAGCTTCCTGCCGCTCAAGGGCCGGGTGGCGCGCGCGCTGCTCGATCTCGGCAAGGCCTTCGGTCACGAGGTCGCCGGCGGCCGGATCGTCATCCAGCAGAAGATCAGCCAAAGCGACGTTGCGGCGATGGCAGGCATTGCCCGGGAAAACGTCAGCCGCATTCTGAACGAGTGGATGCGGGCGAAGCTGGTCACCCGGTTGTCGGGCTATTATTGCCTCGAAAGCACCGATCGGCTGGAGAAAGAAATCGATCTGTAGCGGGCGTGTTGTCATTCCGGGGCGCACGCATCGATCTCAAGTTGAGGGGCCGCAGGTCGCGCGATGGTCGGCCTATCGGCGCAATCCCGGGGTCCGTGTGTCCCGAATTTCAGTCTCGATTGGCTGGCCCGGCCATGGATTCCGCTGCGCGGCTTGCGGAATGACGCCGGAGAGGGGCTTTCTTCACCTCTCCCATGGGGAGAGGTCGGCGCGGCTACGCGCCGGGTGAGGGGAGCTAGCCCCAAGTGAGACCGAAACCCCTCACCCGCCCTCGCTTTGCCAAAGCTCGGCGCCAAGCGCCGAGCGTTCAGATAAGAACCCGAAGGCCGTTGGCCTTCGGACGCGACCTCTCCCCGCTGAACTCGGATTTATCCGAGTTCAGCATTGTAAGCTGGCCGAAGTCGGAAACATCCGACTTCGGCGGGGAGAGGTGAAGAGCAGGGCCAATTGCGCCTTTTTGTGATGGCGATCACAGCGGCGCGGGACCGACATCCCTAGTCTGACAATCACCGAGAGCGAAGGGCTCACGGGCAAATCCGGGGTCGGCCCGGAGCAGCTGAAGGAGAGCTCCCATGCGCACCGTTCTCGCCATCGCCGTCGCCGCCACCTTCCTTGTCTCCGCCTGGTGGAGCAACGAGACCTCGGCCGCCACCCGGCTGAACCAGGGCGTTTCGATCGCCGCGGTTGCCCCGGTCGCCGAGGCGCAGCCCGACACCGCAGTGTTCCTGCTGCAATACGCCTACTGATCGCGCACGACGCGATAGCGGTTCTCATCGACCGATCCATTCCCGAATTCAGTGGAGGACACCATGCGGACGTTCGTGATCGCAACAATGACGTTGGCCATGATGGCAACCATGATGGCCGCGACGCTCTACAGCGGCACCGCCGGCGCGGCGCTCGCCCGCGCCGAAGGATTTTCCGCCATGGCGTTGTCGATCGATGGCGCAAGCCCTGCCAAGGCTCGCGATTTCGCGCAACGATGATTTTTTTGCAGGCCTAGCCGAGGTCGATGCCCCCCGTCGGCTGGTCTGCTCGAGCCTGATCCGGCCACCCCGCGTCGGATCAGGCTCTCGATTTTCGCGCTTGTCGCGCGGCCCTTCCCGCCAGAAACACTGAGATGTGGAACACCGGCCGGTGTTGGGTTTCGCTGCGCTCTACCCAACCTACAGACCGTCGTTGCCTGTGTAGGGTGGGTAGAGCGCAGCGAAACCCACCGCGATCACTTACCGATGCCGCCCGCGAGCGCAACCAGCCGCGCGACCATCGGGCTTGCGGGATCGGCGAGCGGCGCCAGCACGGTGAAGTGGTTGGTGCCGGCGATTTCCTCGTAGCGCGTCGTAACGCCGGCCTTGCCCCAGACATCGGCGATCAGGCGGCTCTGGCGCAGGAACTCCGCGGATTCATCGCCGCCCACCAGGGCGTCGAGCACGAGGCCCGCGGGCGCACGCCAGAGCACGGGCGACACCCGGCGCGCCTCCTCGGCGTCGAGACGCAGGTCCTGGTTCACCGACACGTTCACCAGCGGCAACAGATCGAACACGCCTGAAATCGACAGCCCGGCCGGCACCAGCGTTGCCGGCGCCTCGGAATCCAGCGCGGCCCAATCGGTGGCGAGCATCGCGGCGGTGAGCTGGCCGCCGGCGGAGTGGCCGTAGACCAGCAAGGGGCGATGAAATCGGTGCCAGAGAAACAGACAGGCGTCGCGGATCTCGTCGATGATCGCGGCGATCGTCACCTGCGGACAGAGGTCGTAGCCGGCAACCGCGACGTCGATGCCGTGGGCGTTGAGACCCTTGGCCAGATGGCTGAAGCTTGCGGGCTCGAGCGAGCGCCACCAGCCGCCATGCACGAACAGGGCAAGCGGCGCATCCTCGCCCGGACGGGCAAAAAGCAGATCGATGGTCTGGCGGGGGCCGGCACCGTAAATCAGGCCGAGCTCCGCGCGTTTCTCCCGCAGCGCCAACTGGCGATAGGCCTCGGCGTCGCGGGCCCAGGCCGCGAAGATCTGCGGATAGTCCGGCACGCGCGCGCGATTGTCGTATTCCTTTTCGTAGTCGATGGCCGGCATGAAAAATCCCCGCGACATCCTGGCGGCGGCAGCTTGCGGCATGTCGGCTATGGCGGCAAGCGCGGGCTTATTCAAACCCGTATAGCGTGGCCGGATTGTCGACCAGAACCTTGTGGCGGGTCGTCTCGTCCGGCACCCAATCCAGCAACATGTCGAGCAGCACGGCATCGTCCGGCTTCGGGCTCGCGGTGACCGGGGTCGGATGCGGCCAATTGGTCGCCCACAGCATGCGCTCGGGCGCGATTGTCACCAGCACCTTGGCGAGCGCGCCGACGTCGTCATAGTTCGGCGCGCCCTGCTTCGAGACCTCGTAGGGCGCGGACAGCTTCACGTAGGTGCGGCCGTTTTCGACCAGCCGCGCCAGCACACGAAAGCTCGGATGATCGGTGGCGACCGGTTCGAGAAATTTGCCGACGTGGTCGACGACGAGGGTTCCGGCGACCTTGCGGATTTCCGCCTCGCGCGCGGGCAATTCGCGCCCGTCGAGCTGCAACTGCACGTGCCAGCCGAAATCGCGGGTGCGCGCCGCCATGGTGTCGAGAATCTCCCACGGCAGCACGCCGCCGGGCAGCATGTGAAAGCGGATGCCGCGAATGCCGAGATTGGTCAGATGTTCGAGCTCGGCATCGGTGACGGTGTCGTCCACCACCGCAACGCCACGCGCGCTCGGCCCGATCGCCGCCATCGCCGCGAGGGTGCAGCGGTTATCCTTGCCGTAGCCGGCCGGTTGCACCACCACGTTGCGTTCGATGCCGAGGCGCCGGCGCATTGCCAGATAGTCCGGCACGAGCGCATCGCCGGGATCAAAGGTCGACGTCGGCGCCAGCGGAAAGCGGCGATCGTAGATATGCATGTGGGTATCGCACGCGCCGGATGGTGCGACCAGTCGCGGGCGAAGATTTCCTTCTCTTGTCATTTCTTTTTCCTCATCCGGAATTAGAATTCGTAGTTTGTCGATTGATGACTACCAGAGTCCGGCCGCGAAACCATCAACGCGGTTGATTCGCGAGCGCTACCGATCGCGTGGGTCCGGGCTCCTTGCCCCTCTTGCGGGCTTTTGATCGGCCGATTATTTTGGCGCTCGGCCGACCGGCGGCCACCCGTCCGCGGAAAGGGCTCAGCCCGCCTTGGCAGCTTTCGTCGTTTCAGACCTTTTCCTGCCCGCGCGCGGACGCCGGGCGATCGTGGAAAGGGTTTGCCATGGCTCCAACGTCAGCGCCGCGTCGGCGGCTGCCCAGCAATCCATCGGAAGAACATGTGCGCAAACAGGCCAAGCGATTGGCCAAGGCGAACGATTTGCGGCTCGCTGCGGCCCAACGCCAGCTCGCCAGCGAGTACGGTTATCGAACCTGGGCTGCGCTCATGCGCGCGGTTGCCGACGGGTCGCGGTCCGCCGACGACCATGGCTCCCCGCTCGCCGAGGCGGCAGCGCGGGCGGACGAGACGGCGGTGCGCGCGCTGCTGTTGCGCGGCGATTCGGTTGATGGAAACGGCGAGGTCGATACGCCGCTCTGGTGCGTCTGCGACAGTGACGCACTCGCGGAGCAGCGGATCGCGGTCGCCAAGATACTGCTCGAGGCTGGGGCCTCTCCGCGCCGCGACTGCGACGGCGGTTTGACGGCCTTGCACGCCGCCGCGCGGCGCGGGCCGCGGTCTCTGGTGGAACTGCTGATCCGTCACGGTGCGTTGAGCTGGCAAGGCGATCGGCGGGGCCGGACGGCGCTCGATCATGCCCGCAAAGGCGCGGCCGATGATCGCGATCTCATTGTCGAACTGCTGGACCGGCCGGTCATGCGCGACCCGCGATTTCGCGCGGCGGTCGGTTGCATCCACTCCGGCAACCTCGACGCATTATGCCGCACGCTCGATCAGCATCCCGAACTGTTGAACCAGCGCGCGATCGAGCCCGATTGTTATCCGCGCGACTATTTTCGCGATCCCAAGCTGTTCTGGTTCATCGCCAATAATCCGACGCTGATGCGGCGGGTGCCCGCCAACATCGTCGCCATCGGTGAGGCGATGATTGCCCGCGGCGTGGCGCAGTCGGACCTCGACTACACGCTGGAACTGGTGATGAGCAGCGGTCAACGATCAACCGAGGAAAACCGTCAGGGGCCGTTGCTGGCGATGCTGATCGGAGCGGGGGCGACGGCGACGCCGCAGGCGATCGCGATGGCGCTGGCCCATTGGTGTCTCGAACCGATCGAGACGCTGCTCGCGCGCGGCCATGCCCTCACCGTACCGATCGCCGCGGCCTTGGATCGTCGCGAGCTTGCCACGTTGCTCCGGCATGTTTCGCCGGAGGATCTGCAGTCGGGGCTGGGCTTGGCGGTGATCAATCGGCGGTTGGACGCCGCCCGGTTGTGTCTCGAGGCCGGGGCCAATCCCAACCAGCCCTTGCCGGTGCATCGCCACTCGCAACCCCTGCATCAGGCCGCCATCAACGATGACGTCCCGATGCTTAAATTGCTGGTCGCGCACGGAGCACGGCTGAATACGCGCGATACGCTATGGGACAGCACGCCGCTGGGGTGGGCCCGGCACCAAAAGAAATTCGCCGCCGCAGACTACCTGGCCTCGCTACAACCGGAACAGGCTTGAAGCAGCGGTGCCAAGGACGGTACAAGCCGACGGCACCGTGCAATGACATTTTGCAGGCTTGCCAAAGGCCTCTCAGGTAAGCGTGCTGTCGCTTTGTTACACCGGCGAAGCGCGCTATGAGAGGGCATTCGCAGGAGGCCGGCCATGAAGGTCGATGGCAAACAGACCCGCACGATCTGGCTGGAGGCCGATGGGGTGACCGTCGGCACCATCGACCAGACGCTGCTGCCGCATCGCTACGAGACGGTCGCGCTCAAGACCGTCGCCGATGCCGCGCGCGCCATCAAGACCATGCAGGTGCGTGGTGCGCCGCTGATCGGCGCGACGGCAGCCTACGGTATTTGTCTCGCGGTCCATGCCGATGCCTCCGACGAGGCGTTGCGGCGCGCCTATGCGCTGCTGCTGGCGACACGGCCGACGGCGATCAATCTGAAATGGGCGCTCGATGAAATGATGCTGGCGTTGCGCGCGACCGCGGGCGCGGCGCGGGTCGCCGCCGCCTACGCCCGCGCCGCCGCGATCTGCGAGGAAGACGTCGCGATCAATACCGCGCTCGGCGATCACGGCGCCAAGTTGATCGCAGCGATCGCGGCGAAAAAATCGCCGGGCGAGCGGGTCAACATTCTCACCCATTGCAATGCCGGCTGGCTGGCGGCGGTCGATCGCGGGACGGCGACCGCGCCGATCTATCGCGCCTTCGACGACGGGCTGCCGATCCATGTGTGGGTCGACGAGACGCGGCCGCGCAATCAGGGCGCCTCGCTCACCGCCTGGGAACTCGGCCATCACGGCGTGCCGCACACGGTGATCGCCGACAATACCGGCGGCCATCTGATGCAGCACGGTCTCGTCGACATGGTGATCGTCGGCACCGACCGCACCACAGCGCAAGGCGATGTCTGCAACAAGATCGGGACCTATCTGAAGGCGCTGGCGGCGCGCGACAACGGCGTGCCGTTCTATGTGGCGTTGCCGTCGCCGACGATCGATTTCAATGTCAGCGACGGCGTGAGCGAGATTCCGATCGAACAACGCGATGAGGCGGAGCAGGCGACGATGACCGGCCGCGCCGCCGACGGGCGCATCGAAACCGTGCGGGTGGTGCCGGACAATTCGCCGGTCGCCAATTATGCGTTCGACGTGACGCCGGCGCGGCTCGTCACCGGGCTGATCACCGAACGCGGCGTGCTGGCGGCGACACGTGCGGCGCTCGCCGCGGCGTTTCCGGAACGCGCGGCCGCCGCCAAGGCGACGCGCACGGCGGCGGAGTGACGGGCCGTGAGCACGCAGCCCGCGGCCCAATCACGGTTGCCACCGGACGGGCGGCAATCGCCGACCGCGTTGCTGGTGGCGCGCGGCACGCAACGGCTGCTGCTGTCGCTCGGATTGTCCTGCATCGCCGAACTGCCGCTGGCGTCCGGCCGCCGCGCCGACCTCGTCGCGTTGCGCGAGGACGGCGAGATCTGGATCGTGGAAATCAAATCGTCGATCGAGGATTTTCGCGTCGATCAGAAATGGCCGGACTATCGCCTGCACAGCGACCGGCTGTTTTTCGCCACCGCCCAGCACGTGCCGCCGGAGATCTTTCCGCACGACGCCGGGCTGATCCTCGCCGACAATTACGGCGCCGCCATCATCCGCGAAGCGCCCGAGCATCGGCTGCATGCTGCGACCCGCCGCAGCATGATGCTCAGCTTCGCGCGCACCGCGGCGCTGCGCCTGCAGGCGCTCGCCGATCCGAGCGGGCCCTATGAGCGGGAGTTTTGATTTTTGTGCTGCGGTCGCGGTGGGTTTCGCTTCGCTCTACCCACCCTACGGAGGCGATGACGGCCGGCGGCATGTAGGTTGGGTAGAGCGCAGCGAAACCCAACACCGGGGGGCCGGAGTGCGATATCGCCGGGTCGATGGCGGATGGTCCGCGCGCTGAACTTTCGGCGATGCATGCGGCTTGGGTCGTGGTGGGTTTCGCTTCGCTCTACCCACCCTACGAAAAACAATGGCGATTGCTGCGGCCTTATTTCGGTGCGCGCTTCGCCAATATCCGTTGCAAGGTGCGGCGGTGCATGTTGAGCCGGCGGGCGGTTTCCGACACGTTGCGGCCGCACAATTCGTAAATGCGTTGAATATGCTCCCAGCGCACGCGGTCGGCGGACATCGGATTTTCCGGCGGTTCCGCCTTCTTGCCTTCGGTCGCCAGCAGGGCGGCGACCACGTCATCGGCGTCGGCCGGCTTTGATAGATAATCCACCGCGCCGAGCTTCACCGCGGTGACCGCGGTTGCGATGTTGCCGTAGCCGGTCAGCACGATGCCGCGGGCATCGGGGCGGCGTCGCTTGAGTGCGGAAATCACATCGAGGCCGGTGCCGTCGCCAAGCCGCATGTCGACCACGGCAAAGGCGGGGGCGGATTTTTCCACCTGCAGCAAGCCATCGGCGACGGTTTCCGCGGTGGTGACGATGAACCCGCGGGTTTCCATCGCGCGCGCCAAACGCTGCAGAAACGATTTGTCGTCCTCGACGATCAACAGCGATCGATCGCCTGGAATCACGGCAGTCACTGTGTCGGTCATCGTCATGGTCGTCATACCTGGGCTCTGGTCCCTCAACCCTACACCGAACGGCTCGCCCTTGGCGCGGGGGCAGAGCTCTTAATGTTAATCTGATACGTAGGAAAGGCGGTTCGGGTTCTCAAGAGCATGAATTCTCCCCGCCAGGCCGAAAAACCGGCCTCAGGCGGCGGCGCCGAGCAGCGGACGCTCAAAATCGTCCCGTTCCCACTGCACCCGGACGATGGCACCGCGCTGCGGAAACTGCCGATTTTCGAGGTCGAGGCTGGCTCCGGAGCGCTCCAGCAGGGTTTTGGCGATGAAAAAGCCGAGACCAAGCCCGGTGGTCTCTGCCGCCGCCCGCATCCGGCGCCGGCGGCTGGTCACATAGGGTTCGCCGATACGGTCCATGACCTCCGGCGGGAAGCCCGGGCCGTCGTCGCTGATGGTGACGCTGACGCTGTTGTGGGTCCAGGCGGCCGCCACCTGCACGTGCTCGCGGGCGAAATCGACGGCATTCTCCAGCAAGTTGCCGAGTCCATACAGGATCGCCGGATTGCGCGCGCCGACCGGTTCGCTGGCGCGTTCGGTGGGGAGCGCGACGCCGATGGTGACGCCGAAGTTGCGATGCGGCGCCACCACTTCCTCGATCAGCGCCGACAGCTTCATGCGCTCGAACGGTTCGCCCGCGCCGGGCAGCTCGGTCAGCTTGCCGAGGATCTCGCGGCAGCGATGCGCTTGTTCGCGCAGCAGACGGACGTCGTCGGCGTGAGGCGAATTGGGTTCGATCGCGAGTTCGAGTTCCTTGGCGACGACGGCAATCGTCGACAGCGGGGTGCCGAGCTCATGGGCGGCGGCGGCGGCGAGGCCGTCGAGCTGGGAGAGGTGCTGCTCGCGCGTCAGCACCAACTCGGTTGCCGCCAGCGCGTCGGCGAGCTGGCGCGATTCCTCGATGATCTGCCAAGCATAGATGCTGATGAAGCCGATCGACAGCAGGATCGAAAGCCAGACGCCCATCATGTAGAGCGGCGGCAGTTCCAGCGGTTCTTCCGCCGCCCACGGCAACGGATAATGAAAGAACACCAGCAAGGTGGCGCAGGAGATCGCGAAGCCGGCAAGCATCAGCGTCATCCGCGCCGGCAGCGCGGTCGCGGAAATCAACACCGGTCCGAGAAACAGGAAGGCAAACGGGTTCTGCAGGCCGCCGGTGAGGAACAGCAGGGTCGCGAGCACGGCAATGTCGAGCGCCAGCAGCCAGGCGGCGCGGTCGGGTTCGAGCCGCTTGGTGATGCCGAAGCGCACCCGCAGCACCACGTTCAGCCACGCGGAGAGCGCAATCACCGCCAGGCAGGGCCAGATCGGGACGTCGAATTCCAGGCCGTATTGCACCACCAGGACCGCGGCGATCTGGCCGATCACCGCCAGCCAGCGCAGCCGCAGCAGCGTGTCGAGGCGCACGCCGCGCCGCCGCTGGTGATGTTGTTCGAGGCTTGCTTCGAGCATGGCGCGATCCTAACTGGGTTATTCTATAGGATAAATTTTCGGGTCATAAAGGCGGAAGCGCAGGCCGCGTCGTTCGGTCCCGCAATAGGCGGCCATGATGGATGAGAATTCCGTGAGCCTGGGCGAGCCGGCGATCGCCGTGCGCAATCTCGTCAAGTCCTATAAAAGCGGTATCGCGGTCGCCGGACTGTCGTTCGATCTCAGCCCGGGCTCGATGACCGGCCTGTTGGGCGGCAACGGCGCCGGCAAAACCACCACCATCGCCATGATCATGGGCCTGGTCGCGCCGACCTCCGGCACGGTGCGGGTGCTGGCGGCCGACATGCCGCGACAACGCTATCGCGTGCTGCACCGGATGAATTTCGAAAGTCCCTATGTCGAGATGCCGATGCGGCTGACGGTGCGACAGAATCTCACGGTGTTCGGCATGCTCTACGGCGTCGACGACGTCGCGGGCCGGATCGCCACGCTGGCGACGGAACTGGACTTGCGCGATCTGATGGACCGGCAGACCGGCAAGCTGTCGGCCGGGCAGAAGACCCGGGTGTCGCTCGCCAAGGCGCTGCTCAACCAGCCGGAGGTCCTGCTGCTGGATGAGCCGACGGCCTCGCTCGATCCCGACACCGCCGATTGGATCCGTACCCGGCTCGAGCGCTACCGCCACGAGCGCGGGGCGACCGTGCTGCTGGCATCGCACAATATGAGCGAGGTCGAGCGCATGTGCGAACGGGTGATCATCATGAAGCAGGGCCGGATCGAGGACGACGGCACGCCGGCGACGTTGCTCGCCCGTTACGGCCGCGAGACGCTGGAAGAGGTTTTTCTCGATGTCGCGCGCGGACGCGGCTACGCCAGCGAGGCCGCGCAATGAGCGGACGCCAGGCGATCATCGATATTTCCGCGCGCCGGATCGCGGCCATGGTGCTGCGCTATTGGTATCTGTTGCGCTCGTCCTGGCCGCGCATTCTCGACCTGATCTACTGGCCGACGGTGCAGATGCTGATGTGGGGATTCCTGCAAACCTATATTGGCCAGAATGCCGGGTTTTTCGCGCGTGCGAGCGGGACCTTTATCGGCGCGGTGCTGCTGTGGGACATCCTGTTCCGCGGCCAGCTCGGCTTTTCGGTGTCGTTTCTGGAAGAGATGTGGGCGCGCAATCTCGGCAACCTGATGATGAGCCCGCTCAAGCCGGTCGAGTTCGTCGCCGCGCTGATGATCATGAGCCTGGTGCGGCTCGCCATTGGTCTGGTCCCGGTCACCCTGCTGGCGATGGTGTTTTTCGGCTTCAATCTCTATGGGCTCGGGTTCGCGCTGGCGGCGTTCTTCGCCAACCTGATCCTGACCAGTTGGGCGGTCGGCATCTTCGTGTCGGGACTGGTGCTGCGCAATGGGCTCGGGGCGGAAAACATGGCCTGGACCATCATGTTTTTATTCCTGCCGCTGACCTGCGTTTACTATCCGGTCACGATCCTGCCGGGCTGGCTGCAGGTGGCCGCCTGGGCGCTGCCGCCGACCTATGTGTTCGAGGGGATGCGCGCCCTGCTGATCGATCATATCTTCCGGGTGGACCTGATGCTCGAAAGTCTCGCGCTCAATGGGGTCCTGTTCACCGCGGCCGTGCTGGGGTTTCTGGCGCTGCTGCGGAGCGCGCGCCGGAACGGTTCGTTAATGCAGACCGGCGAATAGGCCGCCTTCACTGGTATTTGAGGATGGATTGCTGCCCTGTGTAAACCGGGCGCAATCGGAGTCCCATTATGTTGACCGGATGACAGATCGACGACAGAATGCTGCACTGCAAAAGACGGGGCAGGAAGCAGAGCCGATGCCAATTGGAGAATTCGGGGGCGCACCCGCGTTGCCGGGTGAGGGCGGCCTCGTCCTGTCGGCGCCGATGTATTGGTTCTACGAAATGAACCACGCCGCGCTCAATCCGGCGCGGGCGTTCGCCGATGCCACGCGGCTGTTTTTCAAGAACCCGATCAATCCATTCTCCAATACCACCTGGGGCAAATCTGTTGCCGCCGCCGCCGAGCTGTTCGAGCGGTCGACGCGGCGCTATGGCCGTCCGGAATGGGGCATAACCTCGACCCTGGTCGGCGGAGAGCGGGTTCCGATCCACATCACCGAGGTCTGGGAGCGGCCGTTCTGCCGGCTCTTGCGTTTCGAGCGCGTGTTCGAGCGGGTTCCCCGCCGCCCGCAGCCGAAACTGCTGATCGTCGCGCCAATGTCGGGGCACTATGCGACCCTGCTGCGCGGAACAGTCGAAGCCTTCCTGCCCAATCACGACGTCTACATCACCGACTGGGCGGACGCGCGCACGGTGCCGCTCACCGAAGGCCGCTTCGATCTCGACGATTACATCGACTACGTGATCTCGATACTGCACTTCCTCGGCGGCGACACCCACATCATCGCGGTCTGCCAGCCGTCGGTGCCGGTGCTCGCCGCGGTCGCGGTGATGGAAGCCAACGAGGATCCGTATTTTCCGCGCTCGATGATCCTGATGGGCGGCCCGATCGATACCCGGGTCAATCCCACCGGCGTGAACAAGCTGGCGGAAGCGCGCGGCTCCGATTGGTTCCGCAGCAACGTCATCACCAAGGTGCCGTTTCCGCATCCCGGTTTCATGCGCGACGTCTATCCCGGCTTTCTGCAGCTGCACGGCTTCATGAGCATGAATCTCGATCGCCATATCGAGGCGCATCGGAATCTGTTCAAGCATCTGGTCGGCGGCGACGGCGATTCCGCGCAGAAACATCGCGAGTTCTACGACGAATATCTCGCGGTGATGGATCTGCCGGCGGAATATTATCTGCAGACCGTCGATACCGTGTTCGTGCGTCACGCGCTGCCGAAAGGCAAGATGACGCATCGCGGCCGGCCGATCGATCCCGCCAAGATCAAGCGGGTCGCGCTGCTGACGGTCGAGGGCGAGCACGACGATATTTCCGGCGTCGGCCAGACCAAGGCCGCGCACGCGCTGTGCGTCAATATTCCCGACAGCATGAAGGCGCATTGGCTGCAGCCGACGGTCGGTCATTACGGCGTGTTCAACGGGTCGCGCTTCCGGGCGGAAATCGCCCCGCGCATCGCCGACTTCATTCTCTCCAACGAAGCCTCCGGCAAGCGCAAGGACACGCCGAGCGCCGATGCCGAGAATCCCACGTCGGCCAAGACGAATGCGGCGCCGAGAGACGCCGCCAAGGCCGCGATCCCGGCGCATCCGAACGGCCGGGCGCCCCGCAACGGTGAAGCGAAGACGCCGCGTCCGACGCACGGACCGGGGCGCGCCTGATCGGGTGCCAAGCCGGCAGGCTCTGTCTCTCCTGCTGTCGACCACGAAATCTCCCCTGTGATATGGCTCTCTGACGTGCGGCCGACGTTGCCGCACATCCCGCCGGGGGATCAGGCTTGTCCACATTTCTCATCGCCATCGATCAGGGCACGACATCGAGCCGGGCGATCGTGTTCGATGCGGATCTGTCGCCGGTGGCGATGGCGCAGCAGGAATTTCCGCAGATCTTTCCGGCCGACGGCTGCGTCGAACATGATCCGGAGGCGATCTGGCAATCGGTGATCGCGGTGGTGCGCGAGGCGATGGCCAAGGCCGCGGTCAGCGCGAAAGACATCGCCGCGATCGGCATCGCCAATCAGCGCGAGACCACGCTGATCTGGGACCGCGCGACCGGCAAGCCGATCCACAACGCGATCGTGTGGCAGGACCGCCGCACCGCGGATCGCTGCGCCGAACTGCGCGCTGCCGCGCGCGAGCCGGAGATCGCGACCAAGACCGGACTGTTGCTCGATCCGTATTTTTCCGCGACCAAGGTCGCCTGGATGCTCGAGCACGTGACCGGCGCACGCGCGGCGGCAGACGCCGGGCGGCTGGCGTTCGGCACGGTCGACAGTTTCCTGCTCTGGCGTCTCACCGGTGGAAGAGTACACGCGTCCGACGCCACCAATGCGGCGCGCACGCTGCTGTTCGATATCGGCCGCGGGCAATGGGATCCGGCGCTGACGGATTTGTTTCGCGTGCCGATGACGTTGCTGCCGCGGGTGCTGGATTCCTCCGGCGACTTCGGGACCACCGATGCGGAGCTGTTCGGCGGTCCGATCCGTATCGCGGGCGTCGCCGGCGACCAGCAGGCCGCGACCGTCGGGCAGGGCTGCTTTGAGCCCGGCATGATGAAATCGACCTACGGCACCGGCTGCTTTGCGCTGCTCAACACCGGCGAACAGATGGTGACCTCGCGCAATCGCCTGCTCACCACCATCGCCTATCAGCTTGCGGGCCAGCGCACCTATGCGTTGGAAGGCGCGATTTTCATTGCCGGCGCCGCGGTGCAATGGTTGCGCGATGGCCTGAAATTAATCGCAACCGCGGCGGATAGCGGCGCGCTCGCCGTGCAGGCGGATCCCGGCGAACAGGTCTATCTGGTGCCGGCCTTTGTAGGTCTCGGTGCACCGTGGTGGGATGCTAACGCGCGCGGTGCGATCTATGGCCTGACGCGCAAATCCGGTCCGGCGGAATTTGCCCGCGCCGCGCTCGAAAGCGTGGGCTATCAGACCCGCGATCTGCTCGAAGCGATGCGATCGGATTGGCCGGCGTCATCCGGGTCGGCGACGGTGTTGCGGGTCGACGGCGGCATGACCGCGAGCGACGTCACCATGCAGTTCCTGGCCGATATTCTGGGCGCGCCGGTCGACCGGCCTCAGGTGAAGGAAACCACCGCATTGGGCGCCGCCTATCTCGCCGGGTTGGCCGCCGGGGTATGCCCGGATCTCGCCACCTTCGCCGGGCGCTGGCGGCTCGATCGACGATTTGAGCCGCAGATGAATATGGCGCTGCGGGCGCGGAAATGGGCCGGTTGGCAGGATGCGGTCGGCCGGACGTTAACCCGGCGTTAGTCAAACCGACTGCGGTCGGTGCCGTAGAAAACACTTACATAGACTTGTCTGCATTCATTTTACGGCGACGCAAGCTCGACCTGTTGAGATGGCGGCTAACGTTGTTGCAACCATCGGAGACCGGCGGACGCTGTCCACGGTTGAATTCCATGCAGGCGACTTACGCTGGGCGCGTCGAGAAGATGCTGCAGTCGATCAATGTGCTCGTCATTGACGACAATCAGTATATGCGCAAGGTGACGCGCAATCTGCTCGTCAATATCGGCGTCAAGAATATCCACGAAGCCGCCGACGGCATCGCGGGCCTGGAGACGCTGCGCGCGGTGTCTCCCGATATTCTCCTGTGCGAATGGGAAATGCCGTTCCTCAACGGCGCCGAACTGCTCCGCATCGTGCGCTCGCCGGGCGTGTTTCCGGTTCCGGACGTGCCGATCATCATGCTCAGCCGCCACGGCGAACGCTGGCGGGTGATGGAAGCACTGCGGCTCGGGGTCAACGAATATCTGAAGAAGCCGGTGTCCGGCAAAGTGCTGCTCGATCGCATGGTGTCTATCCTGGCCAATCCGCGGCCGATGGTGCACTTCGGCGATTATTACGGCCCGGAGCCGCGGCGCGGATTCCCCGAACCGGTCCAGCGCGAGCCGGAAAAAGAAAAGGAAACGACGTCGCTGATGCCGGATCTCGCGGTCATCTAGCTTCGTCGCGCAGGGCGTTCGGGCAAGGGCCCTTCGCTTGCAAGACTCCTCTCCAAGAATCCCGTCCAAGAATCCCATCCAAGAATTCCATTGATCATTTGCGGTCCGCCCGCCATCAAGGCGATGATGGCGTTTTGACAGGGCGGGATGGCGATGCGACAGGGCTTTGCGCCGCGGGCGGTGCCGGGGACGACGCCCCTGGTGCGCTTCGACGCCGTCAGCAAGCGCTTCGGCGCGGTCCCGGCGGTGGACCGGCTCAGCCTCGACATCTACGACCGCGAGTTCTTCGCGCTGCTCGGCCCCTCCGGTTGCGGCAAGACCACATTGTTGCGTCTGCTCGCCGGTTTCGAAGTGCCGGATGACGGCCGCATCCTGCTCGGGGCTGAGGATCTCGCGTCGGTGCCGCCGTATCGGCGGCCGACCAACATGATGTTTCAGAGCTATGCGTTGTTTCCGCATTTGACGGTGGCCGGCAATATCGCCTTCGGCCTCAAGCAGGATGGTCTGGCCAAGGCCGAACTCGCGGCGCGGGTCGAGGAGATGCTGGCTTTGGTCAAGCTGCAGGACTGCGCGACCCGCAAGCCGCATCAGCTCTCCGGTGGTCAGCGCCAGCGCGTTGCGCTGGCCCGCTCGCTCGCCAAGCGGCCCAAGGTGCTGTTGCTCGACGAACCGCTTGCCGCGCTCGATCGCAAGTTGCGGGAGGAAACCCAGTATGAACTGATCGAATTGCAGGCGCGGCTCGGCACCACATTCGTGATCGTGACCCACGACCAGGAAGAGGCAATGACGGTCGCGCATCGGATCGGCGTGATGGATCAAGGCCGACTGGTGCAGGTCGCGGCTCCCGCGCAGATTTACGAACAGCCGGCCTCGCGTTGGGTCGCGCAATTCATCGGCGACGTCAACGTGTTCGAAGGGCGGGTGGTGTCTGCGGATGAGGCCGGAATTGTGGTCGCAGGCGCCGGCCGGCGGTTTCGACTGGCGGCGCGCGACGACGTCTCGCCGGGCGCCCATGTGTGGATCGCGTTGCGACCGGAGAAAATCGACATGAGCGCGATCGCACCGATTGAGACACAGGACAATTGCGCCGAGGGGCGGGTGTCGGAGATCGGCTATCTCGGCAATGTCTCTATGTACAAGGTGCGGCTCGACGACGGAACAGAAATCAAAGTATCGGTGGCCAATCGCACCAGCGTCCTGGAACGCGCGATCGGCCGCGACGATCGGGTTTGGCTCTCCTGGACGAACGCCGCCGGCGTGCTGCTGACGCGATGACGATCGTGACACCACCGCCCGCGCCCGCATCAACACCCGCGCTAGCGCGGCCGCCGGATATGACCCCGTCGTCCTGGCGAACGCGGCTGATTCTCTACGTGCCTTATGCGTGGCTCGCCGCTTTTTTTCTGCTGCCGTTTCTGATCGTGCTCAAGCTCAGCCTGTCGCAGACCGAACTGGCGCAACCGCCTTATTCGCCGCTGTTCGATCTTTCTGCGGGCTTCGCCGGGCTGAAGACATTCGTGACCGGGCTGTCGTTGGCCAATTATGCGGCTTTGTTTTCCGATCCGATCTACGTGCTGTCGTATCTCAAGAGCCTGGAGATCGCGATCCTCGCGACCGCGATGCTGCTGCTGGTGGGCTATCCGATCGCCTACGGTATCGCGCGCGCCTCGGCGCGTTGGCAGCCGATATTGATCATGCTGGTGATCCTGCCGTTCTGGACCTCGTTCCTGATCCGCGTCTACGCTTGGATCAACATTCTGCAGCATGACGGATTGCTCAACCGGGCGCTGTTGGCGCTCGGGATCGTGCGGGCGCCTTTGGTGTGGCTCTCGACCGATACCGCGATCTACATCGGCTTGGTCTATTCCTATCTGCCGTTCATGGTGCTGCCGCTCTACGCCAGCCTGCAGACGATGGATGAGACACTGCTGGAAGCGGCGGCCGATCTCGGCTGCCCGCGCTGGAAGGCGTTCTGGTCGGTGACGTTTCCGCTGTCGCTTCCCGGCGTCGGCGCCGGCGTGCTGTTGTGCTTCATCCCTGTTGTCGGGGAGTTCGTCGTTCCCGATCTCCTCGGCGGCTCCGAGACCATGATGATCGGGCAAACCCTGTGGACGGAATTCTTCGCCAACAAAGACTGGCCGATCGCGTCCACCATCGCGGTCGTGCTGCTGGCGCTGCTGGTCGTTCCGACCCTGCTGTATGAGCGTCTGCAGACGCGCCAGATCGAGCGGGGCGGCTGAGATGCGCCGGCTCTCGTTGTTCAATGTCACCGCGGTCGGCTTCGGATTGGCGTTTCTCTATCTGCCGATCGCGATCCTGGTCATTTATTCGTTCAACGCCTCCCGGCTCGTCACGGTGTGGGGCGGCTGGTCGCTGCGCTGGTATGGCGCGTTGCTGGAGGATCGCGCGATGATCGACGCGGCCGCGACATCGCTTGCGATCGCGATGCTGTCGGCGGCGGCCGCGACCGTGCTCGGAACACTGGCGGCGCTGGCGCTCGCCCGTTTCGGGCGGTTTACCGGCCGCACCGCGTTTTCCGGCATGATCTATGCGCCGCTGGTGATGCCGGAAGTCATCACCGGATTGTCGCTGCTGCTGTTGTTCGTCGCGATCGATCTCGATCGCGGGTTCGGGACGGTTGCGATCGCGCATACCACACTGACCATGAGCTTCGTTGCGGTGATCGTGCACGCGCGCCTGGTCGGTTTCGACCGCAGCCTGGAAGAGGCCGCGATGGATCTCGGCTGTCCGCCGCTGCGGACGTTTCTCACCGTCACCTTGCCGCTGATCGCGCCGGCGATCGCGGCGGGATTCCTGCTCGCGTTTTCGCTGTCGCTCGATGATCTGGTGATCGCGAGCTTTACCACCGGTCCGGGCGCGACCACGCTGCCGATCCGGATCTATTCGGAAGTCCGGCTGGGGGTGAAGCCGGAAATCAACGCGGTGTGCACGCTGATGATTGCGGTGGTCGCCGTGGCGGTGGTCGCGGCCTCCTGGCTCACCCGGCGCGATCGCACTGCCGGCTGAGCGCCGCAGGTCTACTCGCTGCTCGCGCCTGGTGGACGGAACAGGAAGGCGATGAACCAGATCGGGATGATGACCAGGGCGCCGAGCATGAGGTTGGGCAGCGCCCAGGCCATGCCGCGGCGTCCCCAGTCGAGGATGCGGTCGGACGACAGGCCGAATTCCCGCATCAATTGGTCAGGGGTAATGCCGAAATGGGCGAGGATCGTTCCCACGATCAGCGAAGCCACGGCGACCTTGATCACAGTCCGCAGGAAGCCCTCGAGCATCTTTGTCTCATGGTGTCCGGACGGCCAAGTCCGGCATCTGATTCGCTCCGGATCGATCATAGTCGATCGGCGCATGGTGGCCCAAGATGGGACAACCGGGAAAGCGCATCTATCCGCGGCCGTCATGGGCTTTCGACGGATTTGCCGCGTGGCGGCGTCGTCCCGGGATCGGCGACCGATGTCGGGTTTACACGAGATCGGTAATCGATGATGCGCAGCGCGGCTGCGGCCGACGCCTCTCGAGATTCCGGGCTCGCGGGCTAACGCCCGCGCCCCGGAATGACGGTTTGGGGGCAGACGGTTGTTAGGGTTTTGCCGCGCCGTCGGCGGGGGCCGGGGGCAGCGCGACGGCGCCGCCGGTCAGCCGATCAATGGCCGAGCGTACGGCATCCCGGGTCTTGCGGTCGCGGACGGCGTCCAGCAAGGGTGCGGCCGCACCGGATCGGCGGATCAGGCTCTGCGGGTCGGGCGTGATGATGAAGTCGTCCCACGGGCCTTGCACCACGAAGGGGAGGTCGAAGCCGGCACCGGTCTCGCCGGCTGCCGGGATCAGGCTCGCGGTTCCCTTGAGATCGAGGTCGCGGGTGGGAATGGAGGCCGAGCCGCCGAGCCCGACGCGCACCGCCGGTCCCTCGATGCGGACATCCTCGACGCTCGCGTTTCCCTGCACGATCTTGATATTGGCGCTGAGCCGGTCGTAGGGGGTGCGTCCACTGCGCAACTCGCCGGTGCCCGACAGCGGCCTGCGATCGAGCCGGCGCAGCAATTGCTCGACGTTGAAGCCGGTCAGCGCGCCGTCGGTCGCCACCAGGGTGGCGTTGCCGCCGAGCGCGCGGGTGAGGGCCATGACGCTGCCGCCCGAGCTTTCCAGCGCGACCGACAGATTGCCCTTGCCGTTCAGATTGCGAATGCCGAACAACTCGGTGAGGCAGGACTCAAGATCGACATCGGCGAATTGCATCTGCGCCTTCAGGTCGGCGCCGACTTCCGAATTGGCAATGCCGAACGATCCGGTGATTTCGCCGCCGAAGGCCTGCGATTCGCCGACGGTGACGACCAGTTGTCCGGCGCGCAGGTTGGCGGCGATGCCGGTGCGGCCGAGCTTGGCGTTGCCGATCGAGACGCGCGCGGCCGAGAGCCGCAGATCGAGATCGAAATTGTTGAAGCCGTCGAGCTTGATCGGCACGCGATCCCAGTCGCGGGCATTGGTGGCCATCAGGCGGATGGTGGAGAGGTAGGGCGTCACATCGAGATTGTCGGCGGCGAGAGTGCCCTGCAACGTGCGGCGCCCGTCAGCGGCGTAGGTCAGCACGCCTTCGGCGGTGTTGCCGTCCAGTTCGACGTTGACCGACGACAGCGCAATGGTTCCGCCGACCAGATCGGTCTTTGCCTTCAGCGAGAAATGGGTGAGGCCGCCGCCCGGAAGCGGCTTCTGGCCGGTCCAGCGCAGCGCGTCGCGCAGCGAGGCCGCGTCGGCCGCCAGCATGCCCTCGACCTTGAGGGTGGGCAGATTGCTCACCGAGCCGTCGAACGCCAGCTTGAGCGGGGCGGCGCTGATGCGGAACTTAAGACCGGAGCGCTCGCCGGTCAGCGCCGCCAGAAAATTGCTGACGCTGATGCTGCCCTCGACCGGACTGTCGCGCCAGACGAATCGTCCGGTGGCGGCGAAGCTCTTGGAAATCGAGGGCCACGCCAGCGACAATTCGGCGTCGGTCAAGGTTTCGGTGACGCCATGGGTGAGATCGCGCGCAACAATCGTCCCGCCGTCGATGTGGATTTCCGAGAACGACACGGTGTGATCGGTGCGCTCGGCATTGGGTTTGGCGGCGCGCGCGAGCGCGTCCAGCAGCACCGACCAATTGGAATTGCCGTTGGCCGCGAAAGTGATTGCGATGCGCGGACGCACCAGCGAAATGTCGGAGATCTCGATGCGCCCGACCAGCAGCGGCAGCAGACGCAGATGCGCGGTCAGCCGTTCGGCTGCCAGCGCCGGCGCGTCGGTGCGCTGGTCGCCCAGCACCACATCGGCGAAGTTGACGGCGCCGGAGGGAAACAGCGACACCGACACCGGTCCGCGCAGCACCAGTTCGAGGCCGGTGACGGCGCGAATCTCGTTCTTCACCGTCTCGCGCGCGGTGTCCGCCGAGATCAATAAGGATGATAGCGCGAGCATGCCTACGATGGCCGCGACCGCGGCAATGACGGCAACTCCGAGACGCTTGAAACCAAGGGCCGCGGTCACGGTTTTGAGAAATCCACTGGTTCAACGGCCAACGCGGCGGGGACTATAACGGCCCGCGGCAGGAGGGCAAACCTTGCCCCGGCTCTGTGACCCTTTCGTGGCTACGGCGTCCCGGCTTACGCGGTCTCCGCGGTCGGCCGCCATGCCGGAAATAGCTGCAAATCCAGCGTTTCAGGGGGGCAGGTCACTCCGCCATCGCCGGGCCGGGAGGAGCACGCGTGGGGAAGGCGGCGCCCGGGTACCGTCGCGTGCCGGGCGAATCGCCCCGGGCCTCGTAACTCGCCAAAAGGAACGCCAAAGCGAGCGGAGTTAACGGGACGCTTGGCGTCAGTGCTTCAGCGTCTTGTCGATGGAGAAGCTCGCCTCGGTCTTTTGCTTGACCTCGTCGACGGTGACGCCGGGCGCGAGTTCGATCAGCGTCATGCCGCCGCCAGCCCGGTCGATGGTGAACACGGCAAGATCGGTGATCACCATGTCGACCACGCCGGCACCGGTGAGCGGCAGCTTGCAGCGATGCAGCAGTTTCGGATCGTCCTTGGCGGTGTGCTCCATGATCACCACCACTTTCTTGACCCCGGCGACGAGATCCATGGCGCCGCCCATGCCCTTGACCATCTTGCCGGGGATCATCCAGTTGGCGAGATCGCCGTTCTCGGCCACCTGCATCGCGCCGAGCAAGGCAATGTCGATGTGGCCGCCGCGGATCATGGCGAAGGAATCCGCCGAGGAGAAATAGCTGGTCGTCGGCAGCTCGGTGACGGTCTGCTTGCCGGCATTGATCAGGTCGGGATCCTCCTCGCCCTCAAAGGGAAACGGCCCGAAGCCGAGCATGCCGTTCTCGCTCTGAAGCTGAACCGTCATGCCGTCGGGGATGTAGTTCGACACCAAGGTCGGGATGCCGATGCCGAGATTGACGTAGAAGCCGTCGCGCAGCTCCTTGGCGGCGCGCTCGGCCATCTGATCGCGGGTCCAAGCCATTTAGACCTCCACTCCGGCGCCGGCGGCGGCCGGACGTTTGCGCACGGTGCGCTGTTCGATGTGTTTCTTGGCGTCGGGGACGTGAACGATGCGCTGCACGAACACGCCCGGGGTGATGATGTGGTCGGGGTCGATCTGACCCGGCGGGAACAGGTGCTCGACTTCGGCGATGGTCACCTTGCCGGCGGTCGCCATCATCGGGTTGAAGTTGCGCGCGGTCTTGCGGTAGACGAGATTGCCTTCGGTGTCGGCCTGCCAGGCGTGGACGATCGACAAGTCAGCCACGATCCCGCGTTCCATGATGTAGCGCTCGCCGTCGAATTCGCGCTCTTCCTTGCCCTTGGCGATATCGGTGCCGGCGCCGGTGCGGGTGAAGAAGGCGGGGATGCCGGCGCCGCCGGCGCGGATGCGCTCGGCCAGGGTGCCCTGCGGATTGAATTCGATCTCCAATTCGCCGGCGAGATATTGCTGGGCGAACAGCTTGTTCTCGCCGACATAGGACGAGATCATTTTCTTGACCTGGCGGCTTTCCAACAGCAGGCCGAGACCGGCGCCATCCACGCCGGCGTTGTTCGAGACGATGGTGAGATTTTTGACACCGGAATCGCGGATGCCGAGGATCAGCGATTCAGGGATACCGCAGAGGCCGAAGCCCCCGGCCATGATCAACATGCCGTCCTTGAGCAGGCCGGCGAGCGCCGCGCGGGCGTCGGGATATACCTTCTTCATGCCACTCCACCGCGCGCCAGCCTGGCTGCGCCCCTTAACTTGAGAAAACCATCGACCCCGGGCTGAATGAGAGAAAACATCATTCAGCCGGTCCCATGCAAGCCTGTCGTGAAACGCTGGGGTCGAGAGCGGCGCCGCAGCCCGGCGGCAAAGTGCGCCTTGGCCTCGAGGCGGCCGGCGGATGTCAGCGCGAGGCCAATTCCGGCTTGGCGTGGGGCGCGGCCGCGATCTCGGCGATCATCTTGTTGATGATGGCCTGGCCAAACGATTCAAAGCTTTCGGCCACCATCACGAACGCACCGGAACCGCCCATGACGTTGTCGCGATAGTACTTCTCCAGGCCGCCGGCCGGATTGGTGTGATCGGCGTTCCAGGCCAGCGGCCGATCGCTCAGGATCACCAGGCCGTTGATGGTGACGCCGTCGGCGACCGCATCGTCGCGGGCAGACGTGACCTCGCGACCGGAATTGTTGGTGCCGTCGCCGGACACGTCGATGGTGCGCCGCTTGGCGTCATAGGGGGCACGGGCGAACTGCGCCAGCGCGAAGTCGATGCCGCCGCTGATCGAGGTGCGATCGGAAAACGAACGCTGGGCCTCGACCACCTGGCTGCTGAACTGCCGGGCGGAGGTTTCGTCCTGGATGATGGTCCAGTCGATGACGATTTTTTGTGCGCCGACGCCCGACCATTCCACGAAGCAGACCGCAATCCGATGGTTCGGGCCGGCCTTGATCACATTGAGCACGCGGCGATCGGTGATCGCCGCCGCGTAGCCGTCGCGTTGCAATTGGAATTTGGGGGTGTCGATGCTGCGCGAGACGTCGGCGGCGAGCACCAGCAACAGGTCAACCGGCTCGGCGGCACGTGCTACCGGCAGGCTGGTCGCGATCGCCGCCAACAGGATTGCCGCGATCGCATGAAAGACCGGACGCGAAACCGCGCGAAAGGCCTTATGAAAAATCTTACAAAAAGCTTGGGCAAAGATCGCGGTCGCGATCGCCGCCGACATCCATCGGAACGCCCGTGTCATCACCGCCTCCGTGACGCAGGTTCCCCCGAGCTTCGCACCAGCCAGAAAGCAAGCTTAGCCTATGTTGCGCCCGTGGCGAGTCCGCCAGCACGCCGTATCGCGCAACAAACGGTTGAAATGATGGCCGTTCGGCGCGTCAGCGATCCACGGTCGGCATCGGCGGGAAGGTAATCTCTACAAGCGTACCGTCATCGATCTTGCTGACGATGTTGAAGCGGGCCCGGTTGGCCTCGGCGAGGGCCTTGGTCAGGGACAGGCCGAGCCCGGATCCGCCGGAATCCCAGGCGGAGCCCAGGGCCGAACGGGTGGCGAGCTGGCGGAACGGCGCGAGCGCAGCGGCGACATCGGTGGCGCTCAGGCCGATCCCGGTGTCGCGGACCCGCAGCACGATGTCGCGCGCATCGGAGATCGCCGTCGAGACGATCACCTGGCCTCCGGCGCCGGTGAACTTGATGGAATTGTTGAGCAGGTTGACGATGATCTGGCGCAGCGCGCGCAGGTCGGCGACGATGGCGGGCAGGGTCGGCGACAGCGACATGCGGATGATGATGCGCTCGCGGCTCGCCTGCGGCTGCATCTGCGCGACGCAGCTCTGCACCAATTCGTTGAGATTGGTGGGCGCGAAATTGAGTTCGAGCGTGCCGGCCTCGATCTTCGAGAGGTCGAGCAGGTCGTTGAGCATCGAGACCACGTGGGTGCCCGAGGTGCGGATGTCCTTGAGATAGTCGCGGTAGCGCTCGTTGCCGATCGGACCGAAACGCTCTTCCAGCATCACTTCGGCGAAGCCGACGATGGAATTGAGCGGGGTGCGGATCTCGTGGCTGATGGTGGCGAGGAATTCGGATTTTTCGGATGACGTCTTTTGCAGCTGCCGGTGGGCGATCAGCAACTCGTCCTCGACGCGCTTTCGTGCGGCAATGTCCTGCAGCACGACGATATATCTCGGCTCGTCGCTGGGCAAAGCACTGATCCGCATCGCCAGCGGGATGCTGTTTCCGCTGCGGGTGCGGCCGGTGAGCTCGCAGGCGCTCGGAGCAATATCCGATGCCGGCCCGTGCGCGATCTCTGCGAGACGCTCAAGCGCCATCCGCTTGCTGTCGGACGCGAACAGGTCGCCGAACCCGCCGGTGAGCGCGTCGGCGCCGGATCCGAAGACGATGCCAGCGGCGCGATTGGCCGAGAGGATGCGGCCGTCACGATCGAGGACGAGGATCGCGTCGCTGGTGGCATCGAGCATGGCGTTCAAAGCGCCGATCTCGGCTTGCGCTTGCAGCGGCGCCGGCGGCGTCTCCGCGCGATCGTTGCCGCGGGTCAGCATCAACATGAGCAGGAGTGCGGTTTCGCCCTCCCAAGCCACCGAGAACAGCCGGCCTTCGACCGGGAGCGTGTCGCCGCGCTGGGTGGTGATAGCGAGGGCCTTGCCGTGACCGCCGGTGTCGCTGAGCAGGTCGGTGCCCGGTTCGATGAACAGGGTGTCGAGGCCGCCGGCCTCGGCGAGCGCGTCCAGGCTGGGATAGCCGGTCCAGTCCAGAAATGTGCGGTTGCCGAACAGAAGCAGGTCGAGGCGGTAGACCAGGATTCCGACCGGCAGCCGTTCGAGCAGCGTGTGTTCGGCGGGCGCGTCATCGGTCGGCGAGTCGGCGAAGGGAGCGGCGGCATTCGTCGGCGACGCATCGTCGGCCGAGAGTTGCGTTGCCTCCAGTCCGGCGGCCTCGCGCAAGTCCTCGGCGCCGTCCTGCAGGCGCGCCGTCAATTGCCGCGCCAGCTCGCTGAAGGCATTGTGCTCGATCGGGCTCAGCAGCAGCCCTTTCGGCTCGGCGCCGATGGCGCGGAACGGCACCACATTCTTGGCGACCGGCACGACCGAAAGCGCGGGGCGGTTGTCGTCGTTCGCCCCTGTCGTGGTGCTGCCGATTTTCGCCGGAGATGCCCTCTTGCTCTCGGTCTCGCGCAGAGCCGTATCCTCGACGGCTGCGGCTTCGCTTTTCCGCCGCAGGGTGGCGAGCGCCGCCAGCCGTTCGATATCGCGGCAGACGCCAAAACCGCGATACCCGAGGAACACGCGGTCGCGGTCATAGATCGGCAGGCCGGACAATTCGATGGCGAGCCGTTCGCTGCCGCCGTCCACCGGCCACGACACGGTGACGCCGCTCCAGGTGTCGCGGCTCGCGATCGCGCGCGCGACCTTGCCGGCGGGATCAAGCGCAAGCTCAGCCGCGATTTCGTTCCAGCGCCGGCCGAGCGTGGCGGCAGCATCCGGGCCGATGACTTCGGTGAATTCGTCGGAGCCGAGGGTGAAGCGGCCGTCGCCATCCATCTGCCAGACGAAGCGCAGCGGGTGACGCCGTTCGCGCACCGGGATCTCGGTCACCACGGGAGGCGACGGCACAACAGCTTCGGCGGGCGGCGCCGGCGCAACGATCTCTTCGCGCGGCAGTGGTTCCTCAGGTGATGGTGGCGGCTCCGAGGTCGGTGGCGGCACTAGGTCTGAGGTGGTCCAGGCGCTGGGAAGGTCCAGCGGCGGCAGGTCGAGATCGATCGGCGGTTGCGCGGGAATTTGCGGTGCGCTCGCGACCGCTTCGGCAGGCGGCGCAATGATGTCCGCTTCCGCGCTGACGGATTCTGAAACGACAGGTGGCTCCGGAGCGGCAGGTTGCTCAGCAGCAGGTTCGAGCGGCGCAACGATCTCGGCTGCAGGCGCGGCTGCGTCGGCGCTCGCTGCAACAGGCGCTGCCCGCGCCGACAACAACGTCGCGACCAAGACGGTCGCGGCATCGCGACCGAGGCGCTCGATGTTGACCGGCCCGAACGGTGTGCTGCCCACGGCGCGGCCGAGCACCAGCGCCTCGCGACCGAGTCGTTCGGCGCCGATGGCGGCAAGCTGATCGGTCTCGGCGAACAGGGCCCGCGCCGCTGCGGTCGCAAACAGCGGCAAGCCTTCCGGCGTGAACACGGCGAGCGGCTGATCGCAGCTTTGATAGAGGCGGCGAACCCGTTCGGCCAGCGACAGCGCCGGCCCGGCCGGCTCCTGCGCCACCACCAGAAAGCCCGCGGTGCGATCGGTCAGCGCGATGCGCGAGCAGGCGCACAGCAGCATGTGGCCGACGCCGGCGCTCAGCCCGCGCAAGCGTTGCAGCCGGATCGCGCCGCTGAAGGGCAGGGTGGCGGAAAATCGGCTGATCTGGGCGCCGATGGCGGTGGGATATTTCCCGGCAAGAACGGCGGCACCGACCGGGTTCGCCCACAGCACGCGGGTCGCATCGGTATTCCAAAGCCAGGCCGGCATGGCGCCGGGGGCGAGCGCGGCAAGGCGTGGATCTCTGAGGTAATCCGTTACGGAAACCGCTTCGTTCATCGTTCCCACACTGTGCGATGTTGGCCGAGAGCGTTCGGCACTCCTGGACGCAGGATCTGGGAGCCTGTTCCCGGCACCGGCGTTCGGGGTCAACATCGTAAACAGTTTCTTAATAAGGCTGGTGCCGCGCGGCGTCCACGCCGGGCGCGGGTTTGACCCCGGGGAACCGCGGATAACCTTAACCTCGCGACGACTTGACCGCCGGCCATCTCGTTTGGCGCGATGATTCGTTTGCAGCCGGGGCGTCGCGGTGGGATGATCAAATTTGATGCATGTGCGGCATTCGCCTTGCAGGAAGTGGGCTGGCAAGCAGGAGACCACCACATGGCCAAGGAAGCGCCCCCGTTTGAAGTGCCAACTGAGATGCGGGCTTTTGCCGAGCAAAGCGTCGAACAGGCCAAGCATGCGTTCGACAAATTCATTTCGGCCGCGCACGACGCGGTGAACACGATCGAAGGGGGCGCAAAAACCGCGCAGGCCGGGGCCAAGGACGTGAGCCAGAAGGCGATGGCCTATGCCGAGGAGAACGTCAGCAACGCATTCGCCTTCGCGCAGAAGATCGTGCGGGCGCGCGACATGAACGACCTGATGCAGTTGCAGGCGGAGTTCGTTAAAACCCAGATGCAGACTTTGACCGAGCAAGCCAAGGATCTGGGCGAGACCGCCAGCAAGCATGCCATGGGCGCGGTCAAGCCACGTTCCTGAAATCTTTCAAAGAGATGCTAGGGGGCGTTGACAATGGACGGGTGCGACATCCGGTCATTGTGCAATGCAATAATTTTGTTGCAATGCGTCAACTACCATGTTAAACATTAGCATGTGATCAACCGCGTAACCGCAGACAGCGTACCTCCCTCAGGCAAGAACTGATCTACGGACGACGGCGAAACCACGGCTCCGGACCGGCTTCACAAGGGCGAAGCGTTCGGAGCGTGATGGGACAGCGCCCTTTGATTTGGATGAACGCCATGGCCGAAACATCAACCAAGCCGAAAACCGCCAAGACCGCCGCGCCCTCTTTCGAAATGCCGTCGTTCGAAATTCCGAAGTTCGACATGCCGAAGATGGAAGTGCCCGCCGCTTTCCGCGATATGGCGGAAAAGAGCATCTCGCAGGCGAAAGATACCTACGAAAAGATGAAGGCCGCCGCCGAAGAGGCGACTGACCTGCTCGAAGACACCTACGCCACCACCTCCAAGGGCGTCTCCGACTACGGCCTCAAGATCATCGAGGTCGCCCGCACCAACACCAATGCGGCGTTCGATTTCTACAGCGAGCTGTTCGCGGTGAAGTCGCTGGCCGAAGTGGTGGAGCTGTCGACCGCCCACGCCCGCAAGCAGTTCGAGACCTATACCGCGCAGTCGAAGGAATTGACCGCGATGGCCCAGAAGGTCGCGACCGAAGCGGTCGAGCCGGTGAAGGAAGGCGTGTCGAAGGCGTTCAAGAAGATCGGCTGAACCAGCCGGTCCCGTCCGCGAGCGGTTTCAAGTTTGACGCAGGTACGCATGTCTTAAGAATACCAAGCCCGGGCCCTCGCCCGGGCTTTGCTTTTGGGGGGTGGGGGGCCGGCCTGGGGTCCGCTGTTTTCATCCGCAAGACATCGCCGCGACGACTTGCTAAATTGCCGTCCTGCCCATAGGGTCCGGCCCGCTCGCCGGTTCGGTGCGGCTTATTGTGCAGCTGTAGCTCAGTTTGGTTAGAGCGCCTGACTGTGGATCAGGAGGTCGGTGGTTCGATCCCACTCAGCTGTACCAATTAAATCAAACACTTAAGATTCAAGCTCCTGAAATGACGTCCTGGCGCGCTTCAACTGCCGGGGTGTGCGTCCTCTGGCTCGCTAAGCGGGCTCCTGATTTTCTTTTCTGGAGAGTCTGAGCAGCGCTTGGCGATCGATCTTGCCAGTTCCGGTCTTCGGAAGTTCGCTGAGAAATTCTACGGTTCGAGGATATTTGTACGGCACGAGCTTGGCCTTGACGTGGTCCTGCAGAACCCGAGTCGCGTGCCGCTCGTCGAAAGTCGCCGTCCGCATGACGACAAAGGCCTTCAGCGACATCCGCCGGTCGGGCATTTCAACCGCGACGACGGCGCACTCGCGAACATCGGGGTGATCTGCGAGGCACAATTCCACCTCCAGCGGGTAGACCCACTGTCCGGAGATTTTGATCAGGTCGTCGGCGCGGCCACGGAAGAAATAGAAGCCGTCGGTGTCGCGTACGAAGCGGTCGCCGGTATAAATCCAGCCGCCTTCGCGCATGGTCTCGGCGGTCTTGTCGGGTCGGTTCCAGTAAAATGGTGCGTTAGAATCGCCGCGAACCCATAGAATGCCTTCCTCTCCGTCGGCGACGTCGCGACCCTCCTTGTCTTTCAGAGCAATCTCGTATCCCGGAACGGTCAAGCCGGCAGCGTTGATCTTCATTCGCGTCGGCGTATTTGAAAGATAGATATGCAGTACTTCAGTCGAGCCCAGCCCTTCGACGATGCCGAGCCCGGTCAGCGCCTTCCATTCGGCCGCCACCTCGCTCGAGAGGATTTCCGCCGCCGAAATTGCGAGCCGCAGCGACGAGAGGTCCGCGGCTCGCGCGTCCTCCGCCTTGGCCAAGGCGGTGTATAGGGTCGGCAGCCCGAAGAAGACCGTCGGCCGATAGCGCCGGATGCAGTCAAAAATGCCCGCTGGCTTCGGTTGACCCGGCATCAGCAGTGCGGCGGCGCCGACCGAAAACGGGAAGGTGATGGAATTTCCGAATCCGTAGGCAAAGAAGATCTTGGGGACCGAGAAGCAAATGTCATCCTCGGTGAGTTTGAGGATGTGCCGGGCATAGGACGTGTCCGTGTAAGTCATGTCGTGCTGAAGGTGAACCACACCCTTCGGGCGTCCGGTCGAGCCGGACGAATACATCCAGAACGCCATGTCGTTGCGATTGGTGTCGGCGGCGTCAAGCGGGTCGGAAAAGCGCGCCAGCCAATGGTCGGCCGCGATGACGTCGACCGCAATGTCGCGGGCAGGGGGCCCGTTCACGACAATCAGCGACTGCAACTGCGTCCCCTGGCAGCCGATCGCGTTGAAGCGGGATGAGAATTCCGCGTCAGCAATCGCGACCCGCGCGCCGGAATCCTCCAGATAGAACTGCAGCAAATCGGCAGGCGTCAGCGTATTGGTCAGGAGCGGAACGAAGCCGGCCCGTACCGCGCCGAAGAACGCCGCCGGATAGGCCGGCGTGTCGTCCATGAGCAGCAGGACGCGGTCGCCTTGTGATAGTCCGAGTGACCGCAGCCCGTGACCGAAACGAGCCGCCTCGGCGCAAAGCTCGCCATAGGTGCGCGATCCGCCGGGTCCAATCACGGCCAGCCGATCTCCGCGGCCGCGGGCAAGATTGTCAAATAGGATAGCGCTGGCATTGTAGCGCTGCGGAATCGCGAAGCCGATTTCTATCGCTCCGCTGGCGTCCGCAGGCACCGGATCCTTAACGACGCTGCCGGCCAAGCTGCCCATGACGTCTCTCCAACGATGCTAAGCAGCCACGTGAGGGTGGGCGGCGTCGTACTGGGCCATGAATTTTGGCGACATCGCCCTGAGCCGATCATTGTCGACCCGTCCGGAGCGCACGATGTAGCTATAGGCAAAATCGATCGGCGCGAGCGCCATGTGCTCCGGGAAATGCTCGTACCAGCCCGCGCTGGTCTTCGATGCCTTGACAAGCTTCTCGACGATCGGCCGCCTCGCCGATTCATATTGTGCGAGCGCCGTCTTCAAATCATTGCCATTGCTCTCGATCGCCTTGACGAGGGCGATGACGTCCTCCATTGCCAGCCGCGTCCCAGACCCGATGGAAAAATGCGCGGTCCTGAGCGCGTCGCCCACCAGCACCTTGTTGCCGAGGGACCAGACATCGTTCCAGATCCATGGAAAATTTCGCCACACCGAGCGGTTTGAAATCAGCGGGTGACCGTCGAGCGTGTCGGCAAACACGTCCTGGCAGATCACGGCCGACTCCTCGACGCTCTTGGTGGCGAATTCATAACGCTCCCAGGTCGCGCGATCGCATTCCACAATGAACGTACTCATGGTTTTGGAATATCGGTAATGATGCGAGTTGAACGTTCCGCGATCGGTCTCAACGAATGTCTGCGTCAGGGTATCGAAAGGCTTCGTGGTTCCATACCAAGCGAACTTATTGTCGGCATAGGAACAAGAGGTCTTGAAATCCGCTTCGAAGCTGCGACGCACCAGCGAATTGACCCCGTCCGCCGCAACGATCAGGTCATAACCCTGCAATTCGTCGAGCGAATACAGGGCGCAGTTGAAATGCGGCTCCACGCCTACGGAGTGCACCAATTGCTGCAATAGGGTGAGAAAATCCAGGCGACCAATGGCGGAGAAACCGATCCCGTCGACGGTCACGCGCTGGCCGCGATGAACCAGCGTCATGTCCTGCCAGCTTTCCATATGCGGTGCGATGAAGTCGGCTGTTTGGGGGTCGTCGGTGCGCAGGAAATCCAACGCCCGGTCGGAAAACACCACGCCGAATCCCCAGGTGACGTCGCCGGGATTTTGCTCGAACAGGTCGATGTGCGCGGTCGGATGACGTTTTTTCCAAAGATAGGAAAAGTAAAGACCCGCAGGGCCGCCACCTAGCACCGCAATTCTCATCGCCGTTATCCCTCTGCTCCGGTGGTCAGCGATTCATCTCGGTCGGGAAATGCCCTGCAACGACGCGCACTGTCGTCGTGTCGCGGTGGATCTTTTTGTGCGCTTGCACGCAGCCTCCGTACACCGTCGGTATTTCCCTGCTCGATGAAGCAGGTCGACTGACGAACATGCAAGCTTGCCTCCTACACCCAATCGAAGATCGTCGGCCAACATAGCGTGAGCTTGTTGACTCCGCAGAATTGATAAAATATTTTATCATCTGTCGTGAGAGCTGAAAAGACCTGAATTATGCCCACCCGCGACCTTGTCGAGCAGAGTACTGTCCGGGTGAAGTCCGGAACCTCGGAGGTTGCGGTCCCTATCCGACGGGTTCCGATTGCGCTGGCACGCCGGTTCTTTCAAATTTGTACCGCGGTGGCTGCCGAGCTATTGGCGGCCACGGATCTGACGCCGCTCGAATACGCCGTGATCGCCTATTTGAGCGAAGCGCCTGATATAGATCAGGCCGAACTTGCGGCACGAATCGGAATCGATCGGTCGAACACCGGTTTGCTCCTCGACCAGCTCTCGGAAAAGGGCTTGGTCCGCCGTCGCGTCAACGGATCCGATCGGCGCGCGCGATTGTCGAGCCTCACACCGTCCGGACTGCGACTGTTCAAGAAGTTGGGGCCGAAGGCGCGTGCCGCGCAGATGAAGATTCTTGCGTCGCTCTCGGCGAGCGAAGAGCGGCTGTTGATCGATCTGCTGGTCCGCGTGATTCAAACGAACAATACATACGCCCGTCCCGGCGCCGGCCGCCGCAAGCGGGCGACGACGTCGAAGTAGAAGGGGAGAACGCCATGGCTTTATCCGCGCGCGGAAAAAAGGCCGCGAGTATGCTCATATTTGCCTGGCTAATGGCCTTGGCGCTGGCGGCTGCGCCGGCTTTCGCTCAGCCATTCCCATCCAAACCAGTGCGCTTCATTGTCGCCTACCCGGCCGGAGGTGCGACCGATGTGATCGCTCGTGCGGTGGGTCAAAAACTTGGTGAGATTTGGAGCCAGCCGGTCGTCATTGAGAACAAGGGCGGCGCAGGGACCCAGATCGGGGCGGAATACGTCGCGAAGGCGGATGCCGACGGCTACACATTGCTGGCCACGGCGGAGGCGACCTTTGTCGTCAACCCGTTTCTTTATCGCCATCTCACCTACAATGTGAATGAGTTCATGCCGGTAAGCGGCATGGGAGTCGTGAACCAAGTGCTTGTTGTTCATCCGCAAGCGCCCATCAAAGACGTGCGTGACCTGATTTCGCAATCAAAGGCCGCGCCCGGAAAGCTGACCTACGGCACCATCGGTCTCGGCTCGTCCGGCCATCTTAATATGGAATTGTTCGAGAGCATGGCGGGTGTGCAGCTCACGCCGGTGCACTATCGCGGCGGCGCACCGGCCATGACGGATCTCCTCGGCGGCCACGTCCCGATGGGCTTTGTCAGTCTCACGCTGACGGCGCAATCGGTTCGCTCCGGCCAGCTCCGGGCCATCGGAATCGGAAGCAAGTCACGCAGTTCGCAGTTTCCGGAGGTGCCGACGATCGACGAGGCCGGTGTTCCGGGCTTCGACGCCGTGACCTGGTTCGGACTGTTCGCGCCCAAAGGCACGCCGGCCAATATCGTCGCCAAGATCAACGAGGACGTGCAGCGCGTGCTGGCGGATCAATCGTTTCAGGCGCAATTCCTTGCGCCGAACTTCTTCGAGCCGATCAAGGGATCGCCGCAGGAATTCTCCGAATTCATCACGCACGAAGCGGCAAAATGGGAAACAGTCATCAAGGGCGCCAATCTGTCGGTGGATTGATGCAGGGCACCTTTGCGGCAGCCGGCGAGGCACATTCGCATTCAGAGGAGATATCGTTATGAAGACCAAGAACAATAGCGACAAGGGCGCGGCGCGTTCCGCGAAGCCAGCCGACAAGATTGTCACCGTTGCAAACAGCAGCGACCTCGAGGCTTGGTTGGAAAAAGTCGAAGCAATGGGCGAGCTCAAGCGGATCACCGCGGAAGTTGACCCGGATCTGGAGGCGGCCACTATCACCTATTTGGTGGGCAGCAAGGAAAGCCCGGCGCTGCTGTTCGAGAACGTCAAGGGTCATCCCGGACACCGTGCGCTCTACAATATGATCGGGTGCAATTTGTCCCGTTTCTGCCTGATGATAGGCGAGAAGCCGGTGGATCATCCATTGAAGGCCGTCCAGCTGTTGCAGCAAAAGATGGGACGGAAGATGTCGCCGAAGGAAGTTTCCGCTGACAGCGCCATCAGCAGCCAAAATATCGTCGAAGGAGACGATATCGACATTCGGATCTTTCCAGCGCAGCGGATGTGGCCGCTCGATGGCGGCAAATATCTCGGGACGGGCGACGCGGTCGTGACTAAGTGTCCGGAGAGCGGCCGCGTTAATGTCGGCACCTATCGTATGATGATCAAGGGCCCGCGGGAGGTCGGGGTCTACACGTCGCCCGGCAAGGACGCGACCATCGATCGGGAGAAATGGTGGAAAATGGGAAAGCCGATGCCGATCGCGGCGTGTTACGGCATCGACCCGCTGTTGTTTCTCGTCGCCGCCACCAGCTTTCCCAAGACCGAGAGCGAGTATGAATATTACTGCGGCATCAACGGCGCTCCGATCGAGCTGTTCACCAGCGATCTGACCGGCCTGCCGCTGCCGGCGCGCGCGGAAATCATTCTGGAGGGATTCCTCTATCCAGACGAGACCTTTGCGGAAGGCCCGTTTGGCGAATTCACCGGCTATTACGGTCGACCGAGCGGGGCAACGCCTTATATGCGGGTCGAACGCGTCCGCTATCGGGATAATCCGACATTGACATGCGCCTTAATGGCGGACGGCGCAGCCAACGAGGCGGGGTTATTTTGGGCAGCGTTGCGGTCGGCAGCTATTTGGGCCGACCTGCAAAAGCTCGGCATTCCAGGGATCGAGGGTGTTTGGTCGATTCCCGAAGCCGCCGGATGGGGGATTACGGTGGTTTCATTGAAGCAGATGTACCCGGGTCATGCCGCCCAGACGATGGCGCTCGCGGCCCAATGCACCGGAGGGGCTTATTTTGGAAAGTACGTCATCGTCGTCGATCACGATGTCGATCCGACCAACGTGAACCAGGTTCTTTGGGCAATGGCCACGCGATCACGTCCGGCGCAATCCATCGACATCCTGCGCGAAACCTGGAGCACCTTTCTCGACCCGAGCTTGAATCCGCCCGAAATCCGGCCGTGGGGCTCGAAGTGCCTCATCAACGCATGCATGGATTTCCGCTATTACAAGAACTTCTCGAAGCGCACGAAGCTGTCGAAGGCGGCCTACGACAATGTGGTCAATCGCTGGCAAGAGCTTGGGCTGACCGGAAAGGCCCCTCCCATCACGGTGTTCGAGGAAGAGCAGTTTCTTGAGCAGATGGGCTAGAGTTTGCTTCACCGCGATTGAATCGGATCAGATTCTCGATGGGGGCAAACTGGGCGTCAAGTCCCAGGTCGGAACGTGCGATCACACCCCGCCGGTGCTGGTCAGCTCTGCGCCGTTGTCTGCCGCACTTCCGGCAGCGTGATAGGCCTCGATTCGTTCCACTTCCTCCGCCGCGCCGAAGATCAGTGCGATGCGCTGATGCAGGCCGTCGGGGACGACGTCGCGGATGCGTTGGCGGCCGGTGCTGGCGAGGCCGCCGGCCTGTTCGATGATGAATGCGATCGGATTGGCTTCATACAATAGGCGCAGCCGGCCGGCCTTGACGGGGACCTTGTTGTCGCGCGGATAAAGAAAGACGCCGCCGCGCATCAGGATGCGGTGCGCTTCCGCCACCAGCGAGGCGATCCAGCGCATGTTGAAATCCTTGCCGCGCGGTCCGGCCTTGCCGGCCAGACATTCGTCGATATAGCGCGTGACCGGCGGCTCCCAGAACCGTCGGTTGGAGGCGTTGATGGCGAATTCCCCGGCCGCCTGCGGGATCCGCATGTTCCGGTGGGTGAGGATGAACTCGCCGCAGCCGCGATCCAAGGTGAAGGCATGCACGCCGGCCCCGAGCGTCAGCACCAGCACGGTCGATGGCCCATAAATGGCATAGCCGGCGCAGACTTGGCGTGACCCCGGCTGCAAAAAATCGATTTCGGCGACATCGCCGTCGGGATTGGGCGCGTGCAGGATCGAAAAGATGCTGCCAACCGAAACGTTCACATCGATGTTCGAGGAGCCGTCAAGCGGATCGAACAGCAGAAGATAAGGTCCGCGCGGGGAACTGCGCGGAATCGGATGCGGCGCTTCCATCTCCTCCGAGACCATGCCGGCGAGATGGCCGCGGGTTTCGGTGGCGCGGATAAACGCGTCATTGGCGGCGACGTCGAGCGTGTGCTGCTGCTCGCCCTGAATGTTGACGGAGTCCGCCGATCCGGACAGGACAAGCGAGCCGTGGGCGACGCGCTCGGCAATCGACTGACAGGCGGTCGCCAGATCGCGAACCAGGGCGGCGAGGGTGTCGGTGAGGTGTTCCTGCCGTTGCTCTTCGATCAGGAACTGGCCGAGCGTGGTGCGATCCGAAGGCATGCGTTCTCCGATGGGGCGCCGGCGGCGACGCGGTGCGATGAAGCGTCAGCGGCGCGGAAAAGACAAGCGCGCGCGGTGCAAATACCAGTGGAGGCGGTCTGATCCGCTAATGCAATTTGACCGGCGGATCGGTGCGTCGCGTGATCATGCGCACGATGGTGTCGAGAAACACCTTCAGGAATCCGTGCAGGGCATAGTCGTGCATCTTGTAGAGCGAGACATACATCAGGCGCGCGAAATAGCCTTCGATCAGCAGATTGCCGCCGATCAGGCGGCCCATCAGATTGCCGACGGTGCTGTATTCGCCGAGAGACACCAGCGAGCCGAAGTCGTGATAGTGCCAGGGCTGCAGCGGCTGGCCGGCGATCCGGTTCTGCAACTGCTTCAAGAGATGGGTGGCCTGCTGATGAGCGGCCTGGGCGCGCGGCGGGACGGTCTTGTGCTTTTCCGGCCAGGGGCAGGCGGCGCAATCGCCGAGGGCAAACACATTGTCGTCGCGCGTGGTCTGCAACGTCTGGCGCACCACCAGCTGGTTGATGGCGTTGGTCTCCAGGCCGTCGATGTCTTTGAGGAATTGCGGCGCCTTCACCCCCGCGGCCCAGACCACCAGTTCGGCGGCGATGGTGCGACCGTCGGCGAGCCGGACCATGTGCGGCGTCACTTCGGCGACGCGCGCGGAGGTGTAGATCTTGACGCCGAGACGGCGCAGCAGTTCGCCGGCGGCCGTCGACAACCGCGGCGGCAGCGCCGGCAGAATGCGGTCCGCCGCCTCGATGAGATGGAGCGAGATGTCCATGTCGGGATCGATGCGTTCGAGGCCATAGGCGACCAGCGCGCGGGTGGTCTTGTGCAGTTCGGCCGCGAGTTCGACGCCGGTGGCGCCGGCGCCGATGATCGCGACCTGCAACTGCTCCGGCCGTAACGGCTCGGTCTGGGTGTTGGCGCGGATGCAGGCGTCGATCAGGCGGCGGTGAAAGCGCGCGGCCTGTTCGGGCGTGTCGAGCCGGATGGCGTTGTCGGCGACGCCGGGCGTGCCGAAGTCGTTGGTCTGGCTGCCGACGGCGATCACCAGGGTGTCGTAACCGACCGTGCGTTCCGGCGTCACCACCTCGCCGTCGTCCTCGACGACGGGGGCGACGCGCACTTCGCGCCGGGCGCGGTCGAGGCCGATCATCTCGCCGATGCGGTAGTGGAAGTGATGCCAATAGGACTGCGCGAGATAGTTCAACTCATGATGGCCGAGGTCCATGGTGCCGGCGGCGATTTCGTGCAGCAGCGGCTTCCATAAGTGAGCGCGCGCCTTGTCGATCAACGTGATGTCGGCGCGCCGGCGGCGTCCGAGCCGGTCGCCGAGCCGGGTTGCGAGTTCGAGGCCACCGGCGCCGCCGCCGACAATGACGATGCGGTGCAGGCGATCGCCGCTGGCATCCCGCGGATCGGTCGGTTGGGCTTTCATGGCATCGCCAAGTCCGGATTGCGGATGCGGGCATTCGCCCAGCCAACATTATTAGCGGCTTTTGCGGCGGTCACCATACGGGGGCACGACAAACCGCTAATCGTGCGCGTGTTGCTTGAGCACAGCGATTCCGTCGGTGGTATTTAATTGCCTTGCTTTGGTTGAGGCCAACCGATCGTCATCATCACTCGGCGATCGAGGCTCCCGACTCCGTCACCAGACGGCCCCACTTGGCGAACTCGTCGCGCATATAGGCGCCCATCTGGTCCGGCGTTCCGCCGCTGACGTCGATGCCCTGCTGGCCGAGTTGCTTTTTGACATCCGGCATTGCCAACACCTTGTTGATTTCGCTGTTCAGGCGATCGACGACCTCGCGCGGCGTTCCGGTCGGCGCGGCAAAGCCGAACCAGGTCACGGCTTCGAATCCGGGGATGCCGGATTCGTTTACGGTCGGCACCGCCGGCAGCAGCGCGGTGCGCTCGCGGCTGGTCACCGCCAGCGGGCGCAGGCGCCCGGCTTCGATCGAAGGCAGCACGGTCGAGGTGATCGCGAACAGATAATCGATCTGGCCGCCGAGCAGGGCGGCGGTTGCTTCCGGACCGCCCTTGTAGGGCACATGCACAATATCGATCTCGGCCCGGCGCTTGAACAATTCGCCTGCCATTTGCGGCGAGGTTCCGTTGCCGCTGGAGCCGGCGGTCAATTTGCCCGGCTTGGCTTTGGCCAGCGCGATCAGCTCCTGCACCGATTTCACCGGCAGCGCCGGATTGACCACCAGCACGTTGGGCGCGGTGCCGGCGAGGGAGATCGGCGCGAAATCGCGCAGCACGTCGAATTCCAGATTCTTGTAGAGCGTCGCGTTGATCGCGTTAGCGACGGTCACCAGGAACAAGGTGTAGCCGTCGGGCGGAGCGGCGGCCGCCATCCGGGTCGCGATGTTGCTGCCGGCGCCGGGCCGGTTTTCGATGATGAAGGATTGCCCCATGGCCTCGGAAAGTTTCTGCGCCACCACCCGCGCCATGACGTCGACGCCGGAGCCGGCGGAGAGGCCGATGATCACGCGGACCTGCCGGGTGGGATAGTCGGCCGCGACGACGGGAAACGACATCACCGTCGCGCACAGACACAAGGCTGCCCGAACCAGGATCGCTCGCATGGGATCTCCTCCGGTGTTTTCGCTTCCGCCTAGTTGTTCATGAACAGGCCGCCATTCACGTGAATGGTCTGGCCGGTGACGAAGCGGCCGTCGCATCCGCACAGCATCATCACGGTGGCGACGATCTCCGCGGGTTCGGCGAAGCGGCCGAACGGAATGCGCTTGATGTCGAACTGAAACGGTCCGTTGCGGATGGTGTTGGCCGGTCCCGGTGCGACATAGTTGACGTTGATGTTGTGCGCGGCGAGTTCGAGCGCCAGCGCGCGGGTGAGGCCGGCGAGACCCGCCTTCGCCGCGGCCGTCGGCGCGCGGTTCGGGATCGGCATGTGGCCAAACAGTCCGCCCATGTTGACGATGCTGCCGCCGCCGGCGCGCATCATCGCGGGCACGACCGCCTGGGTGCAGTGGAATGCGCCGTCGAGTGTCACATCAATCGGGCCGCGCCACTCCTCCAGGCTCAATTCCATAAACGGCTTGGTGGCGTGGGTGACGGCGTTGTTGACCAGGATGTCGAGCCGCCCGAAACGATCGAGGGTCGCGGCGATCATGCGGTCGACGCCGGCGCGATCGGTGATGTCGGTGAGGAACGACATGGCCTTGCCGCCGGCCGCCTCGATCGCGGAGATGGTCTCGGCCAGTTCCGGCCGCTGCGAGCGGGCGTTGATGACGATCGACGCGCCATCCTTGGCGAAAGCGGTTCCCATGGCCCGGCCGAGATTGCGCGCGCCGCCGGTAATCAGCACGACCTTGTCCGCAAACGCCCCGCTCATCCGTATCCTCTCGTTCTCTCTTCTTGCGGTGCAGTGTGGTGTCTGGCGTGCACGTTGTACAGAGCGCCCGGCGCGGACGATTGAGCGCAGGCTGCACGTCATCGTTGTAGTCGGCAATGTGTCGTTAACCTTCGCGATCATGCCGAGGCTGCGGCGATCCCCCGATTGACAACATGCGGCGCCATCGTGATGTTGGCCCGCGACGGGAGAACACCGTGAAACCAGTGCGTACCGCGCTATTTGCGCCGGGAATTAAAGAACGGGTGATGACCAAGGCGCTGGAGAGCGGCGCCGACGCCGTCATTCTCGATCTCGAGGATTCGGTGCCGCTCGCGTCCAAGGCCGAGGCTCGCGCGTTGGTGTCCGGGATCATCGATGGCGCAACCGGCGCGGCGGCGCATCCTGCGATTTTCGTGCGGGTGAACGCGGCGACATCAGGGCTGCTCGCCGACGACCTCGATGCGGTGGTTCGTCCGGGGCTTGCCGCCGTTCTCCTCGCCAAGGCGGAAAGCGTGGACGACGTGCGCGCCACCGCCGCCGCGATCGGTGGCCACGAGGCCAAGCGCGGCATGAATCCGGGGACGGCCGACATCATTCTGCAGATCGAGAGCGCGCTCGGCGTGTACCATTGTTTCGATCTCATCAAGGCGTCGCCGCGGGTCGCGGCCACTTGTTTCGGCAGCGCGCGCGACGGTGATCTGCAATCCGACCTCGGCTGCTCGTGGTCGATCGAGGGGACCGAACTGCTGTACGCACGGTCCAAGGTGCTGCTGGACAGCCGCGCCGCCGGCAGCCACATCCATCCGATCGACGGCGTGTTCAGCGATCTCAACGACGAGGCCGGACTGATCGCGGATTCGCGGCTGTCGGCGCGGCTCGGCTATATCGGCCGCACCGTCATCCATCCGCGCCAGATCGCGCCGGTGCGCGGCGCCTATGCGATTCCCGACGCCGAGATCGCGTATTATCAAAAGGTGGTGGTCGAATTCGCCGCCGCGGAAAAAACCGGCACCGCCGCCATCGTGGTCGACGGCAAGCTGGTGGATTACGCCATGGCGCAACGCGCCCGGCGCGTGCTCGATCTCGCCGCTCTCGACCGGCCGCAGTGACATGGATTTTTCGTTCTCGCCGGATCAGGAAGCGCTGCGCGCCCACGCCAAGGAATTGCTCGACGACGTCTGCGGGCCCGAGTATGCCGAGCGTTGCGACCGCGAGGCGCGCCCGCCGCGCGAAGCCTACGAGGCGCTCGCCGCGCAGGGCTGGTTCGGCCTCGCGATTCCCACGGACTATGGCGGCACCGGCGGATCGGCGATCGACCTCGCGATCCTGCTGGAGGAAACCGGCCGGCACTTCGAAGAGCTGGCGATGTGGCTGTTCCGCACGCTCACTTATGGCGGCTATGCGGTGGCGCAGCACGGCACGCCGGAACAGAAGCAGCAGATGTTGCCCAAGGTGGCGCGCGGCGAATTGTCGTTCTGTTTCGGGCTGACCGAGCCGGAAGCGGGCTCCGATGCGGCGGCGCTCACCACCCGCGCCAAGGCGGTCGGCGACGGCTATGTGATCGACGGCCAGAAGGTTTTCACCTCGGGCATGGACATCAGCGATTATTGCCTGCTGGTGACGCGCACCGCGTCCGGCGCCAAGAAGCAGCAGGGCATCACCAATTTTCTCGTCGACACCAAACTGCCCGGCATCGAGATCCGCAAGATCGATACGCTCGGCCAGCGCGCCATCGGCACCACCCAGGTGTTTTACAGCGGCGTGAAAGTTCCGGCATCGGCGGTGCTGGGCACGGTCGACCAGGGTTGGGAAGCGGTCGATTCCTACTTGTGGTACGAGCGGCTGTGCCTCTCGGCGGCGCGCACCGGGGCGGCCTCGGCGGCGTTCGACTACGCGCTGGACTACGCCAAGACCCGCAAGCAGTTCGGACGGCCGATCGGCCAGTTCCAGGCGATCTCGCACAAGCTCGCCGACATGAAGGTGATGCTCGATATCTCGCGCACGCTGGTCTACCGGTTCGCCTGGCTGATGTCGCAGGGAGCTGCGACACGCACCGATGCCGCCGTGCTCAAGCTCTATACCGGCGAGGCCTACAAGACCGTGTCGGATCTCGGCCTGCAAATTCTGGGCGGCTACGGCTATTGCATGGAATATCCGATGCAGCGGTTCTTTCGCGACTCGCGCCTTGCGGTGATCGGGGCGGGCACGTCGGAAATCCAGCGCAACATCATCGCCCGCGGTCTCGGGCTTTAGAGCGGCGGCGCACACCGAACGATGAAGGAAACGAATTAATGCGAGGGCTTTACTGGGAGGAATGGGAGGTCGGCGCCAGCTTTGAAAGTCCCGCGCGCACCGTCACCGAAGCCGACATCGTGATGTTCGCGGGATTGTCGGGCGACTACAATCCGCTGCACGTCAACGAAGAATTCTGCAAGCAGACGCCGTTCGGCACCAGGATCGCGCACGGACCGCTGGTTTATGCCATCGCCGCCGGGCTGTTGTTCCAGCTGCATCTCTACGACGACACGCTGATTGCCTTCCTCGGTTTCGACAGCCTGAAATTCACCAAGCCGGTGAAACCGGGCGATACCATTCACGCCGTCGTCAAGGTGCTGGAGAAGCGCGAGACATCGAACCCCGAGCGTGGGGTGATGAAGCGCCAGCTCCAGGTGCTCAATCAGCGCGGCGAGGTGGTCCAGGACGGCGTGCAGGCGTTCCTGCTCAAGCGCAAACCGAAGGGCTGATGCTATTCGGTCTTGTGGGTCGGTGTCTCGGCCGGGGTTGGCGCCGCCTCGGGCGCCGGAGAAAGTTGTAGCGCCACCGGCAGATGCAGCGGGGTGTTGTCGAGGTGGTTCATCACCCACACGCCGCCGACCGCAATCAGACCGGCCAGTACGACGCTCGGCAAGGTTCGCACCAGGACACCCAACAGGCTGGCGAAAGCCGCCAGGATCCGCTCGCTGGCTTCGAACAATTCACGGGCGGCGCGATAGAGCGCCCACACCACGCCGGCCAGCACCAAGACCAGCAGGATCTGCTTCCACAGCGGCCAGGATTGCCAGGGCACCGCTACCAAGTGGCTGATCTGATCGACCGCCCAGCTCCAGATCAACTGCACGAAACGAAAGATCGCTGCGATACCTTGTTGCAGGAATTGCAGAAATTGATGAAACGCCTGTTGCATTGTGATCACTCCAAGTGCTCAAGGCGACAAGCGCTGCTGGCTGTCCGCCGCTTCCCTGAAGGGGTCGTTCGCAAACCTGAAATTGAACAAACGCACGAAATCGAACACACCCCGCGTCCGACGGAGCAACGCGACAGCGGCGTTAGGGTTCCAAATTAACGCACGCAAGAAGTGTGGGCGGATGCAGATTGCGCTGCAGTGGTATCGACTGCGCCGTTTGCGGACGGTGCGCCGATAACGCTAGAGTGCGGAATGCGTTTTCGCCGATACGGCGAGAGACGCACGCGCGGCACAGGGCAACAACGCCCGGCAGGGAGCCATCGGCTCTCACGTCCCGCGCAAAAAAAGGGGGAAGCACCATGGTCCATCCGGCATCCGGCCGCGCCTGCGCGATTTTTCTCGGAGCGATCGCCGTTCTCGCGGCCGACGCCGGCCGGGCCCAAAGCCCTCCCGATATCGTCGCCAGCGGCGCCAAGTGGGAAGAGGTCTCGCGCGTCGGCAAGGTGTTCGGCGAAGGCGTGGTCGCCGGCAAGGACGGCAAGATCTATCTGAGCGACATCACGATCACACCCAAGCCGGAGGATAATCCGGCCGGCACCGTCTACAAATTCGATCCCGTCACCGGCACGACCAGCAAGCATCTGGAGCCGAGCGGCATGTCGAACGGTCTTCACGTCGACAAGAACGGCGATCTGCTGCTGGCGCAAGGCGCGTATCCCAAGGGCGCACGTAGCGTGTCGCGGCAGAACATGACCACCGGCGCGGTCACGGTGGTGGCGGACAATTATCAAGGCAAGAAGCTCGACGGCCCGAACGACATTACCAGCGATGCGCAGGGGCGGGTCTATTTCACCGACGCGCTGTATCTCAGCGCCGAAGCCATGGAACTGCCGAATGCGGTCTACCGGGTGGACCCGAACGGGACGCTGACGCAGATCTCGACCGACATCCTGCGGCCGAACGGCATCGAGGTATCGCCCGATGGGCACACGCTCTATGTCGCCGCCTGCAATTCCACCAATCTCAAGACCAATCCGAACGGGCCGGCCCAGGATAAGTTCGGCATCACCGACGGCGGTGTCGTCGCCTATGATCTCGACGGCAATGGCGGCATCGCCAACGGTCGCGTGATCTATCGCGGCGAGCTGTGCGTCGACGGCATGGCGATGGATACCGGCGGCAATCTCTATCTCGCCCAGCACAACGGCAATCCCAAGGATCCCAAGCGCGCGATCGCGGCGATCGACCCGGCGGGCAAGGTGCTGGCGCAGTTTCCGGTGCCGGAGGAGGGCGCCTTCACCACCAACCTGGCGTTCGGCCGCGGCAGCGATGCTCAGTCGCTTTACCTCTCGACGGCGTTTCCCTGGCGGCTGTACCGGATCACCACCTCCCGCCGCGGGCACTATTTCGAGTAGCGCGCCCGACGTCGCCGCCGCGGGACCGCGGCCTGCGCTTGCGTTAAGATCAGCGGCGCCCGCGCCGACTGATTCCCGATCCCGCTCGCGCCGGAGGCTTCGCCATGAACCCGATCACTATGTTTCTCACCGCCATTTGCGCGCTCATCGGATTCGGTTTGGAGTCCGTGGGCTATCTGCTTCCCGGCGGTGTGTTCTTCGTGCTCGCCGTGATCATCTTCACGTCGCTGAAAATGGCCAATGCCTGGGAGCGGTTCGTGATCCTGCGGGCGGGATCGCTGCAGGGCGTGAAAGGGCCGGGGCTGTTCTTCATCATCCCGATCCTCGACGCCATCACCGCGGTCATCGACGAGCGGATTCAGACCACCGCGTTCAATGCCGAACAGGCGCTGACCCGGGACACCGTGCCGGTGAATGTCGACGCGGTGATCTTCTGGCACGTGCATGATGCGCAGAAGGCGGCCTTGAGCATCACCAATTATCGCGAGGCGATCAACCAGGTGGCGCAGACTTCGCTGCGCGAGATGATCGGCGCCACCATGCTGTCGGACCTGTTGTCCAACCGCCAGAACGCCGACGAAATGCTGCAGACGGAAATCAGCCGCAAGACCGACGAATGGGGCATCTCGGTCAACTCGGTGGAGATCCGCGACGTCGCGATCCCGGTGGCGCTGCAGGACGCGATGTCGCGGCAGGCGCAGGCGGAACGGGAGAAGCAGGCGCGGGTCATCCTGGGATCGGCGGAAGCCGAAATCGCGCAGAAATTCGTCGACGCCGGCAAACTCTATGCGGAAAATCCGATGGGGCTGCACCTGCGCTCGATGAACATCATCTACGAGACCACCAAGGAACGCGGCACCACCATTCTGCTGCCGACTGCGATGGTCGACAGCATGACGGCGGCGTTGCCGCTGGCGCTGGCCGCCCAGGACGCGCAAGGCGCGCAGCCGGCGAAGCCGGGCCCGACAGGTTCGGTGCCGCCGGCCGGCACGCGGTCATAATTGTTTTGGCCAGTCCGGAGCCCGCGTAGCGTCGGCGCGCTGACGATGCTTACGCGGCTGCCGACTCTTGCTTGTCATTCCGGGGCGCGAGCGTTCGCTCGCGAGCCCGGAATCCATTGGGCCCCGGTGCTGATCGCAAATGAGTTCCGTTGCTCGAGATTCCGGGCCCATCGCTTCGCGATGTCCCGGAATGACGGGGGACTATTAAAGGCTGTCACCTCGGAGCGCGGTGACTAACTTTTCCTTGTCATTCCGGGGCGCGAGCGCAGCTCGCGAGCCCGGAATCCATTGCGACGTCAACGCGGACGCGCCGCGCCTTCACTTCTCGCCGTAGCTCGCGCGCGAAATGTCGGGCACCGGAATGCCGCCGTCGATCGCCTTGCAGCGGGTGTCCTCGGCAGAAGCCTTGCGCTCGGCGGCTTCGAGCACTTCGAGCACGACGTCGCGCGGGATGAAGCAGACCCCGGTGTCGTCGGCGACGACGAGATCGCCGGGCGATACCCGCACCGCGCCGATCTGGATCGGGCCATTGATCTCGACGGTCTCGATCCGCCACTTGCCGGTGACCGGGGTAATATCGCTCGACCAGATCGGATAGCCGACCGCGCGGGAATGGGCGATGTCGCGCACGCCGCCCATGACGATGGCGCCGACCTCGCCCTGGCGCTTGCCGGTCTGGGCGGAAATGCCGCCCATGTTGGAAATCTCCGGCACGCCGTCGATGACCAGGACGTCGCCGGGGGACGCCAGGTTATGGGCCTCGAACTCCGCCATCTTGTTTACGTGGGTGCGCGCGCCGGCAAGGGGATCGGCCCGTTGCACGATGTTGCGGACGGTGAGGGCGGGACCGACCATGGTCTTGTTGGCAATGGTGGGCTTCAAGTGCGACGCGCCGATCACGCCGTTCGGCACGCCCAGTTCGTCCATGGCGTCGGAGATCACTCCGGTCGGATCGCCGATCGCGAGCAGGCGCTCGACCACGCCGTCGGGTGGGCGCGGCACGCTCATCAGCTTGATGCGGTCGGCGGCGATGCGGCCGGTCAGTTTCTTCTCGGCGCTCATGTGTTCACTCCTGCGCTTGCTATGGTCGGTTCAGCGCGCGTTCAATCGAGTTGAATTTTCGCGTTTCCGATCACGATCGACAATCGATCCATTTCGTCCTTGATGAAATCACGGAACTCCGTTGGAGAATTCCCGACC
>Ga0265342_10000260_pt1 | contig 59291 bp, 45 predicted proteins | sample 4CB327metaG_FD_203125 | JGI IMG/M metagenome (GOLD analysis project Ga0265342, IMG submission 203125) | Rhizosphere microbial communities from Carex aquatilis grown in University of Washington, Seatle, WA, United States - 4-CB3-27 metaG | ecosystem: Host-associated > Plants > Roots >...
GGCGATGATCGGCGAGAGCCTGCCCGAGGAAACGGTCTTCGCGATGCCCGACGCATCCGCGCCGCTTCCCGGCGAGGACCGGCGGCTCCGGCCCGAGTTCGGGCTCTTCGAGGCCCAGAAGGCGCTCTGCGACAGCCAAGAGACGGCGTTCCGCGCCGCCAACATGCCGAGGCTCTCCGCCTTTTTCCAGACCGCTTACGCGGAGCCGGGCCTCAACATGTTCAAGAGCGGCTTCGTCGGATACTGGCTCGGCGGACTCAAGCTCACCTGGAGCCTCAACGGGTTCCTGGACCTCAAGGACCAGCTCGGGAAGATCGGCGCGTCCCGGCGAGAGATCGAGGCGCAGGAGGATGCCTTTGCCCTCAACAACGGGGTGCAGGCGATTCGCGACGGGAACGACATCGAGAAGCTGCGCGAGCTCCTCCGCGGCGACGACGAGATAATCGCGCTCCGACTATCCATGCGCGCCTCGACCGAGGGCAAGCTGGAAAACGGGGCGGCCACGACGGACGACGTGCTGAAGGCGATCGACGCCGAGAGCCTGGCGAGGCAGGCGAAGTCGCTCCACGAGGTCCAGCTCGCCATGGCCGCGTATGCGCTGAAGAACACGCTGGGCCGATAGCCGATGGAGGAGAAGAGGATATGACGAGAGGCGTGAGACTATTCGCGATCGGCGCCCTGATCCTGGCGCTCCTGTCCTGCGCGAAGGGCGGGGACAAGGGAACGGCCTCGGGCTCCTTCGAGGCGACGGAGATAATCGTCTCGGCCGAGGCGAGCGGCCGGATCCTCGCTTTCGACGCGAGCGAGGGGCAAGTCCTGAAGGCGGGCCAAGTCGTAGGGAGGATAGACGACGCCCAGCTCGAGCTGCGCCGCCGGCAGCTCCTCGCGAGCAAGCTCTCGGTGGCGAGCCGAAGGAACGACGTCGACCTGCAGCTCGCCGCGATCGCCCAGCAGATCGAGACGGCCAAGAAGGAGAGGCAGCGCGTCCTGAACTTGATCCAGGTCAAGGCGGCCAACCAGAAGCAGCTGGACGACGCCGACGCGCAGATCGCCACCCTCGAGAAGCAGGAGAAGGCGCAGCGCACCAGCATCTCCCTCGGGAACCAGGGCGTGAGCGCCGAAGAAGCCTCCCTTTACAACCAGGTCGCCCAGCTCGACGACCAGATCGCGAAGTGCGCGATCGCGAGCCCCATAGACGGGACGGTGCTCGTGAAGTACGCGGAGGAGGGAGAGTACGCCGTCCAGGGCAAGGCCCTCTTCAAGATCGCCGACATGGGTTCGATGGTCCTGCGCGCCTACGTCACGGCGAGCCAGCTATCCCGCCTCAAGCTCGGGCAGGAAGCGGCCGTCCTCGTCGATTTCGGCGAGAAGGACAGGAGGGAGTACGCGGGAAAGGTCGAGTGGATCTCGGATAAGTCCGAGTTCACTCCCAAGACCGCGCAGACGAGGGACGATCGGGCGAGCCTCGTGTACGCGATCAAGGTGGCGGCCAAGAACGACGGCTACTTGAAGATCGGCATGTACGGGGAAGTAAGGCTCGGGGAGTAGCGGCATGGCCATGATCGAGGTTCGGGAGCTCCGGCGGAGCTACGGGAAGGTCGCGGCATTGAAGGGCATCGGCTTCGACGTGGAGAAGAGCGAGATCTTCGGCGTCATCGGTCCCGACGGGGCGGGGAAGACCACGCTCTTCCGCATCCTCGCGACCCTCCTCCTCGCCGACGAAGGCACCGCGACCGTCGACGGCCTCGACGTGGTACGGGACTTCGAGGCGATCCGGAGCAGGGTCGGCTACATGCCGGGGCGCTTCTCCCTCTATCAGGACCTGAGCGTCGAGGAGAACCTCGAGTTCTTCGCGACGGTCTTCAACGCGACGATCAAGGAGAACTACGAGCTCGTCGCGGATATCTACCGCCAGATCGAGCCCTTTAAGAAGCGCCGGGCGGGGGCCCTGTCGGGCGGGATGAAGCAGAAGCTCGCCCTCTGTTGCGCGTTGATCCACAAGCCGACAGTGCTCTTCCTCGACGAGCCGACGACCGGCGTCGATCCCGTCTCGCGCAAGGAATTCTGGGGAATGCTCAGAAGACTCAAGGACCGGGGCATCACGATCCTCGTGTCTACACCCTACATGGACGAGGCGAGCCTCTGCGACCGGATAGCGCTGATACAGAACGGGCGCTTCCTGGACATCGACACGCCCGCGGGCGTCGTGGGCAAGTACGGGAAGGAGCTCTTCGCGGTACGCGGCCCCGGCATGTCCAAGCTCCTCGCCGACCTTCGCGCGCACGAGAAGGTGCTTTCCTGTTTTGCCTTCGGCGATTCCCATCACGTCGCCGTCGCGCCGGGCTCCTTGAGCGCAGTCGAGCTCGGAAGCTACCTCGCTTCTAGGGGCCGGGAAGGCGTCGAGATAAGGCCCGTCATGCCCGGCATCGAGGATTGCTTCATGGACATCGCCGCGTCCGGGGAGGCGTAGATGAACGCCATCGAGGCATCGGGCCTCACCAAGGCCTTCGGGGACTTCCTTGCCGTCGACCGCATCGGGTTCACGGTGGGAGAGGGGGAGATCTTCGGCTTCCTAGGCGCGAACGGAGCCGGCAAGACGACCGCCATGCGCATGCTCTGCGGCCTCTTGAAGCCGACCGCCGGCTCAGGCACGGTGGCTGGCTACGATATCGCCAGGCAATCGGAGAAAGTGAAGGCGAACGTCGGCTACATGAGCCAGAAGTTCTCGCTCTACGAGGACCTGATGGTCTGGGAGAACATCAGGCTCTACGCCGGTATCTACGGCGTGCCGGAGAGGAGCATCCGGCCCAAGACCGACGAGCTCCTCGCCCGGCTCGGCTTCGAGGGCGAGAGGAACACCTTCGTGAAGGCCCTCCCCCTCGGCTGGAAGCAGAAGCTCGCCTTCTCGGTGGCCGTCGTGCACGATCCCAAGATAGTCTTCCTCGACGAGCCCACGGGCGGCGTCGATCCGGCCACTCGCCGCCAGTTCTGGGAGCTGATCTATCAGGCCGCGGACCGCGGCATCACGGTCTTCGCGACCACCCATTACATGGACGAGGCCGAGTACTGCGATCGCGTATCGATCATGGTGGACGGCAGGATCGAGGCCCTCGACTCGCCCAAGGCCCTGAAGGAAGCGTATGGCGCCAGGACCATGGACGAAGTGTTCCATCGGCTGGCCAGGGGCGCCGTCCGCGGGGGAGAGTAGAGATGAGGCAATTCCTCGCCTTCATCAAGAAGGAGTTCTACCACATCTCGCGCGACCGCTGGACGGTGATCATTCTCCTCGTCATGCCGATCGTGATGCTCGTCCTCTTCGGCTACGCGATTACTACCGAGGTCAGGAATACCGTCGTCGGAGTCTACGATCCGTCCAGGGACGGCGACACGCGCGGCATAGTCGACAAGCTCATGGCGAGTCCGTATTTCAAGGAGGCGCGCTATCTCTCGAGCCCCGACGAGATAGAGGACGCCTTCAAGGGTGGCGGGCTCGGCCTCGTCCTCGTCTTCAGCGAGCGCTTCGCCGAGAACATGGCGCGGACGGGCGAGGCCGAGATCCTCATCGTGGCCGACGGATCGGACCCGAACACGGCGAGGACCCTCGTGAGCTACGCCACGAACATCATGGCCTCGTACGCGGCCGATGAGGCGGCCTCGGTTCCCTACCGCATCGTCCCGCAGATCAAGCTGCTCTACAACCCGCAGATGCGGGGCGCCTATAATTTCGTGCCGGGGGTCATGGGCATGATCCTCATACTGATCTGCGCGATGATGACTTCGATATCGATAGCCCGCGAGAAGGAGAAGGGCACGATGGAAGTCCTCCTCGTCTCGCCGATGAGGCCGATCCTGATACTCCTCGCGAAGGTAGTTCCCTTCTTCGCGATCTCGCTCGTCAACCTGGCGACGATTCTCCTCCTCTCGGTCTTCCTGCTGAAGGTTCCCATCGCGGGAAGCCTCTTCTGGCTCATCGTCGTCTCCCTCGAATACATCTTCCTCGCCCTCGCCCTCGGCCTCCTGATATCCACGGTGGCGAATACCCAGGCGGCCGCCCTCCTCATCTCCGGGATGGCCTTCATGATGCCCATCGTGCTGCTCTCGGGCATGATGTTCCCGGTGGAGAACATGCCGCTCTTCCTCCGGATAATCTCCGGCGCGATTCCCGCCAGGTGGTACATCCTGGCGGTGAGGAAGATCATGATCGAGGGACTGGGGTTTCCCTCGATAGCGAGGGAGCTCGCCATCCTCGGAGGCATGACCCTCCTCGTCCTCGCGGCGGGCCTCAAGAACTTCAAGATCAGGCTGGAGTAGCGCGATGCTGAAATACCTGCTCGAGAAGGAATTCAAGCAACTCTTCAGGAACAAATTCCTCCCCAGGATGATAATCCTATTTCCATCCATCGTCCTCCTGATCCTCCCGCTCGCCGCGAATTTCGACGTGAAGGACGTCAGGGTGAGCATAGTCGACGGCGACCGCAGCTCCTATTCCAGGCGGCTAGCCGGGAAGCTCGCCTCTTCAGGCTATTTCCGGCTGGCCGCTGCATCCGAGAGCTACGAGAAGGCCCTCGAGAGCGTGGAGCAGGACAGGGCGGATATAGTCCTCGAGATTCCGGAGGGCTTCGAGCGCAGGCTCTCCGTCGAGGGCGAAGCCCCGCTGATGATCTCGGCCAATACGGTGAACGGCGTCAAGGGCGGGCTCGGCAGCGCCTATCTGACGACCGTGGTGAACGATTTCGCCGCGGAGGCGCGCGGCGAATGGCTGCAGAGTCCAGGCCGGCTCGCCGCTCCCGCCTTCCAGATCATCCCCCTCTACCGGTACAATCCCCGCCTCGAGTATCCGATCTACATGGTCCCCGCCCTCATGGTGATGCTCCTGGCGATGCTCTGCGGCTTCCTGCCCGCCCTGAACATCGTGGGCGAGAAGGAGAGCGGCACCATAGAGCAGATGAACGTTACGCCCGTGCGCAGGTTCCCCTTCATCCTCTCGAAGCTCATCCCCTATTGGGTCGTCGGCTTCATCGTGCTGACGATCGCCTTTTTAGTCGCCTTCCTCGTCTATGGCCTCGTTCCCAAGGGCAGCCTATTGACGATCTACCTCTTCGCCTCGATCTTCTCCCTGGCCTTCTCGGGCTTCGGCCTCGTGATCTCGAACTACGCGAAGTCCATCCAGCAGGCCATGTTCATGATGTTCTTCTTCGTAATCACCTTCATCCTGATGAGCGGCCTCTACACGCCGGTGGCCAGCATGCCCGATTGGGCCCAGGCCCTAAGCCACCTGAGCCCCCTCAGATACCTGATCCAGGTCATGCGCTTCGTATACCTCAAGGGCTCGAGCGTCGGGGACCTCCTCGCCCCCCTCGCCGCGCTCTGCTGTTTCGCGCTCTTCTTCAACGGCTGGGCGGTCCTGAGCTACAGGAAGAAGAGCTAAGCTGTAACTATCGGGGGAAAGTGATACTCTTCCGTCTATCGCGTTATTTATTAATCGTGGAGGCGCAGAATGAATCGGCTCCTTGCCGCCCTATTCCTCGGATTCGCGATCGCTTCTGTGTGCTCCGCTCAGGCGCCGACGCCGGGAAGCGGTCCGCGCCGCCATCGGATAGCCCTGACCCTCGAGGGGGGCGGCGCCCTCGGCATAGCCCATATCGGCGTCCTGAAGGTGATAGAGGAGATGGGCGTGCCCATCGACATCGTCACCGGTACCAGCATGGGCGCGCTCGTGGGCGGGCTCTACAGCATGGGCTACGACTCGGACCAGCTCCAAGCGATCCTGCGGAGCCTGAAGTGGGGCGAGCTTTTCGCCGAGGATTCGCGACGCGAGAGCCGCACGATCCTCTCCGATATACGCGACGCGAACTACTTCGCGGATATCGAATTCGACAGGGCCGGCTTCAAGTCCGGGGGCGGGCTCCTCGAAGGGAGCAACGTCCTCGACGCCTTCGATCGGCTCACGCTCGGCGTTTCCGGCGACGTCGATTTCGACGAGCTGCCCATACGCTTCCGCGCCGTCGCCACCGACCTCGAGAGCGGGGCCGCGGTCGCCTTCTCGCGCGGGAATCTCGCCGACGCCATGCGGGCGAGCATGAGCTTCCCCGCCATCTTCGCTCCGTATTCGATAAACGGCCGATATTACGTCGACGGCGGCGTCGTCGACAATCTTCCGGTCGACGTCGCGAAGGACATGGGCGCCGACGTGGTGATCGCCGTGCACCTCAAGGGGGGCGAGCCCTACGACCCGGAGAAGGTGAGCCGATCGCCCCTCGATTCGATAGCCCGCTCGATCGACCTGCTGACCCGGGCCAATACGACGGCGCAGATCGCCCGCGCGGATTTCGTCATCACGGTCGACCTCGAGGGCTACGAGATAACGGACTTTACGGAGAGCGAGGCGATCCTGGCCCTGGGCGAGAAGAGCGCCAGGGCGAGCGCGCCCGAGCTCCGGGCATTCCTGGCCGGGCTCGGGAAGCTCGACGCCCCGCGTCGCAATTCGATCAAGGCCGAGCCCTTCGCCTCGGTCCGCGTCGAGGGCGACGTTCCCGAGCGGAACAGGGCCGCGGCGATGAAGCTCTACTCGGGAGTCGTCGGGCTCGCCGACTATGTCCCCTACCTCGAGTCGGCGTATCGCAGGCTGAACGCCAGGAGCGAGTACGGCAACGTCAGGCTCCGCGCCGAGGGCTCGGGCGAAGGCAGGACGCTCGTGGTCTCCCTCGCGATGAAGCCTGATCCCGGCGACAGCCTCAGGCTGGGCCTCGCCTATTCCGGCTATTTCACGGGCGCCATCTCCAACAAGCTCGTCGCGATGCCGGGAGTCGTCCTCCGCGGCTTCCCCGCCCCGGACTCGGAGCTCGACGTCGATGCGACGGTCTTCGATACGCCGGGAATGCGAGTCGATTTCATCCAGCCCTTCCTCGAATACATGGACTTCAGGGCGAGCCTCTCAGGCAAGAGCGGCTACGATACCTACTACAACGAGAACGCGGCCAATTACCAATACCTGACGCAGGCATCGTCGGGCGGCGTCTTCCTGGAGACCGGCTACCTCGCGCACGAGCTGCTGTCGCTGGGCTGGCGGGCCGATCTGCTCTCGGCCGACGACATCTCCACGATCTATTCCTGCCCCACGGTCAAGCGCGCCTCCCTCCTCCTCCTCTCCTCGGAGTACCGGCGGCTCGATCATCCCGTGCTGACTACCTCGGGGCTCTCGCTCAAGGCCGATTACTCGCTGTCCTTGCCCTCTCTCGGATCGGAGCGCTATTTTCAATCGTTCCTCGGGAAGTTCGGCTTCTATTTCCCGATCGGCGGAATCCACTCGCTCGGCATCAAGGGGATCATGGGGACCGATTTCAGCTGGGGCTCGGAAGAAGACGTCGCGGCGCCGCTGCACTACAAGCCCGCCCTCTCGGACAGGATCCTCTTCCCCGCTCCCCTGGCTATCGAGGAGACGATGGGATCGGTCGTCATGGGCGGGGGGCTCGACTTGAAATTCGCCCTCCGGAGGCCGAGCGGCCTCGTGAACATCCCGATCTTCGCCGTTCTCACGGCGGCGGCGGGCGCCGCGCTTCAGAACAAGGAGTCGTACGAGATCGAGGGTATGCTTTACCACGCGAACGCCGCCATCGGCCTCGGCGTCAGGTTGGGCAACGCCTTCGGCGTCCTGCTGCGCGGAGGCGCCAACAGGAATTCAGACGGGAAGCTCAAGCCTTTCTTCGCCGCGGACATCGGGGCGATTCCGCTCTGACGCGGGCTAGAACTCCCCGGACGCCGAGCTTAAAATCGAGCCGAACGTGAAGGAGCATCGACGATGGATAAGACTCTGCTCATGTACGCGCGCTACAACCAAAGGGCGAACGAGGCAGTCATCGCCCTGCTGGACCGGCTGTCGATCGAAGAGCTCAACAAGGACCGCAAGAGCTACTATAAGAGCCTCTCGGGGCTCATGACGCATGTCCTGGGCGGTGCAACTTATTTCTTCGGCCTCTTCAGGTCCGCCGCGCCTTCCGCTTCGAAGGCCCTCGAGAGGGCCGATGGCCTGTCCTGTCCCGAAGGCGAGGCCCTCTCCGCCTCCCAATGGTCGGAGTTCAAGCGAGCCGCATCCCTCTGCGACGAGCTCATGATCGATTTCGTCGAGGCGGCGAGCGACGCCGAGCTATCGGCTTCCGTGAAGATCGACTGGTACGGAGGGAAGCCCGACGCCGTGCCCCTCGCTTTCCTCCTGCACTGTTATTTCGTTCACGGGACCCACCATCGCGGCCAGATCTCGCAGGTCCTCGACTCCATGGACGTCGAGCACGACTTCTCGGGGCTCGATCTGGAATTCTTCCAGAAATAATCGCAGGGCAACGGACCGGGCTCGCATTACTCGATCGCCAGCTCTATCCTTCGGGCATCGAGCCCTCCATCGGCGTTCCTTTCGCCGATGGCTATGACGTGAGCCCTCCATGCCAAGTCCTTGGTCGCCGCCTTCGTGAGCTTCACGAAAGCAGTACCGTCGTCGATGGCGAGAGTCGCCTTGGATTCGCCATTGAATCCCTGAATCGAGAGAATGACCGTATTGCCGTCGACGCTTTCCACTTTGCCCGCTATTCCCGTCATCAGGGCGCGCGCGCCGGAATTAGGTCCGTTCTTATGCGGCTTTCGCCCTTCGGATCCGCCCATCGGCCCGCCGGAGGGATCCGGGCCTCCCTTGCCTTCAGGCTTCGGAGCATTAGGCTCTCCCGCCTCCATCATGGGCGAAGTCCCGCTGCTGATGCGGATCGAGACCGCCTTGAACGAAGACGAGGACTCCCCGCGCTCCGCTCGAGCTTCCAGCCATTCCCCCGCGTAAACATCGGCTAGGGTCGCCGCTTGGCTCTTAACGATGCGAGTGTCCTCCGTTATCTCGACCTCCGTCTTTCCCGCGATTCCGGCGATGATGAGAGTCGATCCTTTAATGCTCGTAAGCATTCCCTCTACGCTCAGCGACGAGCTCTTTACGGGCCTTCTCGACCCTCGCCCGCCGTCTTGGGGGCGGTTCTGCGACGCGCAGCCGACGCAGGCTATGACGATCGCGGCAGCTGCCCCGGCGGTTCGGAATATAAATCGATAGTGCATGGAGGTACCTCCGGATCGTGAAGCAAAGGAGAAAGCAACGAAGATACGGAAGGTTACGCGGCGGGGGGGGGTATCGCGATTCGCCGATCCCGCCTTTTTCGGCGGGGCGGCGATCACTTGATGCACAGGTATCCCGATTGCATGTACGTATACCAGAATAGCTCCACTGCCGCGAATCCCGCCGACCTCAGGGCCTCGATGTGCTCGAGCACGGTGATCGGGAAATATTCCACGTTGTACCGGTCCATATGCTTTTGCGCCGTCCGCTCGTCCTTGCCGGCGTCGATCTGGAATTTCTTCCAATATTCCTTATAGAGCCTCTCGCCCTTTTCGGTGAGCGGACTCGTGTTCTCGAAGGTCAGGAATAATCCGCCGTCCACGAGCGATTCGTAACAGCGCCGCGTCGACGCGGCCCGCCCTTCCTTGTCCTGGTAGTGATGAGCCTGGATCGCCGTTATCACGTCGAAGCTACTATCGTAACCGGCGGGGATCTCCGAGCTGGCGAAGTCTCCGATCGACCTTACCCTATGCCCCTCGTTTTTCTTCATCGCCAGGTCCAGCATTTCCTTCGAGGGGTCGCAGAGGTAGAATTCGGTTCCGGGGAACCGTTCGGCCGCGGCGGATACGAGGCTTCCCGTCCCGCATCCCGTGTCGAGCCAGTTCCGAGGAGCCGGATTATAGACTTCGGCTATCCGCAGCGCTTCAGAATGGATGGCGCGATAGAAGGGAATCGACTTCTCTATGTTCTCGTCGTACTCGCTCGCCATGTGAGCCGTCTTGTTGTCGATCATGGGATTCTCCTCGTTTCGACTCGGCGGTGAATTGAGCGCATTATACAGTGTCAGGCTCGGAATCCAAGCTGATTCCGGATCGATGGGCGCCTTCGCGCGGGCCGGCGGGCTTGAGCTCCCGGAGCCCGAGCGCCAGGACGATGGCCGCGAGGATCGTGCAGGCTATGTCGGTGATTGGACCGGACCAGTAAATGCCCTCGATGCCCATGAAGCCGGGCAGGACGGCCATTCCCGCGATCATGAGGAGCTGGCGGAGGACGTAGAGAACGCCGCCGCGGCCCGCCTGGCCTACGGAGATGAAGAGGTTGGCGGTCGTGGCCTGGAGGCCGAAGGTGAAGAAGCTCAGCATGAAAACGGCCACGCCGCGGGAGCCGAGCTCGACGAGGGCGGGATCGGAGCCGTTGAAGACGGCGATGAAGGCACGGGGGAAGAGCTCGATAGCAGCCGTCGCCAGGAGACCGATGGCGGTGGTAGAGACCGCCACGATGGCCGTCAGCCGCTTCACGCGATCGATCTTGCCCGCGCCGTAGTTGTAGCCCCAGAGCGCCCCCGCGCCCTGGGTGATGCCCATAACGGGAAAGGCGAGGAGCTGGCTCAGGGTGTTGATGATGCCGATGGCGGCGAGGGCAGTGGCGCCGCCGAATTTCGCCATGGAGTTGTTCGCCACCATGAGCATGCCCAGGGCGAGGAAGTGGACGAGGAAGAGGGAAGATCCCAGCTTGGCCATGGCGACGATGGTCGACGCCCTGGGCGCCATGTTGCGCGCCTCGATCCTGAGCGCGCTGTCCTTGCCCTGGATAAAGGCGAGGGTGAGGACGCATGCGAGGGCTTGGGCAGCGACGGTCGCCCAGGCCGCCCCGGCGATGCCCCACTTGAAGCCGAAGATGAAGAGCGGGGCGAGGATCGCGTTGAGCACCGTGCCGCTCACCGTGGCCACCATGGCCGCGCGCGGCCTGTTCTGTGAGCGCAGGCTGTTCGCCACCGCCATCGAGACGATCTGGAAGACGAAGCCCAAGGTGACGATGCCGATGTAGGTCCTCGCGAGGGGCATGATCGCCTCGGTCGTGCCGAAAAGCCTGAGGATCGGGTCCATGAAGATCCAGCTCGCGGCCATGACGGGAAAGGCCGAGACTAGGGCCGCGGTGAAGGCTTGGCCGAGCGCCGAGGACGCCTCGGCGCGCTTGCCCGCGCCCATCGCTATCGATATCAACGTGCCCGCCCCGGCGCTGAAGAGGGCGCCTATGCCCTCGGCTATGAGCATCATCGGGAAGCCCGCCGTGACGGCGGCGAGGGCGTCGGTGCCCATGCCCTGGCCTATGAAGACGCGGTCCACGAAGTTGTACAGGCCGTTCACGAGCATGATGGCCACTGTGGGGAGGGAGAATTTGAGGAGGAGCTTGCCTAACGGCGCCTCTCCCATCTCGAGGAGATTGTCCATGGATATACCTTCCGTACGCTTCGGGGCGACCAACTCTCCCCGCCGGGCACTGCTGAACGGCTATCGATTGAGCGCCGTTCAGCTTGCCCGCGCGAGACCGGTTCGATCTGATTGAAGCTACGCCGCGAAGATACTGAGGCGGCGGGCGGGAAGGCAAGCCGGATTCCCGAGTCTCTGCCGTCGTCGCCCTTCGGCATGGCGATCGATGCGCGATCCTTGAATAGGGACGAGGCATGAACAATACTTAGCCCCATCCCCGGACGTTTGTAATAGGCCCGGAAAGGAAACGGATGCTCGACGCCAGGCCTGCCCACAGGGGCCGAGAGACGGTCTCGCCTCCCGCCGCTTGGAGATCTTTCCTCGCCGGCATGGTCGGGGTTGGTGTCCTTATCGCCATCTGCTGTTTTTTCTACTCTCGCATGGAATTCCAGCACGCTCTCGCGGCGAAGCAGCGGGAGGTTTCCGCGATAGGCTCGCTGAAAGCGGGGCAGATAGAGCAATGGAGAGCCGACTTCCTTTCCGCAGCGTCCATCGCGTCCCGCAGTCCCCTCCTTTCGGAGGCCGTTGCGGATCTGCGGGCCCATCCGTCCGACAAGGGAATCCGCTCGTCCATTTCGACTCGCTTTGCGCTCTACGGGGAATATGGCGATTGGAAAGATGTAGCGGTGTACGACCCCGAGGGGGGGAGGCTGGACTCAGCGCGGAACTTTCGGGCCCCCGACAGGCTCGATGACGAAGCGATGAAAATCGCCCAAGAGGCCTTGGCTGATGGAAGGCCTCGGTTCAGGGATCTCCACAAAGACGCCGACGAGTACAGCATAGACGTCATCGCGCCGGTGCTGGGCGATAAAGGCAAGGCGGTAGGCCTTCTCGTCCTGCGTAAGGACCCGGCCAAGCAGCTCTTCCCCCTGATCCAGAACTGGCCGATCCCCAGCGCGAGCTCGGAAACGCTGCTCGTGCGCCGCGAGGGCGAAAAGGCAGTCTGGCTTAATACGCTCAGGTTCAGCGAGGCCCGGCCCCTCAGCCTCAATTCCCCGCTTACGCAGCGCGAGATTCCCGCCGTAATGGCCGTGCTGGGCAGCGTCGGATCGTTCGAGGGGACGGATTATCGCGGCATCCCGGTAGTCGCCGACCTCCGTCCGATCCGCGGCTCGCCCTGGTTCATCGTGGCGAAAATCGATTTCTCCGAGGCGTCGCAGGAAGCCCGCGGTCGCTCGCTGATAATAGTCGGATCTGCCTTCGGCATCTTCTTTGTCGCGATGGCGCTTCTCGCCTTCGGCCTGACTAGGCGGCGGGCCGGACTATTCCGATCGCTCTACGGCGAGGCGAAGCAAAAGGCCGAGCTCCATGCCGAATTCCGCGCCACCCTCCTGGGCATAGGCGACGGCGTCATATCGACGGATACCGAAGGCAATGTCCGCTGGCTGAACGCCCGGGCGGAACGATTGACCGGATGGAAAGAATCCGAGGCCCGAGGCAAGCCGCTTCGCGACGTATTTCGAATCATCAACGAGGAGACGGGCCTCGAGGTAGTGAATCCCGTGGAGGCGGTGCTGCGTACGGACGGCATCGTCGGCCTCGCGCCGCGCACGACCCTGGTTTCCAAGGACGGGACTGAAAAACCGATCGCGGATTCGGGCGCGCCCATCCGCGATGACGACGGGACGATCCACGGCGTCGTGCTCGTCTTCCGGGACATCAGCGAGGAGCGTAACGCGGAAGCCAGGGTGCTTTGGCTCTCTACCATAATCGAAAGGAGCCTGAACGAGGTCCTGGTCTTCGACGCGAAAAGCCTGCGCTTCACCTACGCCAACCGGGCCGCCCTCGCCAACCTCGGCTACAGCGCAAAAGAGCTCGCGGAGATGAGCCCCATCGACATCAAGCTGGATTTCACGGCGGAAAGATTCGAAGAGTTCCTAACGCCCCTGCGCACCGGACGAACCGAGGTGGTTACCGTCGTTACGAGGAACAAGAGGAAGGACGAGTCCACCTACGATATTTTCCTCTCCATCCAGCTTCACGACAGCAGGGACGGCGCGCGCTTCGTCTCGATCGGCCTGGATTTTTCCGAGCAGCGGATGCTCAACGAGAAGCTCCGAAGAAGTCTAATCGAGAGGGAAACGCTCCTCCGGGAAATCCATCATCGGACCAAGAACAACCTCCAGGTAGTCAGCTCGCTCATCGCGCTCGAAGCCTCGAATTTGACCGATCCCAGCGTCCGCGCCGCTTTCGACGACGTGGAGAACCGCGTGGGGGCGATGGCCTTGGCCCACGAGATGCTCTACGAATCCGACAATCTCTCCCGCATCGACCTGGGCTCTTACCTCGAAGCCATAGTCAACCTGGCGTTCCAGAGCCGAAACGTCGCGGCGAACATCCGGTTGATAATAGAGACCGTGCAGATAGAGACCTCTCTGGACATCGCCAGCCCGATAGGCCTCGTAATCAACGAACTCTCGACGAATAGCGTAAAATACGCCTTCCCCGACGGCCGCGACGGCTCCATTCACCTCTCCATGCGTCTCAGCGAAGGGCACGTCGAGCTCGAATACGGAGACGACGGAGTCGGCATGCCTGAGAATTTCGTTCCCGATCAGGAAGGGCATCTCGGCCTTACCCTGATCCGCTCCCTCGTCGAGCGCCAGCTTCACGGCAGTTTCCGAATGGGCGCTTCCAGCGGATTCAGCTGCACGATCGACTTCGACGTGCCGGTGTTATCGAAAATCGAATCGTAGGCGCCATTGGCCGATTCCGGCGCGGGAGGTGGCTCTCGAGGACCTCTCCACGATCCTCTGGGCGGCCAACGGGATCAAGTCGACGGACGCGCTAGTCGGCGCTAAGCCGTCCATTTTTGGCCTTGGGCCGAATAATTCAGGATAAGCTCATATAGGGCGCGGCTCTTCTCGCTGAAGATCGCGCGGTCGTAGCTCTCCGGCAGCTCGGCGTCCAGGACTTCCTCCAGCGCGGCCTTTACGCGCTCTTGGGCCTGCCGCTCCTTGAACCAGTCCTTGACGAGGACTCGGGGCTCTTCTTCCTTCAGCCTGCGGAGGAGATGCCGTGCGGCGTTCTTGACTTTTATTTCCTCCGCCTTGGTCATCCTAGGCTTCTTCAGGATGTCGTAGAGCTCGAGCTCGTCCTCCGAGAGGCCTTCCCTGACGTGTCGCTCTTCCTCGTCCTGCATATCCCGCACGTGCTTCAGGAGCTCGTCGAAATAATCCTCGGTAGAGCTGCCCCCCGCGTTGTACGCGTCGATCGTCTTCTGGAGGCTCTCAATGAAGCTCGTTCTGGTCGCGTTTTCCTTGAGCATCTCGGCGAGTTTTTTCTCGATGAAGTCCCGGAGGGCGACGAGCTCGATGTTGCGGTAGGAACTCGACTTGAACTCCGCCCTAAGCTTGTCGAAGTCGAGCTTGCCAAGATTCAGGACTTTGCTCGACTTGAGCGCGGGGAAGCCGAGCGAGCCCTCTCGGGCGAAGAGGTCGGTATTCGCGGTGACGATGCTCTGGTCGAGGAGCTCCCCTACCTTGAGGCGAAGATCGTCGATCTCGCATCGACCCATGATGCACTCGATCACGCCTCGCAGGTATTGGAAGGCCGCTATTATCGGCCGCTCCTCCAGCGAGAGGGCTTCGGGCTTGGCGGCCTCGTAGAGCGACGAGATCGTGTTCTCGTAGACCTTGAATTCCTTCCACGTCTCGTCCCGCGCGAGGAGCGTGTTCGCGTAGCCCTCGAAAAGGTTGATCTTCTTGAAGGCGTCGCGGTCGAGCGTGACTCGCACGAGGTCGACGCCCGCCGAAACGCAGTACTCGAGGCCCTCAGTGATAGCCGCTCGAAGCATGTCGATGAGGTTGGCCTTGTTCTTGACGGGGGCTTCCGCAGTTCCGTCACCGCCGATCGCGTAGTCGGAAAGAGCCTTCTTCATGTTGCGGAAGACATTGTAGTAATCGACTATCTCGCCGTTTTCCTTGACGACGCCGAAGCGATCGGATGAGCAGACGCGATTCGCCCTGGCTATGGCCTGCATGAGGGTATGGCCCTTCATGGGCTTGTCGAGATAGAGGGTCGAGAGGATCGGAACGTCGAAGCCGGTGAGCCACATGGCGCAGACGAATACGAGCTGGAGATCGTCGGCCGGGTCCTTGAAGCGGTACTCGATATCGTGGCCCTTCGCGTCGAGGGCGTTCATCGCGTCGCGATGAGGCTTTATAGCGAGTTTTTGGGTCGCGAAACGCTTTTCCTCGTCCGCCTCCGCGCTGACGACGACCGCCATCTCGACGCTCCGCATGTAGTCGAGCCTGCGCTTGAGGCCCTCCTTGGCCGGCCCCTCTCGCGTCTTCGCGATCTCGCCGACCAATCTCTTCATCCCTTCCTTCCAGTGCGCCTGAACCTTGTCGTACATCTTGACCGCGGTGTACTTGTCGACGGTCACCACCATGCCCTTGCCGAGGTAGCCGCGTCTGGGAAAGTGGTAGGCGATATCGGCGGCGATAGTCTCGAGCCGGTCGTCGCGCTTAATTACCTCGAGCTCCTTCGAGTACTCGCGCTCGAGCTTGTCGCGCGCCTCTTCGTCGGCCTCCTCATCCTCGAGGAGCTCGAAGAACTCCTCTCCGAGGGATTCGTTCTGGATGAGCACTTCCGGAACCCGTTTCTGATAGAAGAGCGGCACGGTGGCCCCGTCGTCGATAGACTGCTGGAAGTCGTACTCGCTGACGTAGTCGCCGAACCACTCGAAGGTTTTTCCCCGGTGGCGCTCCTCGCCCGAGCCGAGGAGAGGCGTGCCCGTGAATGCGTAGAACTGGGCATTGGGGAGGCCCTCACGCATGTTCTCGGCGAAAGTGGCGTACTGGGTCCGGTGGGCTTCGTCGACCATGACGATGATGTCGTCGCGCTTCGAGAGAACGGGATACTTCTTCCCCTTCTCGTAGCGGAATTTATGGATGAGGGTGAATACGACGCGTAAGTTCCGGCCCAGAAAGAAGCGCAGTTCTTCGGAGTCGCGCGGCCGCGCCGCCTCGTCCTTGGTCACCGTCCCCGTCTCGAGGAAGTTGCGGTAGATCTGCCCGTCGAGGTCCTCGCGGTCGGTGACGACGAGGAAGGTGAAGTTGCCCGCCTGCTTCGAGGCGATCTTGCGCGCGAGGAAGATCATCGAGAAGCTCTTGCCCGAGCCCTGCGTGTGCCAGAAGACGCCGAGGCGTCCCTTCCTCTCGCTTCTTTCCTCGAAGGAGGCGACAGCCTTGTTGACGCCGAGGAACTGGTGGTTCTGGGCGACGATCTTCGATTTTTCGCCGTAGTACAGGATGAAATTCTCGATGTAATCGAGGAGGCGCTCCTTGGGAAAGAGGCCGCGGACAAGGCGCTCGAGGCTCGTGCCGCCGGCTTCGACGGCGTTCCGATCGACTTTCTCGCGCTCGTCGTCGGGGCGTAGCCAGGGAAAGAAGAACTCCCAGGAGGCGGTAGAGCTGCCTATGCGCGTCTCCACCGCGTTCGAGAGGACGCAGAAACCGTTGAAGACGAAAAGGCCCGGGATATCGGCGCGGTAGTTTGCGAGGTTGTCGTCGTAAGCGTTCTTGAGGCTGACGTTCGAGTTCTTGAGCTCGATCCAGACGAGGGGAAGGCCGTTCACGGAAAGGATGAGGTCGGGGCGCCGATAGCGGAGTTCCCCCTTTATCCAGAGCTGCGTGACCGCGAGATACTCGTTCGCTTCTGGGTCGTCGAAGTCGATGACCTTGACGAGGCCGTGCTCGGTCAGGCCTCCCGAGCCCTCGTACTCGACGGGGATGCCCGAGCGGATGAGACCATAAGCTTCCTTGTTGGCCGCGAGGGGCGACATGGCGGGCCTGGGGGCGACGAGAAGGGCGAGAGCGTCCTCGACGACGTGCTTCGGTACGGCGGGGTTGAGCCGAAGCGCCGCTCGGGTAAGGCGATCGAGGAGGACGACTTCCTTCTTCGAGCCGCGGCCGGAGCGATCGGCTGAGTCTTCCGCGCGATCGGTGAAGCAATCGAGGCGCTCGTAGCCGTAGCTGTTCTTCAGGAGGGCTACCGTGGCCTTTTCGATCTGATCTTCTGTAATGATGTTGGGCATCCCCGCCCCCGATAAAGTTTTACTCAGTATAAATATGTTTTTTCAGAATACAAGTGCCGACGGGAGGATATGCGAATGAGGTTCGATCGGAAGGGGCTTACGAGCATGAGGAAGGGTAGTATACTTTTTAGTAGGCCCATCGGGCCTAGCACTATATGAACGAAGCCTTTATTACGCCGAGCAACCTGACCTGGGCGCGCACTCGCGCCGGGTACTCCGCCTTGGAGCTTGCGGAGAAGGCCGGCGTTCCCGCGCATAAGCTCGCCGCCTGGGAGAAGGGCGAAGCGAGGCCAAGCCTCAAGCAATCGGAAGACCTCGCGACCAAGCTCCACATTCCCCTCGGCTACCTCTATCTCTCCGCTCCTCCCGCGGAGAGTCCCGCTATTCCCGACTTCCGAGCGGGCTACGCGGGTGCGGGTAGATCTATGAGCCTCGAGCTCCGCGAGGTCATTGACTCGGCGAAGCGGCGCCAGGAGGCATACCGCGAGATAGTCGAGGAGGACGGAGCGGAGAGCCTGGGCTTCGTCAGGAGCTTCGACCTAAGCGCCGATCCGGCGGCGCTCGCGGCGGACATGCGCCTGGTCCTCGGCGTAGGCGAAGACTTCGCCCGCAAATCCAAGACATGGACTGATCAAGTCGGGCGGCTCGCGCGCGCCGCGGGCGATGCAGGCATCCTAGTATTCCGCAGCAGCATCGTCGGTAGCAACAGCCATAGGCACCTCGATACCGACGAGTTCCGCGGCTTCGCGCTCTGCGACGAGCTCGCTCCCCTCGTCTTCGTCAACGCTGCAGACTATAAAACGGCGCAGGTATTCACCCTCGCCCACGAGCTCGCCCACCTGTGGATCGGCGAAAGCGGGATATCCAACCAGGCAGTGGACGCTTTCTCGCGCGGCATCGACGCGAAAGGGGAAGCGCTCTGCGACAAGGTCGCCGCCGAGTTCCTCGTTTCCGCGGATTCCTTCCGCTCTGAATGGCAGGGCGATGCGCCGCCTGGTTTTGAACTCCAGCGCCTCGCCGCCCGCTACCGAGTGAGCGCCATCGTGATCCTAAGGCGCGCCCTCGAGCTCGGCGCGGTGGATAAGGGCGCTTTCATAGGCCTCCTCGAAGAGGCCCGCGGCTACCATTCCGAACACGACGAGAAAGACGAGAAAGACGAGAAGAGCGGCGGCGATTTTTACTCTACCTTCGGCGCGCGCAATGGAGAACGCTTTCCCGCAGTCGTGCTCGGCGCGCTGCGAGGCGGCCGTATCCTCTACCGCGAGGCCGCGCGGCTTCTCGACGTGAGGCCGAGCACGGTGCGCGAGCTCGAACTGCGCGCGGCGGCTAAGGTCGGCTAAGGGATGGAAAGGTTCGTTCTCGACTCGAATGTCTACATCGAGATGAAGAACGGACCCTACGGCTTCGACATAGTACCGGTATTCTGGTCATGGCTCGATGGGGAAGCCGAGACCGGCATCCTCTCCTCTCCGCGTGCGGTCTACGAAGAGATAACGGCGGGCGATGACGATCTCGCCGCTTGGTTCAAGGCCCGAGCGGCGTCGCCTTTATTCGTTCAGCCGGACGCAAATGTACAAGATGCCTATCGAAGGATCGCGGATCGCATCGTTGCCGACTACGAGCCGCATCAGGCTCGCGAGTTCCTTTCGGTAGCCGACCCCTGGGTAATCGCTCAGGCGATGGCCGAAGGTTCGATCGTTGTAACCCATGAAAAGAGAACGGGCCCCGGCGCGAAGCAGCCGAAGATCCCGAACGTATGCGACCTATTCGGCCTTCGGTCTACCAAAATCTACGATCTGCTTCGCGCCCGCGGCTTCCGCGCGGGCGCATAGCTCCTTTCACCATGCTCGGGCGGGATTAGGCTTTTCTTCTCCATTAATGTGTATTATTATGTGTATGCGGAGGTGTATATGCGCACCAATATCGTACTCGACGACGAGCTCGTCGCGGAGGCCTTTAAATACTCGGAAGGCACTTCGACGAAGAAAGAGCTCGTCGAGAACGCCCTGCGGGAATACGTAGAGAATCGAAAACGCAAGAACCTCAAGGACCTGCGAGGCAAGATCAAGTTCCGAGACGGTTACGACTACAAGAGCATGAGGACTTGATATGATCCTCGTCGATACTTCGGTCCTCATCGGCTTCCTGAAGGGCTCGGAGAGCGGGTCTTGCGCCGCACTCGGCGAGGCGATCGACCGCGGCCTCCCCTTCGGCATCTGCCCCCTGGTCTACCAGGAGACCCTGCAAGGCGCGAGAGATCAAAAGGAGTTCGACGAACTCAGGGACTATTTGGGTTCCCTGCGATTCTACGACCTGCGGCACGGCAAGGAGTCGTACGAGGCGGCGGCGCGTTCGTATTTCCTCTGCAGAAGAGCCGGCCTGACCATCCGGAGCACTGTCGATCTCGTCGTCGCGCAAGTGGCCATAGACAACGATCTCGCCCTCCTCCATGACGACGCTGATTTTCGCGCCATCGCGAAAGTGGTCAAGGAACTGCGGCAATTCCGTTAAAAGGCCGGCGTTCGCTTCTATATTCCTATCTCTCCGCCTTCGCATGCAGCTCCTCGGCGATCCGCTCCGAGAGGATGATCTTGATTAGGGATTGATAGGGCACGTCGCGCTCGTTGGCCATGGCTTTGATGCGATTGAGCATGGGCTCGGGCATGCGAAGGGATATCGTCTTGAGACTGGGGCGGAGCTTCGGGAAGGAAGCGCGGGAGGCCTTGGACCAATCGACATAGTCGGTCGAGTCCTCGCTCGCCCAAAAATCCCGCTCGGCGTCTTCGCTCGAGATATCAGGCATCGCCCGAAGAGGCTTTTTCATAGACTACCTTCTCCTTCCTGCTCATGTCTCGAGCCGAGATGACGCGGACCCTATCTCCACGCAAGGTGAAAACGAGGAAGAGCCGCCTTTGGGAGTCGCTGACGCCGAGGGCGAAATAGCGGCGCTCCTTGGCGGAGTGCCTGGAGTCGTCCGCCACAAGAAAAGGGCGATTGAAGAAGGCTTCCTCGCATTCGCCGGGCTCGACGCCGTGCTTGTCGCGGTTTTTGACCTCGTTGTGCTCGTCCCACTCAAAGCCGGTGCAGCCTTGGAAGATCAGCTCATCCACGAGAAAAGTATATTGCCATCATATACACTTGGCAAGCCTCGCTTAGGTTGCCCTCGCGGTTTCCGCCTGAGCAGCCAGCTCTTCCTCCATGCCCGGGCGGGAAGGCGATGTCCAGCTCCTCCACGTCGAGAGCGCCCGACATGAGGCGAACGGTTTCCCCGCCTGTTGTATCTTTTTATTTGGTAATACAGTTCTTTGTTTATTATTTTTTCCGAACATCTATGCATCCTCATTCGGGTGTAGTAGTATTTTAGTCATAGGTAGGAGGGCAAAGTGGAGCGAATATCGGTAGTCGGTCTCGAGGTAGCTCAAGAGGCCGTAGCTGACGCAGCCCGCACTGTTCATTTCAGCGGCAAGGTCGAGTATATCCCCGCGATAGCGGAGATATTCTCTACCGAGGCGCTAAGCGTCCGTTCTGCCCGCACTGTTGCTCGACGTGACAAGGAAGTAAAAAATGATGTACGAACCGGGCGACGGGTGGCGGGCAAGCCCCATCCCTCCGAAAGCTAACCTAAAAGACGAACCATACCGCAGCGAGTGGCGGAGGGATTATGCGCGCATCATGCATGCGCCTTCCTTCCGGAGGCTAGTCGGCAAGACCCAACTATTTCCGGGCGATGAATCGGACTTTTTTCGTAATCGCTTGACTCATTCCCTCGAAGTGGCGCAGCTGGCCAAAGATATCGCGATAAAGATCAATTCGACCTCTGGTTTTTCTGATCCTCAATGGAATGTATCCCCTGATATCTGCGAATGCGCGGGCCTTATGCACGACATGGGCCATCCTCCCTTCGGCCATAACGGCGAAAGGGCCCTCGACGATTGCATGAAAGACTCAGGCGGCTTCGAGGGTAACGCCCAGACGATACGGATCATTACGAAGCTTGAGAAAAAGGAACGGATGGTAGAGGAGCGCGGCGGGGAGAGAGGATTCGTCGTCATCGATGAAGGCGGCGAGGACAAGCGGATCGGCCTCAACCTCACAGCCCGCGTGATAGCCTCTGCATTGAAGTACGATACGAAAATCGAGTACCAGCGAAAAAAGGCCGATGCCCTCGTGAAAGGCTACTACGCATCTGAAGAGAAGCTCGTAAAGTCGATAAAAGAACAGATCGTCGGCCCTCGATACAAAGGCATCAAGGGCTTTAAGACGATCGAATGCCAAATCATGGATATAGCCGACGATATTTCGTACTCGACCTATGACCTCGAGGATGCTTTCAAGGTCGGCTTCCTCAATCCCTATGACCTCATTTCCGCCGATTCGAACATCCTCGAGCAGATCGCGGACAAGCTAAAAGGCGTATACGATATCGATCAAATTAAAAACGCCATCGTCGAAGTATTCGGCAATGTTTTTAGGCTGATAATCGATACGAGGCAGAAGGCGATCTCTCCGGACGACCCGAAGTTCTTCGAGAAGTCCCTGACTAACTACATCGACTCCTATGAAGCGGCGCGCTCCATGTCGTCGGACGGATACAGGCGAACACAATTCACCTCGACCCTGGTCAACATGTTTATGGACGGCATTACCGTCGAATTCGACAAGGGCTTCCCCGCCTTGAGTAAAGTCGACCTAGTGAACAACGTAAAGCTGCAGGTTAACGTGCTCAAGCATTTCGCCTACGTCGCCCTAATCAATTCCTCGCGGCTTAAAATAGTCGAGTTTCGAGGCTACGATATCGTGAAGTCCATTTTCGACGCGCTTTCGAATTACGATAAAGAAGGCTATCGACTCCTGCCCGAGGATTTTCAAAAGCTCTATCACGACGTAGCCGAGGCCGATAAGAACCGGGTCATTTGCGACTTCATCGCCGGCATGACCGATCGTTACGCTCTGGAATTCTACTGTCGCCTCTTCTCCGAGAATCCCCAGACTATTTTCAAGCCTTTCTAGCTTCTGCAGCCAGCTCCTCCTCCATGCTCGGCGGGAAGGCTATTTTCCGCTCCTCCACGTCGAGGGCGCCCGACATGAGGCGGGAGAGGAGGCGGTCGCGGGTAACCCGACAGTAAATGCTTTGCTGAAGCAAGCTATTCCTCTGATGAATAATCGGTCGTACTATTTGATCAAATTCCTCAAGTATCAAATTGTTTGGGACGGTTATCCGTATCTTATGAATATTGCGAACATTTAGGCTATTCATAATCGAGCCTGGATCTTGTTTTAGGTTCACTTCTTCTTTCATGTGAGGCGATAGGAGGAATTGAATCAAGAAGGATGGAGGAATGCCGCGTGGCCGCACAGCCGTCATGTTCCTTCCAGGCGCGGCCCGAACTCCAGAAGGGATCTGTGCAATGGCAGCTATCCTCCCGACGTTTGTGATTAAGCAGTCTCCTTCTATAAGTTCAATATTCTTAATCCACTCCGAATAGTCTTCGTTGCTAATTCTATACTGGTAATTGGTATCGAAGCGCCCGTTCTCTAGAATATTTTCTAGTTGAATTAGCCAACCCTCTCCATCTGTTTTTTCCTCCGGTTTTTTCGTATGAAGACAATCTATGATTTCCGTAACATCTGTAAGAGTCTTTTCTTCCCATCCATCAGGAAGAGTAGAAAATGACGTTTGCTCATGCCCAGGGAACCTCATCCTCACGAACCATTCGCGGTAGAGCTCCTCGGCCATCTTCTCGAGCAGCGCGATGCGGCGCTCATTTGTTTCGATGAGATCGTCGTAGGCGGAGAGGATGGCGGCGATTTTTCGCTGGATCGGAAGTTCTGGTATAGGTAGCTTTATTTTTTCGAAGACTGATTTGGGAACGATCGGTGTATCTATTCCTGAATTGAATGTGAAAATGTATGGGGTACTGGCACGCAATAAATAATACAGGAATATTGTGCTATAGCCCTGTCTAGGAATCAGTGATGAAATTTGTTGGTTGGTCAATGCCGGGATTGTATTTATACCGATTTTGCCAAACCCATAGCTTAGGCTGGTGTAGAGGATTGATTTTTTTGGTAAGATTTGGTTATGGAATATACGAAAGGCTTCCTCGTTTATTTTTGTTGAAGTTTCGGATACATGAAAGGAATCAAAATCCAAGTCTTTGGGAGAGAAGAAAGGCAAATCGCCAATAAATAGATCCTCCCTGGCTGTTGGTGGTGTCTTCCCCGTTACTACTCGAGCAGCGGCGGATATTGTGGTGCCCTCCCACTTCTTCATTTTTCCCCCGTGATCGCCCTAATGTTCTTCTCAATGATCTTTTCGAGCTTCCGTGCCTCGGCGTTCAAGGTAGAGAGCTTCTCGTTCATCGCGAGTATCTCGGCGAGGAACTCCTCCTCGGTCTTCCCGTCCTCCTCGATCACTACGCCCACGTAGCGGCCGGGGTTGAGGGAGTACTCCTGCTCGCGCACTTCTGGAATCGAGGCGAGCTTGCAGAGGCCGGTCACGTCCTCGTACTCGGCCTTGGGGAAGCGAGCTTGGAGCCAGACCACGTGGCTGAAAAAGTACTCGGTCTCCTTGACCTTGCCGTGCAAGGTTTCGAGCTCGGCCTTGAGGGACTTGAGGTCCTTGTCCTTCTTATTAGTGTTTTCCTTCTCGATGTGCCGGACTTCCTTGTCCACTTCCTTTAATAGCTCGTGGAGGGAGGCGAAGAAGGGCGACACCGAGGAAGCGAGCTTGCGCTGGATAGCATTGGCTGAATCGACGGCTTCGATATCGACGCTATTTGAATACTTCTCGTAGGCGGCCGCGAGACTGTCGGCCTTCTTGTAAAGACCTTTGAAATCGGGCATACCGTCGCCCGCGATAGCGGGCATACGATATTCTTCCTTGCGGTACGCGACCGAAGGGAGCACGCCGTTCCCGTCGTTAGCCTTGATGTAGTCGGTCACTTGCGTGGCTACGGCGAGGAGGGCGGGGCGGTTCTCCTTTAGGCGTGCGAAGCCCGACTCGAAATAGCCGTGGACGAGGCGGGTGAACTCAACGCGCTCGCCGCGGCGAAGGCGGCTGATCGTGGCGATGTCCTGGATCTGCTCCTCGGAGAACTCGCGGTGCGCGCGATCGATCTGGGTGAAGACGTTGCGCGCGTCGACGAAGAGGATCTTGCCGTCGCCCTGGGCCTTGTCGAAGAACCAGAGGGTCGCGGGCAGGGTGACCGTGAAGAACATGTTGGAGGGGAGGCTGAGGAGCCCTGAGATGAGGCCGCCTTCCACGAGGCTCTTGCGGATGTCGGCTTCGCTGTGCCTGGCGTCGGAGGCCGAGTTGGCCATGACGAGGGCTGCCCTTCCCTTGGGCTTCAATGAGGTGGCGAAGAGGCTGATCCAGAGGTAGTTGGCGTTGGGCACGGTGACCGCGCCCTTGTCCTTCTTTTTTGCGTCGGTCTTGTTGCGGGGCACGCCGTAGCTGTTGAAGCGCTTGTCGCCCTCGATCTTGGCGAGGTTGACTTCGTCCACGTTGAAGGGCGGATTGGCGAGGACGTAGTCGAATTTCTCGAAGCTCTTGTAGGGGTCCTCGTAGTAGCTGTTGGCTTGCTTTATGTCGCCCCGCAGCCCGTTGACCGCGAGGTTCATCTTGGCGAGGTGGACAGTCTCGAGCGCTTTCTCCTGGCCGTAGGCGACGAGGTCGGCGTTCTTCTTCCTGCCCCGATGCTCCTCGACGAAGCGGGCCGACTGGACGAACATGCCGCCCGAGCCGCAGGCGGGGTCGAAGACTGTACCGTCGAAGGGCTCGATCACTTCGACCATGAGGCGCACTACCGAGCGGGGCGTGAAGAACTCGCCGCCGCCCTGCCCCTCGGCCAGGGCGAAGTTGCCCAGGAAATACTCGTAGATAAGGCCGAAGGTATCGCCCGAGGCGTCCTTGGGGATATCGGCGAAGTTCTTGAGGAGCTGCTTGGGGATGACGCGCTGCTCGGGCTTGCGCACGAGCTTGAAGTACTCGTCCTTGGGCAGACAACCGGCGAGCTCGGGCGTGTAAAGCTCTATTTGTTCCATCGCCGCCTTTATTTCCTTGGCGATATTGGCCTTTTCCGGGAGATTGAGAAGATACTCGTAGCGGGCGGAAGCCGGAAGGTAGAAGCCGCACTTGGCTACGGCTATCTCGTCTATCGGCTTTTCGCGCCGCGTTCCCTTGAGCTTGTCGTACTCGGCCTGGATCTCGGCCTCGTAGCGGCCGTACTTGTTGTCGACGAACTTCAGGAAGATGAGCCCGAGCACGGGCGTGGCGTACTCGGTGGACTTGAGGTCCGAATTCGCCCGCAGATTGTCGGCGCTCTGCCAGAGGCTGTCTTCCAGTTTCTTGAGCTGGGCGGTTGTCATGGCTGTCCTCGAACGCTCTCGATGTGCCGCCAGTATAGCAAGCAGAGGCTCTCGATGCACGTCCTAAATAACTGTATCCTGCGAAGCGTATCTTCGCGCGAGGAGTCGCAGCGAAGAGCCCGGCGGCGGGCGGTCCGCGCAACGATGGCGGCGTGGATCGGCCTAGACACGGCACTGGCATCGCGGCTGATGCAGCGCGGTGGGTGTCTCGTAAACCACGGACCTCGCGGAGTTACGGGCTTACGGAGCGAGGCCCGCGTATTTACGAGACAGGCGAAGCCCTAGCGAAGCGTTAGGCCCCGCCCTCGACAGCTACGAGAAAGGCTTGCCGCCGCTTGACTGACCATCGTCGACAACCTGGCGCGGATCGCCCGCCGGCGCGCCCAGCGTCATCCATGACGTGTCCGAGCCGCGCTCGGTCGGTCCCTTGGGGTGGCGTCCGTGCCGCCCTACACCCTCGCCCGCCTTTCCTGCTATAGTTAGGCCATGGCGACAACCTTCGACGACAAGAAAATCATCTATACCATGGACCGGGTGACCAAACGGCACGGCGTGAAAGTCGTGCTCAAGGACATCCGGCTTTCGTACTACTACGGCGCCAAGATAGGCGTGATCGGCCTCAACGGCTCGGGCAAGTCGAGCCTCCTCAAGATCCTGGCGGGCGTCGATACGGAGATCCTGGGCGAGACTCAGGTGGCGCCGGGTTACACGATCGGCTTCCTGGAGCAGGAGCCCTTCCTCGAGGTGGGGAAGACCGTGAAGGAAGTGGTGAGCGAGGGGGTGCAGGAGATCGTGGACCTTCTCGCCCAGTTCGAGAAGATAGGCGAGGCCTACGGCGAGCCGGACGCGGACTACGACAAGCTCGCGACCAAGCAAGCGAAGATACAGGAAAAGCTCGATGCGACGGACGCCTGGAACCTGGACGCGCGGCTGGACCTCGCGATGGACGCGCTGCGCTGTCCTCCCGCGGACAAGGTAGTGGACCTCCTCTCGGGAGGCGAGCGCCGCCGCGTGGCTCTCTGCCGCCTGTTGCTCAAGAAGCCGGACATCCTCTTGCTCGACGAGCCGACTAACCACCTGGACGCGGAGACTGTGGCCTGGCTCGAGCGGCACCTGCGCGAGTACGAGGGCACGGTCATCGCGGTGACGCACGATCGCTACTTCCTCGACAACGTGGCGGGCTGGATACTCGAGCTCGACCGCGGCGAGGGTATCCCCTGGAAGGGGAACTACTCGAGCTGGCTGGACCAGAAGGCGAAGCAACTCGAGATGGAGGAGAAGGGCGAGTCGGAGCGCGCGAAGACGCTGGAGCGCGAGCGCGAGTGGATAGGGATGAGCGCGCACGGCAGGCACGCGAAGTCGAAGGCGCGCATCGAGCGCTACGAGAGGCTCGTGGCCGACGAGGGCCGCGAGAAGGTGGCGGTGTCGCGCATCGTGCTGCCCGTGGGGCCGAGGCTGGGCAGCGTGGTCATCAAGGCCGAGGGCCTCGCGAAGGGCTACGACGGGAAGCTCCTCTACGAGGGCCTCTCCTTCGAGGTGCCGCCGGGGGCGATCGTCGGGCTCATCGGGCCGAACGGCGCGGGCAAGACGACGCTGCTGCGGATGATCATGGGGCAGGAGAAGCCCGACTCGGGCACGATCAAGCTGGGCGATACGGTGAAGCTCGGTTACGCGGACCAGAACCGCGCGGGCCTCGATCCGGAAAAATCGGTCTTCGAGCAGCTCTCGGGGGGCCTGGATATCATCAAGCTGGGCAAGCGGGAGGTGCCGAGCCGGGCCTACTGCTCCTGGTTCAACTTCTCGGGCACGGACCAGTCCAAGAAGGTGGGCGTGCTCTCGGGCGGGGAGCGCAACCGCCTGAACATGGCGATGATGGTGCAGGACTGCGCGAACGTGCTCCTCCTCGACGAACCGACCAACGACCTCGACGTGAACACGATGCGCGCCCTCGAGGAGGCGCTGGACGACTTCGCGGGAGCGGCCCTCGTGGTGAGCCACGATCGCTGGTTCCTGGACCGCGTGTGCACGCACATCCTGGCCTTCGAGGGCAACAGCGAGGCGATCTGGTACGACGGGAACTTCACGGAATTCATGGAATGGCGCCGCCAGCAGCTCGGCTCGGAAGCGGACAGACCCCACCGTATCGTGTATCGAAAGCTCGAGCGATAGGGCGATCGGCTCTCGCGAAGCTATAGGAGTCGGATCGATGGACAATACCCGTGAGCTCGGCGAGGGCCGCATCGGCCCCCTTCTCGCGCGATTCGCGCTTCCTTCGATCATTGGTATGGTCGTGGGGGCGCTCTACAACATCGTAGACCGCATCTTCATAGGGCGCGGCGTCGGGCCGCTCGCCCTCGCCGGCGTCACGATCGCCTTCGGCGTCCAGCTCATACAAATAGCCTTCGCCGTGCTCATCGGCATCGGAGCCTCTTCGCTCATTTCGATCAGCCTCGGCGAGGGGAACAGGGACAAGGCCGAGAGAGTCCTGGGCAACGGTTTCGCGCTCAACATGTGCATCTCCCTACTCGTGGCCGCGCTGGGCATCGCCTTTCTCGATCCCCTGCTGAGGATCTTCGGCGCGAGCGAGGAAGTCCTGCCCTTCGCCCGGTCCTTCACCTTCGTCGTCCTCCTCGGTACTCCCTTGGGCACCATCAGCATGGGACTCAACGGCTTCATCCGGAGCGAAGGCAATCCCAAGACCGCTATGGTGACTCAGCTCATCGGGCCTGCGCTCAACGTGTTCCTCTGCCCGCTGTTCATCTTCGTCCTCAAGCTGGGAGTAGTCGGGTCGGCGCTCGCCAACGTGATCTCGCAGGCGGTCGGGGCAGTCTGGGTGCTCTCCTACCATCTCTCGGGAAAGAGCGTCCTGAAGCTCAAGATCGGCAACTTCGTTCCCAGGCGCGACATCGCCTTCCCCATCATGGCCCTGGGGTCGGCGGTCGCCCTTTCCGACCTCGCGTCCTCGGCGACGAACGGTGTTATGAACAATCAACTCGAGCGCTACGGCGGAGACGTAGCCGTGACGGCGATGGGCATCGTATTCGCCATCGCGAACCTCGTCTTCCTGACTCTCATCGGAATGGCCATGGGCGTGCAGCCGATCGTCGGCTACAACATCGGGGCGAGGCTCTACAGCAGGGTACGCAAGGTGGAACTGGCGGCGATCGGGGCCGCGACCATCTTTTCGACGCTCTGCTTCGCCTTCGTTCAGCTCTTCCCCGTCGGCTTCATCTCCCTATTCGCGGGTTCCGATCCTCAGGTGCGCGAGGTCGGCGTCTACGCGCTCAGGCACTACTTCGCCTTCTTGCCTCTCATGGGCCTGCAGGTTCTGGGCTCCGGCTATTTCCAGGCGGCGGGGCAACCGACCAAGTCCCTCGTATTGGGGCTCTCGCGACAGTTCCTCTTCCTCGTCCCCCTGCTCTTCGCCCTGCCGATCGTCTGGGGGTTCGACGGGGTATGGAACGCGCAGCCGGTCGCCGATCTCCTGTCCTTCACGATCACGGTGATCTTGCTCGTGCGCGAGATGCGGAAGCTGAAGCGGATGGAGAAGGCGCAGGCGCAGGCCTAGCGATCGCCCTCGGGCCGGCCGTAGCTCGGGCGGGCGGCGACGGCGCTTGGGACTCCTAGGACGCGCTCGCGTTCCTGATCGCCCGCGCCCTGTCGAGGAGTCCCGGCCTGTACAGCGTAGACCTGTTCCTGCCGCCGGACTTCGAGAGGTACAGACCCTTGTCGGCCATGTCGATATACTCCGAAGCCTTCGCGCGGAAGTCGGGATCGATGATGCAGCAGCCGAGGCTGGCGGTGACCGAGAGAGTCTCTCCCTTGTAGCGGACGCCCATGAGCTCGATGGCGCTCCTGATGCGCTCGGCTACGTCTAGGATCCTGGCGTCGTCGCATTCGATGACGAGGGCGCAGAATTCCTCGCCGCCGAAGCGGGACGCGACGTCTTCGGAGCGGACCGCGCGCTTGAGCGTGAGCGCCATGGCGTTGAGCACTTCGTCGCCCGCGAGGTGGCCCCAGGTGTCGTTGAAGCGCTTGAAATGGTCCACGTCGAGCATGACGAGCCCGGCCTTGGTCCCGTGCCTCATGACGCGCGCGATCTCCTGCTCGAGGCGCTGCATGAAATACCCGTGATTGAAGAGGCCGGTCTTGGGGTCGGTTATCGCGCTCTCGTGGTGCAGGTTGTTTTGGATCGCGATGGAGATGAAGCGCGTGAGCTTGTCGACGTACATCCGCTCCAGCTCGGAGTAGGGTCCTCCCAGGACCTTGCCTCCGAGGAGGACGAGGCCGTAGGCCCCCTCGATGCCGACCATGGGGACGATGATGTCAGGGTTGAAGCGCGACAGTTCGTCCTTGATCGAGCCGTCCAGGGTCAGGGCGCGGTAGTCCGCGAGATAGGGAGAGGCCGAAAAGCCTTCCTTCAGGGCCTCGTAGGCCTTGGCCGACAAGCGCTCCTCGCTGGGCTTCAGGTTGACGTAGCAGTATTGCATGAGGTTCTTGCCGTGAAGCGGCTCGATGACGACGAGGAGGTAGGTCGGTATGAACTGCTGGAGCACCCGATCGATCGTGAAGGCCAGGATGTCCTCGATCGAGGTCAGGACGTAGAGCTCGGCCGCGTCGTTGATGAGGCTGTCGAGGACGCGATTCTCGTTGCGCAGGAGGGCGAGGTCGTCGAGGGCTCCCGATTTCTGCAGGGAGTTGAACTGGTCGAGGAAGGATTTGCTTACCTGCCGCCCATGCTCTTCTGCTTCCACTTTTTCAGTATACTCCCTGGCCGATCATCCTGCACGCGGGAAAGGCCCCGAGAACGCGCGCGCCTCGGGGCCCCGGCTCGGGGTCCCGAGGCGCGCGCCGACGAGCATTACTTGCTTATCTTCGCGACGAGGGCGTCCACAGTGAAGCCCAGGTGCCTGGCGACCTCGTCGCCGGGGCCGGACTCGCCGAAGACTTCGATCGAGAGGATGTCTTCGCTCTCGGCTATGGCTTCCCAGCCCTGGGCGACGCCCGCCTCGGCCACGACGACCCGCGCTCCGGGGGGCAGGATGGCGTCGCGGATGGGCTTGGGCTGGGCGAGGAAGAGCTCGCGGCTCGGCATGGAGACGACGCGGATGCCCGCGCAAGCGGCGGCGCCGCCCAGCTTGTCCACCGCGGCGAGGGCCATGGCGACTTCGGAGCCCGTGCCCACGATGACCGTGTCCGGCGCCGCCTCGGTGTTCTTGACGACGTAGGCGCCGAGTCCCATGGACAGCGCCCACTCGGGGTCGGCCTTCTCGAATACGGGCAGGTTCTGCCGCGAGAGGGCCAGGACCGTCGGCCCGTCGCTCTTCTCCATCGCCATGCGCCAGGCGACCGCGGTCTCCTCGGCGTCCGCCGGCCTGAGTACGCGGACGTTGGGTATGGCGCGGAGGCTGGCGAGCGTCTCGACGGGCTGGTGGGTAGGTCCGTCCTCGCCTATGAAGATCGAGTCGTGGGTGAGCACGTAGACTACCGGCTGCTTCATGAGGGCGGCGAGGCGCAGCGCGGGCCTGAGGTAGTCGGCGAAGACGAGGAAGGTGGCGACGAAGGGCCGCAGGCCCCCGTGCAGGGCGATGCCGTTCGCGATCGCCGCCATGCCGAACTCGCGGATGCCGAAGTGGATGTAGCGCCCCCCTCGGTTCGCGGGACCGTAGTCGCCCCCGTGAGGACAGTCGCCGGGCAGGGCGGTGACGTTGGGGCCGGTGAGGTCGGCCGAGCCGCCGACGAGGTTCGGCCAGGCCTTGCATACGGCCGCGAGGATCTTGCCGGAGGCGTTGCGGGTCGCTACCTTCTCGCCCTTCGCGAAGGCGGGGAGGTCGAGGGGTTTCCGCGCCTTGCCGGCCAGGTAATCCTCGAGCTCCGCGGCGAGGGCGGGCTCCTCGGATTTCCAGGCGGCGAACTCCTTCTTCCAGGCTTCGTGCGCGGCGGCGAGCTCCTTGCGGCGCTTCTCGTAAAAGGCGTAAGCCTCCGGGGCTACCCAGAACTTAGGCTCCGCGGGAGCGCCTATGGCGGCCTTGGTCGCGGCGAGTTCCTCGGGCCCGAGGGCCGAGCCATGGACGCCCGCGGTGCCCTGCTTCTTGGGGGAACCCTTGCCGATCACGCTCTTGAGGATGATGATGCTGGGGCGTTCCGCGTCTTTCTTCGCTTCGGCAACCAGAGCCTCGAGCCCGGCGAAATCGTACATATCCCCGCGGAGGACCTGCCATCCGTATGCCTCGTAGCGCTTGCCGACATCCTCGGTGAAGGCGAGATCGGTGGAGCCGTCGATGGTGATGGAGTTGGAGTCGTAGAAGAGGATGAGCTTGCCGAGCTTGAGGTGGCCGGCGAGGGAAGAGGCCTCGGAGGCCACGCCCTCCTGGAGGCAGCCGTCGCCCGCGAGGACGTAGGTGTAATGGTCTATGACCTTGCGCTTGGGCGTGTTGAAGCGGGCGGCGAGCATGCTCTCGGCGATGGCCATGCCGACGGCGTTGGCGATGCCCTGGCCGAGGGGGCCGGTAGTGGTCTCGATGCCCGGAGCCATGCCGTACTCGGGATGGCCGGCGCACTTGCTCCCTACCTTACGGAAACTCTTGATATCGTCCAGGCTGATCGCGTACCCTGCGAGATGAAGGTGGGCGTAGAGGAACATCGAGCCGTGGCCCGCGGAGAGGACGAACCTATCGCGGTCGATCCAAGCCGGATCGGCGGGGTCGTGCTTGAGGGCGCAGCCGTACAGGAAGGCTCCGAGCTCCGCGCAGCCCAAGGGAAGGCCGGGATGCCCCGAATTGGCCTCCTGGACCGCGTCCATCGCGAGCACTCTGGCGGAGAGCGCAATTTTCTCGAGAGAATTGATGTCCATGACAGCTCCTTGATCGATTTTACGCCGGTCAGGATACTCGCTTTTGGGCATCTTCTCAACTGGAGGCGGGGTAATGGCGAGGCGCGGAGAGGCGGGCTCTGACAAGATCCGATCGGGCAATCTCTGCGCCTTCCTCGTGCGCTCCTCCAGGCGCACCGTATCGCTGCAGGTCAACACGGACCTCTCACTCGTCATGAAGGCCCCGGTCGACACGCCCGAGCCCTTCCTCCGCGACTTCCTCGAGCGGAGGCGTCCCTGGGTCGAGCGGCACCTCGAGCGCATGGAGCGCATCATGGCCACGGCGCCGTCCTGGAAAGACGGCAGCCGCCTGAGCCTATTGGGCGAATCGATCGAGCTGCGCGTCAAGGCGGGCTCGCGCGCGCAGGCGAGGCTCGCAGGGGATATCGTGATCGCCACGGCCCGGGATCCGCAGGATCCGGCCGAAGTTCAGGCGGCGGTGGAGAGGGCATTGGTCAGGGAAGCCGCCGCGCGCTTCCCCGCCATGCTGGACGCCTGCCTTAAGAAGGCGGAGCATAGGCGCTTTCCGCGGCCCGAGCTGCGCGTTCGAAAGATGCGCTCGCGCTGGGGCAGCTGCGATACGCGCACGGGCTTAGTCACGCTCAACGCCCGGCTCCTCCGCTTCCGGCCCGAAGTGATAGATTGCGTGATCATGCATGAACTTGCGCACTTCAAGTATCGGAGCCACGGTCCGCGCTTCTACGCCCTCCTGAGAGAGCTCTGCCCGAACTATCGCGAGCTGCAGGCCGAGCTGGCGGACGTCTACCTGGAGTAGGGGCCGGCTATACCGCGACTTCGCGCCGTCGCCTCGGGGCTAATCCGCGACTTCCGCCAGGTCGGCTTCCAGCTGCTTGAAATCGAAGCCCGGCGCGAATCCCTTTTCCTTCGCCTCGGGAGGGATGATCGCGTAGGCCTCGTCGACGCACTCGTCCCACCAAGCCCAGGTCGCCCGTTGGATATCGCCCCAGGTCAGTACCGTCACTCCCTCATGGTCGTACTCGACCGCGTAGACTGCGTGCCCGTGCTTCGTCAGGCGCCCCGGCACCCAGGGCTTGCGGGCCTGGAATTCCTCGAGGCAGTTCTGCTGGACTTGGAATCCGAGGTACACGCCGCCGAAGAGGTGGATGGCCTGCTTAATGTGGTCGCGGCTTTTAGGGTCAATACTGGTGTACGTAATGATCTTGTCCCCCGAGACGGCGTGCTGTCGCCAGTAATTCAGCACGTCGAGCTCGTTCAGCCCGCTGTCGACTCCGCCCGATAGGCGGAAGTACAGTTTTTCGACCGCCTTCTCCGCCATGATCTTTTTCCTGTCTACGAGCCCTCCGAAGGCAGTCTCGGCGTGGGCGAGGGCCGCGATCGTGCAATCTCCCCACTGGTCGTTGCCGTCCATCGGGAATAGCGCCTTAGGCTCGCTGACCTTCAGGTTCCCGTAGACCCGCTTCAGCACGCTGTCCGAAGCGGGCGGCGCCGCGAGCTCAGGCATGAGGTAATTCTTGAAGCGCAGGGTGCGATAGTCGCATTTCGAAGGATGCTTCCCGAAACGATAGGTCGACATGGCAAGGCCTCCTTGTCCCGAGCCTCGGAGAGCGGGAGGGCCGATCCGACGAGGCAAGGCTGGAGGATGCGCGAGCGCCCCCGGTCCCGGGTAGGACTGATGCGGGGAGTGTCGCAGCCGATTCGGCGGAACGCAAGGGCTGATCGCGCCCCGACGTATAGACAATCGTCTATAAGGCTCCCGGGACCGGCTGCCCGCGCCCGGATCCGGCTAGCGGCCTCGCCCCTCGGCGAGCCTCGCCTTGACCCGGCTCGCGACTTCCTCCCCCATGCCGCCGACCCGGGCCAGGCCCTCGACCGACGCGGCCGCCACCATCTCGAGGGAGCCGAACTCGCGCATGAGCCGCTTTGCCCGCGCGGGCCCCACGCCCTCGATCTCCTCCAGGAGGCCGAATTTCAGCTCGGAGGCCCGGAGCTTCTGATTGAGGCCCGTCGCGAAGCGGTGAGTCTCGTCGCGCACTGCGACGAGGACGCGGAGGGCGGGCGAGTCCTTGGGCAGGACGATCGGGTCGGGGCGACCCGGCAGGTAGATCTCCTCGTTCTGCTTGGCCAGGCCCGCCAGCTCCGAGTCGACGCCGAGGGCCTCGAGGATCTCCTTCGCGGCGGAGACCTGGCCAGCCCCGCCGTCGATGAGCACGAGGTCGGGCAGCTCGAGGCCCTCGTTGACGAGCCGGGTGTAGCGTCGGGCCACCGCCTCGCGGACCGCGCCGAAGTCGTCGATGGCGCCCTCGAGGCTGCGGATCTTGAAATAGCGGTAGTTCTTCTTGTCGGGCACGCCGTTCTTGAAGGATATGAGCGAGGCGACGGTGTGCTTGCCCGAGAGCTGAGCGATGTCGAAGCCCTCGATGCGCGCGGGCAGCGAGGAGAGGCCGAGCTCCTTGCGCAGCTCCTCGAGGGCGGGGATGTCGCCGATCTCGCGGCGGCGCTTGGCGAGGTCCTCGGCCGCGTTCTGCGTCGCGAGATTCATCGCGACCTCGTGCCGCTTCTCGCCGGGAAGGAGGAAGGCCGTCTTTGCGTCGAGCTCGCGCTCGAAGTACTCGGCCACGAGCGATAGGTCGTCCTCCGGCGCCGCGGGAAGGCTCTGCACGAAGACTTTCGGGGGTGGGAGGCGCTCGCTTCCGTAGTAGCTCATGAGGAAGCCCCGCAGGGCCTCGCCTTCCGTGGCGTAGAGCTTGCCCCTGAGGAGGTCGCGCTCGGAGAGCTTGCCGTCGCGCATCCTGAACACGACGTAGCAGACGAGGTCCCCGTCGGCCGCCCAGGCGATGTAGTCCCGCGCCTCGGGATCGAAGTCGACGGCGCTGGAGCGCCCGGCGAAGAGCTCGATGGCGGCCACGGCGTCGCGGAGCCTCGCAGCCTCCTCGAAGCGCAGGCCCTCGGAGGCGGCCGCCATCTTCCCGCGCAGGTCGGCCAGGAGCTCCTCGGTCCCTCCGGAGAGGAGCTTCTTGATCTCCTCGACCTGTTCGGCGTAGGCCTCCTTGGTGATTTTTCCCGCGCAGGGCCCCGAGCAGCGGCCGATGTGGTAGTACATGCAGGGATTCTCGCGCTTGCGCATCACCGCGCAGCGCCGGAGGGGGAATATCTTCTTGACGAGGTCGAGGTAGGTGTCGACGGTCTCGGCGCTCGGGAAGGGGCCGAAATAGAGGCTGCCATCGCGGATTATGCGGCGCGTGCGGAAGATGCGGGGGAATTCCTCGTTCGTCACCCGGACGCTGGGATAGCTTTTCCCGTCCTTCAAGTTGATGTTGTACTTGGGCGCGTGCTTCTTGATGAGGGTGTTTTCGAGGAGGAGGGCCTCGTACTCGCTCGCCGCGAGGATCCATTCTATCGACTCGATCCGCGACACTAGGTGGCGGGTCTTGATGTCCTTGCGCCCCGAGAAATACGAGGACAGGCGATTGCGCAGGACCTTCGCCTTGCCTACGTAGATGATCTCGCCTTCCGAGGACCGCATGATATAGACGCCGGGAACCTCGGGCGCCGACCTCGCGAGGACCCTGAGGCTGGCCATTCTCGGGTCTCGGGGCTTCCCGCCCGCTTTAGTATCGTTCATATTGTACGATAATAAATGTACGGAAGAATGAACCTAAAGGGAATAAGCCTCCTCGCGATATGCCTCATCTCGGCCATCCCGGCGCTAGCCCTGGAAGAGCGCATCACGCTCCTGCCCGGCACTGCGGGCGCCGTAGGCGACTGGCTCGCCGACGGCGCGGTCCTGCGCAAGGGCTTCAAGGGCGCCAAGGACTACGTCATCGCCGATTCTTCATATAAAAGCGACGCTTCCGTGGACCTCCTCCTCCACTTCGACGCTCCTTCCGACGCCGACGAGACGGGCAATTGGGCCCTTCGCCCCGCCCGGGCTTTCTCGCTCCATGCCGACGGAGCCCTCCTCGGCGCGGGATCGGCCTCCTTCCGCGGTCCCGATTCCTCCCTCGCCCTGGTCCCCGGGCCCAACTCCCTCTTCGGCAAGGACTCGAGCTTCCGCGACTTCTCGGTGGAATTCTGGCTCTTTCCCGCCAACGCCGACAACGGCGAAGTGATCCTCCTCTGGCAGTCCCTCCGCAAGCTTCCCTCGGGCGTCCTGCCCCAGCAGCTCTCCTGCGTCGTCTCGAACGGCAGGCTCCTGTGGTCTTTCGCGGGCTTCTTTTCCCGCCCCTACGGGGGCGGCGGGCCGGGCGGAGCGAAGCCCGCCGACGCCGACGCGAGGGTCGAACTCCGCGGTCGTGCCGCCCTCGTGCCTCGCGCCTGGTCCCATCACCTCCTGCGTTTCGACGGCGACACGGGCCTCCTCGAGTACCTCGTCGACGGGCGCCCGGAGGCCACCGCCTACGCCACCGCCTCGGGCCGCGAGGGCGGAACCGTCTTCGAGCCCGCGGTCGGCGCCGCCTCTCCCCTGAAGTTTTGCCCCGACTTCTCGGGCCTCGCCGACGAGCTCAGGATTTCCCGGCGCTTCGTGGAGGAGCCGTCCTTGAGGCCCTTCGGCCGCGATCCCTCGCTCGTGGTGAGTCCTATCGCCGACCTCGGCTACGGCAACAGCCGCCTCGTCGCCGTGGATGCCCAGTACAAGGCGCCGGGCACGACGAGCGTCGAGTTCGCCTACCGGATAGCCGATTCCTGGGCTGCCTGGCGATCCGGCGACGCGGCCTGGACGCCCATCCGGGCAGGCGAGGTCCTCCCCGAGACGACGAGGGGCAGGTACGTGCAAGTCAAGGCCGAGCTCTACGCCGACGGTACCGGCCGCCTCTCCCCCGCGCTCTCCTCGATTACCCTGCGCTACGAGGCCGATCCTCCGCCCCCAGCGCCCGCTAGGCTCCTCGCCTACCCCAAGGACGGGGCCGTGGAGCTGCGCTGGACTAGGGTTCCCGAAGCCGACCTCGCGGGCTATCTCGTGTATTACGGCGAGAGGCCGGGGGAATACTTCGGCGCGGGCGCCGACCAGGGTCCGAGCCCCATCGACGTCGGCAATACCACTACGCTGACCCTGACGGGCATTCCCAACGGCAGGCTCTTGTACTTCGTCGTCGCCGCCTACGATTCGGGCCCCGATCCCGACGCCGGCATACCCGGTACGGCGCCGAAAAAAAGCGCCGAATCGGGCGTACCCGGTACGGCGCTCGACAATAAGCGCGCCGAATCACGCGCGGGCGAGTTCTCCCCCGAGACCGCAGCCCGTCCCTCGAGGACCGCCAAATGAGCAGCAAGCATGAAGCCGGCATGAGTTCCCCCCTGGACAGGGCGCGATCCGCGCTGAAGCTCCGCGACTTCGAGTCGGCCGAGCGGCACGCCCGCGCCTGCCTCGTCGCCTCGCCCGATTCGGACGAGGCGCGCATCGTCCTGGGGACGGTCTACCTCCGCACCGACAGGGCCGCGGAGGCGCTCTCCGCCTTCTCGAGCGTGCTCGCCAGGAAGCCCGCGCACGTCGAGGCCCTGCTCAACGCCGGCGCCGCCTATCTCCGGCTCGGGAAGAACAAGGACGCGATCAACGCCCTCGAGAAGGCCCTCGCTTCCGATCCCTCGAACGCCGAGGTCCTGTTCACCCTCGGCAACGCGCACAGGCAGACGGGCAACCTCAAGATGGCGGAAGTGGCCTACTCGAGGGCCATCGAGGTAGACCACGAGCACGTCCTCGCCTACAACAACCTCGGGGCCGTCTACCGCGCGATGGGCGATCCCGAGAAGGCCGTGCGCGTCTTCTGGAAGGGCCTCCAGGTCGACCCGAACTATCCCTCCTTCCACTACAACCTGGGCTTCGCCTACGACTCGCTGGGCAAGCACCAGGAAGCCCTCAAGGAATACGAGCAGTCGGTCAAGGCGAGGCCGGGCTGGGTGGAGGCGATGAATAAATTCGGCCTCTCCCTCCTCCTCAACGGCAACCACAAGCGGGCGATCGACCAGTTCCAGCAGGTCCTCGCGATCGAGCCCCTCAACGCGGAGGCGCGCAACAACATCGGCCTCGTCTACGCCGACGAGAACCGGGTCGACGACGCCGTGCGCTGGTTCAGGCAGGCCCTCGAGGCGGACCCGAATTTCGTGAAGGCTGCGCTCAACATCGAGCAGCTGCTCGAGAAGTCGGGAAGGTGGGACGCCGCGCTCCAGGAAATCACCCGCCTGGTCGAGATGATGCCGGACAACGTCGACCTGCGGATTCGCCTCGCCTCCCTCTGCTCGAACCTGGGCCGGCACGACGAGGCCAAGAACGCCCTCGGCGAAGTCCTGCGCAAGACTCCCGACGAGATCAAGGCCCTCAAGCCCTACGCCTTCGCCCTCGAAAGGCTGGGCGATTCCGAGCGGGCGCGCATGGTCTACGAGAAGATCCTCCGCCTCGATCCCAAGGAAGTCGCCTTCAGGGTGGACCTGGCGCGGCTCGCCGCGGGGCGGGGCGATTTCGCCCGGGCCGAATCGGAGCTCGTCGAATACCTCCGCGCGAGGCCGGGCGACAAGGTCGCGAGGCTCGAGCTGGCCAAGGCCCGAGCCGGGAAGGGCGATTGGAGCGGGGCCAAGGCCGCCCTCGTCGAGCTCGAGCGCGATTTCCCCGACGATCCCGACGTACAGCTGGAGCTCTCGGCCGCCTACCGCGTCCTCGGCGAGAAGCAGAAGTCCGTTGGGGCGGCCGAGCGCCTCGTCACTCTCCGGGGCAAGGTCGGCGAGGACGATCCCGACGCCCTCCTCGCGAGCCTCGACGTGCTCGAGGGCGCTGTCAAGGAGTATTCCTCCGACGTGCGCGAGGCATGGGACAAGAACCTGCGCATCCTGCGCTCCTCCCTCGCGGGCGAGCGCGAGGCTGAAGAGGCCGGCGAGACCGCGTCGTCGGTCGTAGCGGTAGATCCCTTCGCGCTTCCTGCCATCGCCATGAACCCCGAGCCTATTCCCATAGACGAGCAGGAGGAGCTTCTCTTCCTCGACGAACGGGAAGAGGATTTCGAGGGCGAGCCCCTCGACGAGGCCGCGGAGCCTTCCTTCGAGGAGATGACGGAAGAGATAGACGAACCCAGGCGCGCGTACGACGGGCTCATCGAGAACGAGGGCTTAAGCTCGAGCGGAGGAAGCGAGGGCGAACGCGGCGAGAGCCGCTCCGCTCCGGAACCCTCGCCTCAACCGATGCCGCAATATCCGCAGCCGCCACAGGAGCCGCCGCACTATCCGCAGCAGCCTAACTACCCGCAGCAGCCGAGTTATCCACCGCAGGCGAGTTTTCCACCTCCGCCTCCGCAATATCCGTCATATCCGCAATATCCCCAATATCCACCGGTATTCATGCCTCCCCAGCCGCAACCCCAACCTCAACCTCAACCTCATGCATGGAGCCCTCCTCGCGAGGAAGAACCGCGCTTGGAGCTAGCTCCCCAGCCCGCTCATAAACCCGAGCCCGCTCCTGAACCTGAGTTCGCTCCTGCTCCCACTCCTGAACCTGAGTTCGTTCCTGAGCTTGCTCCTGAGCCCGAGTCCGAGTCCGAGTCCGAAGAAGAGCTAACCGAGCTTCAAGACATGATTCCCTATGACGGAGAGGACGAGGAGACGACGCTCGAGTACATCGAGGAACCGGACCTGGGCGAAGAGGAGCCCGAACTCGTCGGGGACGCCGAAGGCGCCGAGGACGCGGCGGATGCCCTGGAGGCGAGCCTCGAACCGGAGGAGGCTCCCTCCGCCGGAGATAGGACGCCGTATTTCGATGAGGAGCCGGGTGACGGCGCCCCGGTCGAAGGATCGCCTGAGGATAAGCCGGTCGGCGGAGCTCAAGGCGAGGGATCGGCGTCGGAAGCGCCCGAGGGAGCGGAAGCCCTCCTCGGCGAGCCGACGGCCGAGCTCCTCGAGTATCTCAAGAGCCTCACGGACGACCTGCCTCCGGAAAAGAAGGAAGAATTCGACGTCGAGGGGCTCAAGAGCAAGATCGACGACCTTATCGGCAAGATAAAGCGCGAGGCCGAGCTGGCTGAGGAGCCTCCGGCTTCGTCGCCTCGGGAGAGCGGCGTAGGGCTGCTCATGGCCGGCGAAGCCCTGCGGGCATCCGAGTCCTCCGAGGCCCAGGATCCTCGGCGCGCGGCCCTGGGCAGACGCGCCGGGAGAGAGCGGCGGAAGCCCGCGGATAGGCGCGACGCCAGGAACGACAGGAGAGAGACCAGCGAGCGGCGCGAGATTCAGGACAGGCGCGCGTCGGAGCGGCGCGGCCCCATTCCGGAGATCGACTCGAATGCCCGCATTTCCCCCGACGCGGCGCCCGTCGTCGTCTCCTCCGACGGCACGCCGACCGAGATAGCGGGCTTGACCATCTCGCCCCGCATGGCCAAGCTCATCCGCATCATGCGGCAGGAAAAAGGCAGGGACGATGCTTGAAGGCGATGGCGCGCGGCGCGTGCGCGAATACGTGGGCGGCATGCCGAGCCTGCCCACGACGGTCTCGAAAGTGCTCGAGGTCTGCAACAATCCCAAGGCGAGCCCCATCGACTTGGATCGCGTCATCCAGCTCGATCCCGTCCTGATGGGGCGAGTGCTCAAGCTCATCAATTCGGCCTATTACAGCCTCGGGACCCAGGTCACCAGCATCGTGCGCGCGATCATCATGCTCGGAGTGAACACTGTAAAGAATCTCGCCCTCTCCAGCGCCGTCCTCGACCGCGTGTCGAGCAAGAAGGACTTTCGCGCCCTCAACATGGACGCCTTCTGGCGGCACTCCCTCTGCGTCGGCGTCACCGCGAAGCTCATCGCGAAGACCCGCGGGATCGACCCCAAGGGCCTGGAGGAATACTTCGCGGCGGGCCTCCTCCACGACATCGGCAAGATACCGCTCAACAACGCCCTGGCCGACGAGTACGTCCGTACGATGTCGACCGCGGACCGGGAGCGCATATCCCTGGTCGCGGCGGAGCGGCAGGTCCTCCAGCTCGACCACTGCGAGGCCGGAGGCCTGGTCGCGGACAATTGGAAGCTCACAGGCGCGATCGCCGACACCGTGCGTTGGCACCACGATATCGAGGGCTACGTCGGCGAGCACTCCGACGTGCTCCGAACGGTATCGGTCGCCGATTTCTTCGCCAACCGCGAAGGCATCGGCTTTTCCGGCAACCGCTATCCCGATAAGATCTCGCCCGAGACGCTCGGCTTGCTCGATATCCAGAAGTCCCTCCTCGAGGAGCTCGAGGAGCCCGTGAACGCCGAGATAGAGAAGGCCAAGATCTTCCTCAAGCTCGGAGGCTAGGGATGTTCACCGTGACGATCTGGGGCGATCGGGGCTCGATGCCGACGCCGGGGCCCGACACCGCCCTCTTCGGCGGCAATACCGCCTGCATCGAGCTGCGCTGCGGCGGGCGGCTCATCATCATCGACGCGGGATCGGGCATCAGGCCCCTGGGCGAGAGGATCATCCGCGAGGAGCTCAAGAAGGGCCCGATTTCGGCCGACCTCTTCATCACTCACACGCACTGGGACCACATCATGGGCTTCCCGATGTTCAATCTCATCTACATCCCGGGCACCAAGCTGCGCATCCGCGGTCCCATTAGCTACGAGGACGATACCCTCGAGAAGGTCATCGGCACCCAGCTCTCGTACCGCTATTGGCCCGTGCGCCAGGACGAGCTCGCCGCCGAGATCAGCTACGAGCAGATCAAGGAAACGACGATGGACCTCGGGGACGGGATCTACGTGACGACGAAGTATCTGAACCATCCCATCCTCTGCCTGGGATACCGCATCGAGTACGAGGGGAAATCCTTCGTGACCGCATACGACCACGAGCCCTTCCGCAACGTCTTCCCGACCGATCCGGCGGATCCGAGCTACGACGAGGAAGCCGCCCGCGAGGGCGACGCGGCCGCCGCCGAGGAGAACGAGAAGGTATCCCGCTTCTACAAGGGAGCGGACCTCGTCGTGCACGACACGCAGTACACCGCCAAGGAATACAACAAGAACAAGGTGGGCTTCGGGCATAGCTCCTACGAATACGCGATCAACGCCTGCCATCGCGCCCGCGTGAAGCGCCTCGTGATGTTCCACCATGACCCGAACCGCACCGACGCCGAGATCCAGGAGCTCGAGCTCTTTTATCAAGGCAAGCTGCGGGACCGCACGAGCCTCGAGATCGAGATGGCCCGCGAGGGCCGCAGCTTCACGCTGTAGCCCGCTTTGGCGGAAGTGCCGCCCGGCGGACCGCCGGGCGAGCCCTTGCGCGGCCACGGCTTGACCGCGCAAGGCATCCATGAGGATACTTGGGCTGATGAGCAAGCACAAGAACGCAAAGCAGGGCGCCAAATCGGGCTCGAAGTCGAACGGGAAGCCGAGGGCCTACGAATCGGTTTCCCGCTTCCTCCTTATCATGGCATTCGTATGGATCGGCCTCCTCGTAGCGACCGCCGTAGCGGTCCTGTGCCCGAGCTTCACGGTCTATTATGCCGTCTACCTGCTCGTCACCCTCGCCCTCGCCCTCGGCTCCCTCCTCTTCCTCGATGCGATCCATCGCAAGGGAAGGGCGAGTCTCCATCCGGCCTTCAAGAAATTCCTGGGTTACGGCCTCGTGCTCCATTACGCGGCGGCGGCCCTGCCTCGCGTCGACTGGGCAGGGGACGGGCTCATCGGAGAGGGCCGCGTAGTCTACATGTTCGTCCTTGCGACGCTCTGCCTGGCGTCGGGGATAGTCCTCTTCGCGGCCTCGGGAAGGCCCGTCGCCTTCGCCGCCCTCGGCCTCATCTCCGACGAGGAAGTGAAGGACAGGGCCCTGCGCAAGAAGCGGAGCGCCGAAGGCAGGAAGAAGGGCTTCGTCCGCGGCTGCCTCGAGTGGGTCGACGCCCTGGGCTTCGCCGCCATCCTCGTCATCCTCATCCAGACCTTCGTCTTCCAGCTCTACGAGATACCCTCCGAATCGATGGTGCCCGCCTTCCTCATCAAGGACAGGCCCTTCACCGTTAAGCTGAGCGCGGCCCCCCGCGTGCCCCTCACCGATTGGCGCCTGCCCTGGCTCGAGCTCCCGAAGCGCGGCGACATAGTGACGCTGGCCAATCCCCGCTATCCCGAGAATCAGAGCGTCAACCTGAAGAAATACCTCGCGCAGTTCGTGTCGATGGTCACCTTCACCGCCGTCAACATCGACAAGTACCTCCCAGACGGATCCTTGAAGGCCGATCCCCTCGTCAAGCGCGTCGTAGGCCTGCCAGGCGAGAAGCTCATGATGATCGACGACGTCCTCTACGCCAAGAAGAGCGGCGACGCGGCCTTCTCTCCCGTCGAGGAGGACAAGAAATGGGCGCGCTCCGACCTCTGGAAGGAGGCGCCCGACCTCGTCCCGCAGATCAAGGACATGCCGATGGACGCGAAGCACCGCGCCCTGCTCGAGGCATGGGACAGGCGGCGGCGCGAGGCCGACCCCGCGGTCCTGGCGGCCTCGATAGCCGCCTCGGCGCGCTCCCTCGCCGCGAGGCCCTCCGCGTCGCGCGCGGCTCCCTTCCTGGCGGCTCTCGAGAAGGCTAGGCCCGAGGTGTATAAAGTGGTCGCCGGGGACGTGGACGCCTTCGTGAAGGCCGATGCCCAGGGCGGCAACCCGATAGCCCAGGCGGGCACCCACGTCGACGACCTCGCCCTGGCGCTCGCCGTAGCCGGCTCTCCCAGGCTGCGCCAGGCGGTCGCCGAATATGCCGCCTGCCCGGCCGCGACCCTTCCTCCCTCGGACGCCTACGTTCGCGGCGGCCGCGTCCTCAACCTCCTCGTCAAGGACAACATCCTCGCCCGCGCGGCGCGGGAGGCGGAGCTCGTCGCGGCGGGGGAAAGCTACGACCTCCTTTCGAAGGACGCCATCCTGGGGGCGCTCACGAAGTCCGGCTTCGAACTCGACTACTACCTCAACGGCCCCTACGTCGGGCTCTACGATTCGCGCAACTTCCCCCAGTTCCCCGCCGGCGACGAGTACCTCGGGAAACGCCAGTATTTCGCGATGGGCGATAATCGCTACAATTCCCTGGACTTCCGCTACCGGACCGGCGGCTTCTCAGTCAAGGGCCTGGACCCCGGCGATCCTTGCTCGGTGCTCTACTATTCGAACGTCGATCCCTTCGCCCTCGACCTGCGCTTCATCGAGGGCTACGCGGTATTCAGGATATGGCCCCCCTCGAGGGTCGGCGCCATCCGATAGCCGCGCTCGCGCTCAAAACGCCTTGATTATCTCGGCTTTTCTGTCACAATGGAGGCCATGAGCGACGGCGACCCGGATATAGTGCTCCTCGACCTGCCGGAACCCGAACGAGGAGAGGCCGCTTCGGCCCTCTCCGCCCTCGGGCTAGCCTCGACCGCGGTGGAATCGCCTTCGGTCCTCGAAAAGGCGCTGAGCGGCCCCGGGAGGAGCTTCGTCCTGATCGACGAAGCCCGGTGGAATAGCGCGAAGGCGGACTTGGGCTCCGTCTCCCCTTCCTGCTTCGTCGTCGTCCTGATCCGGCCCGAGAGCGAGGCGAACGTAGCGGGCAAGCTCGAGCCCGGAGCCTTCGATTACCTCGTCGGCTCTGGATCGGCCTGGGCCGAGAGGGCCGCGGTCTATTTCCGGGCGCTCGGGGCCCTCAGCCGGCGCTTCGCCGGCGACATATTCGTTCTCGAGCGCCGCTACGAGGACCTCGTGCACTCCTTGCCCGACATCGTGTACGAGCTGGATTCCGAGGGGCGCTTCACCTTTATCAACAACTCCATCCGCCTCCTCGGCTACGAGCCCTCCGACCTTCTCGGCGAGCATTTCTCCATACTCCTCTACGACGAGGACGCCGAGGCCGTGGACAGGGACCAGGTCCTCAAGTCCTTCAACGGCGTCGTCACCGGGCCCGCCCTCAGCCCCAAGCTCTTCAACGAGAGGCGCAGCATCGACCGCAAGACCGAGAACCTCGAGGTGCGGCTTAGGCGCAAGCCGGGCGGCCGCGAAGAGGGAGACATGATAGTCACGGTCATCTCCTACGGAGAGGTGACCGCCGCGGGCGAATACGCTTCGCGCTCGAGCGGCAACAATTTCATGGGCTCCGTCGGAGTGATCAGGGACATCACGCTGAGGCGCAAGTCGGAGGAGATGCTCAGGAAGCTGTATCAGGCGGTCGATCAGCTCGCTACGGGCATACTCGTCGCTGACCGCTCCTTCCGCATCGAATACGTGAATCCGGGCTTCTTCAAGATATCCAACCTCTCGCCCCAGGACGTGATCGGAGCCGACCTCCTCTCCTTCTTCGACTTCGATCGCGGCAAGGCGGACGAGCTCCGAGCCCTCGTCCTCGAGGGCTTCGACGCGAGCGCGGAGACTCATCTCGCGGGCCGGTCAAGCCCCGAGCAGGGAACCTCGGACGCGCCGGGCTCCCAAGGATCCTGGGTTTCCCTCCTGGTATCGCCCGTGCGCTCTCCCTCGGGCCTAGTGACCCATGTCACGCTCATCTGCGAGGACATAAGCCGCCGCAAGGCCATGGAGGAGCTCGTGAGCCTCGCCCGCGAGGAGGCCGAGCGCGCCGACTCGGCGAAGGGCGACTTCCTCGCGTCGATGAGCCACGAGCTGAAGAGTCCGGTCGCGAGCATCCTAGCCGCCGCCAGGCTCCTCGAGATGGGCGGGCCCGAGCCGGAGCGCCGCGCCGCGTCGATCATCTCGAGCGCGCAGGGCCTCCTCGACATGCTCGGAGACATCCTGGACTTCGTGCGCTTCGAGTCCGGCTCGGCCTCGCTCAGGAAGTACGCCTTCCCCCTGGTCGGCTTCGTCGCGCGTATCTGCGATCCTTACCGGAAGCGCGCCGAGGCCAAGGGCCTCGGCTTCGAAATCGGCCCGACCCCGGAGGAGACGATCGACTCCGATCCCGACCGCCTGGGCCGCGCCTTCGCGGCCGTGCTGGCCAACGCCGTCGTATTTACCGAGGCGGGAAAAGTCAGGGTAGACGTCAAGATCGAGCGGCGCGAAGGCAACGTGCCGTACCTGGCCCTCTCGATAGCCGATACTGGGCCCGGCATACCGCCCGAGGACCAGGGCCGGATCTTCTTGCCCTTCATTCAGCTCGCCTCGCCCTATACCAAGCGAAGCGGCGCGGGCATCGGGCTCAGCTTGGCGCGCAACATCGTGCGCGCCCTCGGCGGCGAGATCAGGCTTCAGAGCGAAGTAAGCCGCGGTTCCGTCTTCTCGATCCTCGTGCCCGCGGGCGAGCCCGATGCCCAGGATCTCGCGTCGCCCGTCACGAGGCGGAGCTACCGCCTCCTCGTCGTCGACGACAACGAGGTCAACCTCGAGTACATGGCCGCCATCCTCTCGAACGCGGGACACCGCGCGGTCACTGCCTCGAGCGGAGCCGAGGCTCTGCGCGTCCTCGAGGATGCATTCCCGGACGCTGCGATCCTCGACATACAGATGCCCGGCATGAGCGGCATCGAACTCGGCCGCAAGATACGCGGCTACGGCGGCGGCCGCTACGATCCCTCCCTGCCCCTCCTCGCCCTCACCGCCTTCGATCCCGAGGAAGTCCGGCGCTCAGGCGTCGATTTCGACGGCATTTTCGACAAGCCCGTCGACGTCCCGAAATTGCTGGCCTTCCTGGACGAGGCGGTGGACAAGCGGGAGGCCCCCTCCGCCGAGGCCCTGGCCGAGCATTGGAAGTCCGCGGTCGTCGAAGGCGCGCGCGCCCTTGCCGCCGTCCGCGCGGAAATGCCCGCCCTCGGGGCCAAGATACGGTCCGCCGTCGCCGCGGGGGATAGCGAGGCTCTCAAGGCCCCGGTGAGGACGCTCGGATTCCTGCTCTCGCGGCTGGGCGACGAGCGCGACGCCGCGGCGCTCAGGCGGCTCGTACTCGCCTTCCCGGGCGAGGACCGGACGATCGTGATCTGCCGGGTCGAGCGTATTCTCGCGAACTGCGGGGCGGCCATCGACGCGCTCGAGCGAGCACTGGGCTCCTGACCGGCCGGCACGGTTACCGTCTCCGGGCCGGTTCGTCGTCGGCTTTGCGCTCGTCGGGGAGGAACACCGTGATGGCGCTTCCCTTTCCGACCTCGCTGGCCACTTCGATGCGCCCGCCGTGCTTGTCGACGATCTCCTTGCACAGTATGAATCCGAGGCCGGAGCCGCGCTCGTTCGCCGTCCCCGGGCGGATGCGCAGGGTCCCGAAATCGTAGAGGGCGTCGACCTGAGCCTTTTCCATGCCGATGCCCTCGTCTCGGATCTCGATGAGCGCCCCGCTATCGGCCTTAGAGGCCTTTATGAATACCCGGCCGTCCCGCGAGGAGAATTTGACCGCGTTGGATATCAGGTTGCGGACGAGGGTCTTGAGTAGTTCGGGATCGGCGTGCGCCTCGAGCCCGTTCTCGATCGAGGACTCGACGGCGATTCCCTTCTCCGAAGCTGAGAGGCCGAAGACATCCGCGCACTCTTCGATGATGGGATAGACCAGGATCCGCTCCGGCCTGAAAGGCAGGTCTCCCCGCTGGCTGCGCGACCAGGCGAGGAGGTTCTCGAGGAGCTGGGAGGTGTTTCGCGAAGCGGCCCAGAGGGCTTCGATGAACTCCCCGACCTCCGCGTCGCTCAAGTCGGCCCTGTCCGTCGACAGGGTCTCGAGGAGGCTGGTCATCCCGCCCATCGGCCCCCGGAGGTCGTGGGCGATAACCGAGAAGAGCTTGTCCTTCGTCGCGTCGCTGCGCCGGAGGCGCTCCATGTTGCTCGCGAGTTCGGCCTGGGCGCCGCCTAGGCGCTTCAGGACGAAGAGCAGCCGCGAGGCGATCGTCGCGATCGCGACGACCATGAGGGCGGCGATGAGGGAGCGCCACCAGAGACCGGCCCTCCAGGCGGCTAGTACGTCGCCGAGCCGAGCCGAGACCGATACGATAAGGTCCGGATTCTCGATATTCCTGAAGGCGAGTATGCGGTCCTCGTTGTCGGTGGACGCGCGCATGATCCAGACGCCCTGGGGCGCGGCCTTGACGGCGGAACGCCAACCCGCGATATCGGGCGCTATTGTCGTGCCGAGCAGGTTCTCGACGAAGGGCGTTCGGGCCATGATGACGCCGTCTCCGCGGATGAGGGAGATTGAGCCGTTCGGCTTGGGCCTGATCTTGTCATAGAGCTCGTCGAGCGCGGGCATCTCGATCGCGGCGAAGATTATATCGATGTCGCCCGAGCGCCTTGAAAGGGGATAGGAAATCGGTATTCCCCATTTGCCCGTGACCCTGCTCAGCACGGGGTCGGCCACGCGGAAGCCCCGCGTCGCGGGTACCCGCTGGGCTTTGAAGTAGTCCCGATCGGTTACGTCCGCGAGGGGTTTTTCCGTTTTCGAGGGGATGTAATATAGGCCGCCCGCCTTCGATACGAGGCGGATGTCCACGCGTTCGTCCATCGAGGCGCGGAAGCTGTCGACGAGCTTCCTGAAGTCCGGGTCGAACCTGGGGTCGGCGTCGGGCTTCTGGCCGAGCCAATAATCGGCGGTCTCGAAGAAGAAACGGATGCGTCCGAACATGTCGGCCGTATCCGTCGCGACTACTTCGGCCATGCGGGTAAGCGCGTCCTTTTCCCTATCGATGCGCTCGGCCCGCTCTCGGAAGGCCTGCCATACGACGAGTCCGAGTATCAGCAGGCAGGAGAGGAGCGCGAGGGCGAGAACGCCGAAATACAATCCCGATCCGGGGCGGTTCGCCCGGCGCCCGTCCGCGTCCGTCCTGGATGCATTCACGAGAACAAGTATAGGGGCGGTATATATGAGCCGCAACCTGAATTCGTCAACGCGCCGCACGTAGGGCGTTAAGGATCGCGAGGATGGCGGTGCCTACGTCGGCTATCACTGCTTCCCGCATCTCGGCGATGCCCATCGCGCCGAGGCAGAGGAAGACCGCCTTTACCGCGAGGCAGAATACGATCCCTTCGGTCACCACGAGCCGCGTTCTCCTCGCCCTGCGGATCGCCTCCGGCAGGCGGGACGGCTCGTCCGTCATGAGGATGAGGTCGGCCTGCTCGATCGCCGCGTCCGAGCCCGCTCCCATCGCTACTCCCACGTCGGCGCGGGCGAGCGCGGGCGCGTCGTTGACCCCGTCGCCGACGAAGAGCGTCGTCCCGCCGGCGCATGCCGTCTCGGCCACCGCCCGCGCGACGCGCTCGAGCTTGTCCCCGGGCAGCAGGTCGGCGGCGACCTCGCGGATTCCGAGCCTCTCGGCGACCGGGCCTGCGGCATCCGCCGAGTCCCCCGTGAGCAAGATCGTCCTGGTCGTCCCCAGGGCGTTCAGCTCGCCGACCGCGCGCGCGGCGTCCGCCTTGACTTCGTCGCCCACCGCCACGCGGCCCGCGAGGACTCCGTCTACGGCGACGTTCACCATCGTGCCCTCGGCGCGGCAGCTGCCGTGGGGGATCGCCTCGAGATGGAGGAGCCGGTCGTTCCCGACCAGGATGCGCCGCTTGCCCACCATCGCGACGACTCCCGAGCCCGGCCGCTCGATGACGAGGGAGGCTTCGTCCTCGGTGCCCGCGGAGAGGCCGCGCGCGGCGGCGGCGGCTCGGATCGACGCCGCCACGGGGTGCCTCGAGCGCGATTCCGCCGCCGCCGCCAGGCCGAGGACTTCGTCCTCGCCGAAGCCGCTTTCGCAGCTGATGCGCTGCACCGTAAAGCGCCCGGCGGTGAGGGTGCCCGTCTTGTCGAAGATTACCGTCCGCGCCGAGGCGAGGCCGTCGAGGACTTCGGCGCCCTTCACGAGGATGCCGCGTCGCGCCGCCGCGCCCATGCCGCAGAAGTAGCCCAGGGGCACGCTCACGACAAGGGCGCAGGGGCAGGAGATCACGAGGAGCACGAGGGCGCGGTAGACCCAGTCGGCGAGGCGCTGGCCTGGAAACAGGAGGGGAGGGATGAAGGCGAGGACCGCCGCCGCGCCGACCACGATAGGCGTATACACTTTGGCGAAGCGCGTCACGAAACGCGCGATCCTGGCCTTCGATCGCGAAGCTTCCTCGACGAGGCGGAGAACGCGGGCCGCCGTCGATTCCCCCGCCGCGTTCAGCGCGATCGCTGTGAAGGAGCCGTCGAGCGCTACGCTGCCCGAGAGCACTTCCGAGCCCGGCGCGACGCGGCGCGGCAGCGACTCCCCCGTCAGGGCCGACGCGTCGACGAAGCACTCGCCCTCGATCACAGAGCCGTCGAGGGGGATTCGCTCGCCCGGCATCACCAGGAAGCGGTCGCCCGCCCGCGCTTCGTCGGGATCGACGACGGCCCAGCTCCCCCCGCGGCGTATCCGCGCCAGGCTAGGCCTTCGCGCGAGGAGCTCGCGGACCGAGGAGCGGCTCCTCGCGCTCGCCGACTCCTGGAGGATCTCCCCCACCTTGTAGAAAGCCATGACTTCGACCGCCTCCTCGTAGCGCCCGATCGCCACCGCCCCCAGCGTCGCGACCGACATGAGGAAGAGCTCGTCGAAGAAGCGGCCGCGGAGGACGTTCTTCGCGGCGCCCAGGAGCACGTCCCTCCCCGCTACGAGGTAGGCGAGGGCGAAGAGGATCGCGGGGAGGGAGGCAAGGGCCGGGATCGCGAGCGGCGAGCCCGGCTTCGCGAGGAGGCCGAGCGTGAAAAGGAGGGCTGCCGCTCCGAGCAGGCCGAGCTCGCGCCATTGGGTGGACTTTTCGCCGGAGCCTTTCGGCGTTACGCGCTCCCCGCGCTCTTCGCAGGTGCTGCAGCCTTCGCAGGCGCCGAAGTCGGCCGTCTTCGCCTCCATGCCGCTCACTCGCTTTCTTTCCGAGCGCGGTCGGCGTCGTTCTCCTCGCCTTCCGAAGCATGGTCGAGGCCGACTCGGAGGAGGATTCCCACGTGATCGTCGGCCAGTCGGTAGTAGATAGTCTTCCCCTCCCTCCGATGGGCGACCATGCGCGAGGCGCGAAGGAGGGCGAGCTGGTGGCTCACCGCCGATTGGCTGGCGCCCAGGACGGCGCCTATGTCGCAGACGCAGAGCTCGCCCCCAGCGAGGGCCTTGAGGATCCGCAAGCGCGTCGCGTCCGAAAATATCTTGAACAGCTCCTCGAGGCCCGCGAGAAGGCGAGGATCGATAGCGGCGGCCCTAGCTGCCGCGACTTTGTCGGCGTGGACGACGAAAGCCGAGCATTCCGCCCTGTCCATCGACTCCGCTTTCTTCATGGCATTCCGCGCTACGCTTTCCATGCTACCTTCCTGTATACAAATGAACATATGAACAGATAAACATATAATAGCAAATCCTTTCTTTGTCAATCTCTCCGGAAATGTCTCCATCCGCGGCAAACCGTCACCTTTTCCTTTTTTTTCAAAATGTACTATTCTTTGTGCCATGCCCGTTCTGGAGGAAAGAAATGAACATGCTGGAAAAACGAACTAAAATAGTCGCCACCCTGGGTCCCGCTTCGGACACGCCGGAAACGATCCGCGCCCTCCTCGCCGCCGGAGTCAATGTCTTTAGGCTCAACTTCTCCCATTCGAATCCCGACGCCGCAAAGGCCACAGTGGAGCGCGTCATCGCGGCGCGTAAGGAGCTGCGCCTCCCCGTCGCCATCATGGCGGACATCAAAGGTCCGGCCGTCCGCATTTACGGCTACGCCAAGGCTCTCCCCATCGAGGCGGGCACGATCCTCAGGATCCAATCGAGGCCCTCGGAGGGCCTCGACGCCCTCGTCTCCCCCGAGAGCCTCATCGTGTACACGAATCTCCCCGAGCTCGACAGCCTCTGCGCGATCGGCCAACGCGTCCTCCTCATGGACGGCTATTTCGCGGGCGAGGTCGTCGCCCGCGCGCGCGACGAGATCTCCGTCAGGATCGGCAATCCCGGCGAGCTCCGCCCCAAGGCCCACCTCACCATTCCCAACGTCGACTATCCCATTCCCTTCCTCTCCGAGAAGGACATCCGCGACATCACCTTCGCCGTCGAGAGCGAGGTCGACTACATAGCCCTCTCCTTCGTGCGCAACGCCACCGACATCGAGGAAGTGCGCCGCCTCATCGGACGCACCAAGGTTCCCACGGGCCGCAGGCCCATGGTCAAGCTCATCGCCAAGATCGAGAGCGCGAAGGGCCTGGCCGCGGCCGACGAGATAGTGAACGCGGCCGACGGCATCATGGTCGCGCGGGGCGACATGGGCGTCGAGATCGCCATCGAGACGGTGCCCATCGCGCAGAAGCGCCTGATCCGTACCGGCTTCCTCGCCGCCAAGCCCGTCATCACGGCGACCCAGATGCTCGAGTCCATGATCGAGAGTCCCATGCCCACCCGCGCCGAGGCGAGCGACGTCGCCAACGCCTGCTTCGATTCCACGAGCGCCGTGATGCTCTCCGGCGAGACGGCGATCGGGCGTTTCCCCGTCAAGGTCGTCGAGACGATGAGCTCCATCATCCGCGCGGTCGAGGCGGAGTTCGACTACGAGGAGTTCCACAAGAGGATGCCCGTCTTCGCGCGCACCGGAGAGCTTCCGGCGGTGATGTCGTACAACGCGCTATCGGTCGCCTACGAGATCGGAGCCGCCGGCATCGTCGTGCTCACCGAAACGGGCCACGCCGCGCAGCTCATCTCGCGCCTCCGGCCGCGCATGCCCATCTTCGCCTTCACCAAGGAAGAAGCCGTCTTCAACCAACTGGCGATGAACTGGGGCGTGTACCCCTTCATGCTCGCCGGCCCCGAGGAGAGCCTGGACGCGCTCGTGGCGGAGACTCTCGACAGCTGCAAGTACGCGGGCGTGCTCAAGAAGGGGGACCTCGCGGTGTTCGTGGCGGGGCTGCCGCTGTCGCGGAAGGGGACTACGAACATGATCCGGGTGGAGACGGTGATATGATTCGATAGGGGGAGAACAGAAGCCCCCCTTCGGCGGGATTTCCCCGAGCATCGATCGCGGCGCGGCGTGGAGCATTTCTAGGACGGCACCTGGCGGGGCTTGTCACCCTACCGCCGTCCTCGACAGTGTCGCTGCATCCAGGCCGATACACGCCGCATCAAGCCATGCAGATATACTTTTGCTCGCCTATCGATCACTCCACCTTGAACGCGGGGAATCCCGCGGCCCCTCCCACGCGGCGTTACTCGATGGCCGGGACGGGCAAGGGTTCTTCCGCGGGGGCTCTGTGCGAGCGGTAGTCGTCGCCCCAGGCGCACATGCTCTTCATCACGGGACGGAAGGTGTCGCCGAAGGGCGTTAGGCGATATTCGACGCGGGAGGGCACGACGGGATAGACCTTTCGCGCGATCAGCTTGTCCTCCTCGAGCTCGCGAAGTTGCTGGACCATCATCTTGGTGGTCACGCCCGGGATGCGCCTGCGCAGTTCCCCGCAGCGCAGGACCGGCTCTCGCATCAACTCCCAGAGTATCAGGATTTTCCACTTGCCCCCGATGAGCCTGAGGGTGATCTCCACCGAGCAATCGTATTCCGTGATTTCCATCGCGTTCATCGGCTCTCCGTGGTTACCTCGAGGTAACTATGACACTAAATAATCATTATTGACGATTATGATTATATCCCCGATATTTCGCCCGAAGCAAGCTTCGCCTGGAATCCCGATTGACGTCGAACAAAAGGAGTTATCCATGATAACAAAAACCAGGAGGAATATGATTAAATCACATAACCTAGTATTTTCCTTTGTGGCAGTCGTTGCGGTGAGCATGATGGCTTTCTTTGTTTTCGGGTGTTCAAGCTCAAGCGATTCAAGCGACTCAAATACTCCACCTACCACTACTCCACCCACCACTACTCCACCCACCACTACTCCAACAGCGTCGGTGTATGCGGTCTATGTCGCCAATCATGGCGCCAACACGGTCTCGGCCTACACGATGAATTCGAGCTCAGGCGCCCTCACGTCCGTCGGCGCCGCCGTCGCTACGGGCTCGGGCCCGGAGTCGGTGACGGTCGACCCCACGGGCAAGTTCGCCTATGTCGCCAATGAGTTCGCCAACACGGTATCTGCCTACACGATCAATTCGAGCTCAGGTGCCCTCACGTCCGTCGGCGCCGCCGTCGCTACGGGCACATACCCGATGTCGGTGACAGTCGACCCCACGGGCAAGTTCGCCTATGTCGCCAATGAGATCGCCAACACGGTCTCTGCCTACACGATCAACTCAAGCACGGGTGCCCTCACGTCCGTCGGCGCCGCCGTCGCTACGGGCTCGGGCCCGATTTCGGTGACGGTCGACCCCACGGGCAAGTTCGTCTATGTCGCCAATTATAGCGCCAGCACGGTCTCGGCCTACACGATCAATGCGAGCTCAGGCGCCCTCACGTCCGTCGGCGCCGCCGTCGCTACGGGCTCGGGCCCGGAGTCGGTGACGGTCGACCCCACGGGCAAGTTCGCCTATGTCGCCTATTATAACGCCAGCACGGTCTCGGCCTATACGATCAATTCGAGCTCAGGCGCCCTCACCTCAGTCGGCGCCGCCGTCGCTACGGGCTCAGGCCCGATTTCGGTGACAGTCGACCCCACGGGCAAGTTCGTCTATGTCGCCAATTATGGCGCCGACACGGTCTCGGCCTACACGATCAATGCGAGCTCAGGCGCCCTCACGTCCGTCGGCGCTGCCATCGCTACGGGCTCGGGCCCGGTGTCGGTGACGTCCGTCAAGCTACCGTGAATACTCCTTAAAGCCCGATAACGTTATATTATCGAGCTAGCGCATTTCCCCGAGGAGGCCGCCATGTTCGTCGATGCCCGAAAGCTTCACATGCGCCTCGAGCTGGCTCTCCAACTACTCATGGAGCTCGAGAAGCGCGATGGACTCATGGTGCTGACGGATAGCCCCTTAAAAAGCATCGTAGCGGCGGCCAATAAAACGGATCGATAGACTGGAGGTACGCATGAAACGCCACTCGTTCCTTTCATTCAATGGAAAGCTTGCATCCTGTTTCTTTTTTGCTTTTTCCGTCTGTCTCCTTCCCTTTTCGAATGCGCAAGCGCGGCAAACGGTCAGCGCCCAGTTCATCGGCAGCCAAGGATTCTTCATCGAGGGAGCGGGCAAGAAGATTCTTCTTGATTCGGCCTTGCCCTCGAAAACCTCCTCGGGTATCTCGGATGAGGGATACATCCTGCCGCCCGAAGACCTCAGGCAGAAGATCGAGAGCGGGGCGAAGCCCTACGACGGGATCGACCTGATCACGGTCTCGCACGCGCACGACGACCACTTCTTCCCGGCGACGGTATATGGCGCCATGAAGAACAGCCCCAAGGCCTGGCTCGTAGCCTCGCCCGAGGCCTATGCCGCCATTCTCGCCAAGGAGAAGGGCCTCGATGCCTTCAAGGACAGAATCTGGATCCCGGATCTCGGGATCAAGGCGACGGAGGAGCGCGAGATCAACGGGATACCCCTCGGCGTCACGGTCACTCGCCACGGCTACTCCGACGGCTCGATGCGGCTCATGACCTTCGTCTTTGACCTCGCGGGGATGCGCTTCCTCCACCTGAACGAATACAATCGCCTCGCGGAGAAAGACTACGACACTATCGGCTTCAACGGGGAAAGGGCGGACGTCGCCTTCCTCAGCTACGGCTACGTCACCAACGGCGACAAGCTCGCTATCCTGAGGACCAAGCTGATGCCGAAGTTCGCCGTGATCTCCCACGTCGACGGGGCTTCCCCCGCGACGCTTTCCTCGATACAGGCTGCCATGGACGCGCTCTCGCCCTCGCTGCCCATGGCCATGCCGAGGAGGAGCCTCGATTCGCTCGTCTTTTGGAAGAGCGAGGATGGCGGGATCAAGGGCGAGATAGCACGGGCGCCCTAGCGGGAGCCGCGACGAAATAACCTTTGACGTTAATTTTCCCCGAGGATTCCATGCTCTCCTTCGTTAGTACTTTTGCGGCTCTTCCCATGGCGCGGCGGCTGTGCTAGCTTTTCGCGAGGCCGCGCGCGGGGAGGATGCTCATGAAGAGTCGCTTGGACGAATTGAGCGGGAGCGAAGTCCTGGCTTTGGCGGGCATCAGGCTTTCCACGACGGCCCATCTCGTCGCCCTCGCGGCCGAAGCCGACCCGAACCTTCGGGCTATGGCTTCCCGGCGATCCTTCGTCCTCGCGCTTTCCGCGCCCGGCTTGCCCGCTGCCCGCGTCTCGGCGCGAGGCGCCTCTATCAGGGCATGGTCGGGCGGCGAAGCCGTTCCCGCGGGATCGGGGCGCTCTTCCCTCGTCCTGCGCTTCGCGAGTCCCCTCGCCGCGGCGCGAATCCTCGGCGGCGGCGGCGGAATGCCGCTGCCCCTGATCCTCGGACCTGGAGCCTTCGCCGCCCTCGCCTTCTTCCGCGAGGCGAGCTCTCGCGTCCCCGCGATGCTCAAGGATCCCGCCCTCGATCCGGCAGTCAAGGCCCGCCTCCTTACAGAAGCCGCCCTCCGGGGCCTCGCAGAAGTGGCCGCCCGCGACCCGGGCGTAGAACAGCGGCTCCATCACGTGCCCGACGGCTCCGCGGCCGTCGAGGTTGCGGGCGCATTCTCGATCGGCCTTCGGAAGGCGGGGAGGCGGATCGAAGTTCTCGGGAGCGCTCCCGAGGCGCCTAACGCGCGCCTCTCTTTTCGCGACGCGGCCTCGGCGGTGGCGGTCTTCTCGGGCGCCCGTGCGGCTGTCGTGGCGCTCGGCGCCTCCGAAGTGACGGTCCGGGGCTTCCTGCCCCTCGTGCAGGGCCTCTTCGCCCTCCTCGACCGGCTCGGCGCATACCTCGCGGTCGACGCGAAGGGAGGCTTAAAATGAGCGGCGAAGGCGGCGGACCGGCGCGGGGCATGAATTTCGAGCGCTCGCGCGAGCTATTCGAGCGCGCGGCTAAAGTGATTCCCGGCGGAATCTACGGCTCCAAGGCCCCGGGCTTCCTCGTGCCGGGCGCCTATCCGTATTACATCGAGCGGGCGAAGGGCTGCCGCATGTGGGATGCCGACGGCAACGAGTTCATCGACTTCCTCTGCGGCTACGGCTCGCAGATAGTCGGCTACGGTAACGAGGCGGTGGACCGTCCGGCCCTCGAGCGCGCCGGACGGGGCGACCTCCTCGACCAGCCCGCTCCCGTCATGGTCGAGCTGGCCGAGCGCCTAACGGCCCTCGTGGAGGGAGCCGCCTGGGCGGTCTTCGTGAAGAACGGCACGGACGCCACTACCCTAGCGTACTCGCTCGCCCGCGTGCGCACCGAGAAGCCAGTGGCTATCTTGGCGGAGGGCGCCTACCACGGCGCGGCCAACTGGTGCTCGAGCAACGCCTTCCCCGGCCTCGAGGACGAGAGGCGGAACGTATTCTCATTCCCCTACAACGACCTCCCCGCCCTCGAGCGCCTTTTCGAGCGGGAGCGAGGACGCATCGCCTGCCTTTTCCTCACGCCTTACCATCACCCTACCTTCGCTCCCCAGGTCATGCCCGATCCCGCGTTGTACGACACCGCCCGACGCCTCTGCGACGAAGAGGGGGCCCTCCTCGTGATGGACGACATCAGGGCCAACTTCCGCCTCCATCCCCGGGGCTCCCACCTGCGCTTCGGCGCGAGGCCCGACCTCTGGTGCATGGGCAAGGCCCTCGCGAACGGCTACCCCATCTCGGCCCTCCTCGGTGCCGAGAGCCTCCGCGCTACCGCCAACTCCTTCTTCATCACCGGCACGTACTGGATGTCGGCAGTTCCCATGGTCGCCTCGATGGCCTGCTTGGACGAGATGGATAGGCTGGGCGGCGTGCCCAGGCTCGAGGAGATGGGCGCCCTGTTCAAGGAGGGCATCGAGTCCGCGGGTCGGGCTTCCGGCTTCGGAGCGCGCGTCACGGGCCCCGCCGCCATCCCCTTCATCACGTTCGACGAGGACCCCGACCTCTACCTCAACCAGCGCTTCGGCGCGGCGATGGCGAGGCGGGGCGTCTTCATCCATCCGCATCACAACGGCTTCATCAGCCTCGCCCATAGCGAGGACGACATGGGGATAACGATCGAGCGCGCGCGGCGGGCCTTCGAGGCCATGGCCGTTGGGAGGGAATGATGTTCGGCAAGCATTCGGACTCGGGATTTGCGGAAGTATTGCCCGGCATTTCGATCAAGACTATCTGCCGCGGAAGCTCGACCCTGATGACCGAGTTCCGCCTGAAGAAGGGATCCCTGCTCTCGGAGCACTCGCATCCGAACGAGCAGACGGGCTATCTCGTAAAGGGCCGGATAAAGCTCTATATCGACGTCGACGGCCTCGAGCTCGCGCCGGGAGATTCCTGGTGCGTGCCGAGCGGCCTCCCGCATCGCGCCGAGATCCTCGAGGACTCGGTCGCCCTCGAGGTCTTCGCGCCGCCGCGCGAGGATTACCTCAAGTACCTGAATCCGGCAGACATCATCGTCTGAGGGCCAGCTCCGGTTTTCCAAAAAGCGCATATAAATCCTCATCCCGAAGATTTCGCCTTGATTTCACGGGAAAATGCATGAAAGTTTAAGGTATGGGAGAAGGCGCGCAGAGGACGATCCTCCTCGTCGAGGACGAGGCGATCATCGCTATGGCCGAGGCCGGCATGCTCAAGAAGAACGGATACATCGTTCAAACGGCATATTCCGGCTCGAAGGCGATCGAGGCGGTCCGAAGCGATGAGGTTATAGACCTCGTCCTCATGGACTTGGACCTCGGCTCGGGCATAGATGGGGCCGAGGCTGCCGAGCTGATCCTCGGCGCGAAGAATCTCCCCGTCCTCTTCCTGTCGAGCCACACCGAGCCCGAAGTC
>Ga0265342_10000262_pt1 | contig 59141 bp, 47 predicted proteins | sample 4CB327metaG_FD_203125 | JGI IMG/M metagenome (GOLD analysis project Ga0265342, IMG submission 203125) | Rhizosphere microbial communities from Carex aquatilis grown in University of Washington, Seatle, WA, United States - 4-CB3-27 metaG | ecosystem: Host-associated > Plants > Roots >...
GGATCGATATGCCCAGGCGCTCGACATCGTCGCGCAAGACCCCAATAGCGACGGGTTGCTCGTCATCTTGACGCCGCAATCGATGACCGATCCGACCGGGACTGCCGAGCGGCTCAAGGCGCGCGCCACGACGTACGGCAAGCCCGTGCTCGCGAGCTGGATGGGGGGCGCGGACGTCGCCGCCGGCCAGTCCATCTTGAGCCACGCCAACATCGCGACGTTCAAATACCCGGACACGGCCGCCCGCATATTCATGTACATGTGGCGGTACACGGACAACCTGCGCGGTCTCTACGAGACGCCCACGCTTCCTACCGGGCCGAGCGACCCAACGGCCGCGCGCGGGCTCGTGGACGCGCTGCTGGCCGAAGTCCGGCGCAAGCGTCGCACGCTACTGACCGAGATCGAATCAAAGCAAGTATTGAGCGCGTACGGAATCCCGACGGTCGATACCGTCCCCGCGTCGACGGAAGACGACGCGGTCCAGGCGGCCCGCGCGCTCGGTTACCCCGTCGTGCTCAAGCTGCTGTCGACCACGATCACGCACAAGTCCGATGTGGGCGGCGTCGAGCTCGACGTGGTCGGCGACCGCGCGGTGGGCGCTGCCTTCCGGAGAATTCAGGCATCGGTGGCGGCGAAAGCGGGCTCCGCCCACTTCGAAGGTGTAACGGTCCAGAGGATGGTCAAGGCCGACGGATATGAGCTCATCCTCGGTAGCAGCATCGACCCGAGCTTCGGACCCGTTCTGCTCTTCGGGTCCGGCGGCCGGCTCGTCGAAGTCTACAAGGACCGAGCGCTCGCGCTACCGCCGCTGACGACCACCCTCGCGCGCCGCATGATGGATCGCACGAAGGTCCTGACGGCGCTACGCGGCGTACGCGGGCGTCCGCCAGTCGACTTGGCGCCGCTCGAGCAGCTCCTCGTTCGTTTCAGCTGGCTGGTGGTCGAGCAGCCCTGGATCAAAGAAATCGACATCAACCCGCTGCTCGCCTCGGGGGATGGGCTACTCGCGCTCGACGCGCGCGTTCTGCTGCACGAACCGGACGAGACCGAGGACAATCTTCCGCGCTCGGCCATACGCGGTTACCCCGAACAATACGTCGGAGAGTGGACGGCCAAGGATGGCACGCGGATGATCATCCGCCCCATCCGGCCGGAGGACGAACCGGCGATGGCGACGTTTCACGCAACGCTCTCGGAGCGCGCCGTCTACATGCGGTATTTCCGGGTTCTCCACATCGACCATCGGACCGCGCATGAACGGCTCACGCGGATCTGCTTCGTCGACTACGACCGAGAGATGGCGCTCGTGGCCGTCCCGCGGGACCCGAACGGCGGCGAGGGCGAGATCGTCGGCGTCGGCCGGCTGACCAAGATCCCGGGCGGCCGGGAGGCCGAATTCGCTCTGCTCGTGACGGACCGCTACCAGAACAAGGGGCTTGGCACCGAGCTCCTGTCGCGCCTCGTCGATATCGGGCGGCGCGAGCACGTAGAGCAGATTACGGGCGATATCCTGCCCGAAAATAGCGATATGAGGCGCGTTTGCGAGAAGGTCGGCTTCAAGGTCGTCGGCCACGGCGAGGACCGCCTGTGGACCGTCGCGATGTCGGTCGACCATGTCGCCGAGCGGACGAGCGCGACGAAGCCCTAGTCTTTGCCGTTGGAAACATAGGCCGAGACGTCGAACAAGGATCACACGTTGCCCACGTAGATTGGGGCTCGCGGTGCTTTGGCGCGTCGCCCACGGGGAATCGCGGCGTTGAGAGCCTCGGCGTCATTCTCACGGGGGAAACGCACCGTGGGTCCAGTGTGGGAGAAAAATCACGGGGCTCCCGCAATTGTGTGTCGCTTTCCCGGCATGAGGGGGTACGGTCCCGCCCGCAATCGCAGAGCTTGACGCCGAAGGGCAATGGGAGGGGGTAACCCGATGAGCTCAAAACGGATCGGAGTGTCAGGGCTTTTCATCACACTCTTGGCATGCTCAGGTCCGACCGGCCCGGCGGGCCCCCCGGGCCCTATGGGAGAGGCAGGGCCACCAGGGGCGACCGGCCCGGCCGGTGAGGCGGGTCCTCCCGGTCCCCCAGGCGAGGCGGGCGCGCCGGGTCCGCAGGTGATGGGGGGCGACAGCGGCTTGGTGAGCGCCATCATTCCAGTCTCGTGTCTTTCGCCGTGCCACGGCTTCAACGGCGTCGTCTCACAATACCAGGCTAGCGTCCATTTCACGACGCACTTGAGCACCGCGGGCGGACCCGAGGCTGCGCAGTGGACGACGTACGGCAGTCCCTGCGGCAACTGCCATGCTATCGACGGGCTGTCGCAGCGGGTTGCCGGCGCGGTCGGTACGAGTCAGGGCGGTGTCGTCGTCAACCTCGCCCACGGCGAGCTCGAATACCAAGTCCCGGATTCGGGCGCTCTCGGTGAGGCGAATTACACCGGAAGCGCCGCGGTCGCCGAGGTGTACTGCACAACCTGTCACGCGGTGACCAACGCGAACGACCCGCACAAGACCGGTATCCCCTGGACGCCCGGATCGTTTCCCCTCATCGTCCCGACCGACGACACCGCGCAGTCGTACGTCGAGAAGAGCCCATCGACCGCCGCGGTGACCGGAACGGTCATCCCGGGGCTCGTCGACGGCGGGTCGCTCGGCACGAGCAACACGTGCGCATGGTGTCACCGGTCGCGAAAGGACGTCACCAATTACATCAAGGCGAGCAACACGATCACGAGTACTTACTGGGGACCGCACGAAGGACCGCAGGTGGACGTGTTCTCGGGCGTCGGCGGCTACCACTTTGCGGGCAAGACTTATGGCCAATCGACCCATCAGCTGAAGCTTCAGTGCGCCGACTGCCATATGGGACCGGTCGCCGACAACAGCAACGTCCCCGATCACTCGTTCGACCCGAAGCTCAGCGCCTGCATCGGCTGCCACGCCACCGCCGTGAGCTTCGACGTCAACGGCGGCCAGTCGCTCGTCCGAGCATCGATGAACGAGCTCCGAGCACTCCTCAACAGCGCGGGATATCTCACGCTCGCGCCCGCGGCCCCTTTTCTGCCCCTCCAGCCTTCCGACCTGAGCGCTCCGAGTGCGAACTTCGCGCTCGATCAAACCCGCCCCGGCGGCGGGGCCGACGGGGGGCCGACGGTGCTCACCGCCGATCAGGCCGGAGCGCTCTATAACTACATCATCATCGCGCGCGGCGGCGCCCTCGGTGTGCACAATCCAAAGTACACCCAGCAGCTCATTTATGACTCGATTGTTGCAATGGGAGGCTCGCCCGTGGCCGTTGCGGTTCGACCGCAATAACGAATGATCGCACGCGACGCGCTCGCCCTGGCGTGTCTCTCGCTCGTGCCGTCCTGTTCGGAAGACCGCCCGGTCGGAGCGCAGATTCCCGCCTACCAGGAAGACGTGGCGCCCATATTGATGGCGCGCTGCGCGGGGTGCCACGGGAAGAGCACACCCGCGGCAGGATGGAGCGCGACGTCGTTCCTGGAGACGATTGGCTGCATCGCCCCCTCCGGCGCCCCGGCGACGTTACCGCGCGATGGCAGCGTCCCTATCCTCGCGGCCCTCGACCAGGATCCCCATCAGGGATTGCTGACCGCGCCGGAGCGGGAGCTGCTCACCAAGTGGGTGTCGGCGGGCGGGCCGGCTTTCCGAAGCACGGTTCACGCGCCTGGCATTGTCGACCCTCGGTCCGATGGATGGCACGGCAGTCTTCTTCGCGACGGGCGGTGGTCGTCCATGCTCGACCCGAACGACTCGAACGCGTGCGGACGCTGCCACGACGGAACGCGTTCGCGTCCGCCCGGCATCGCGTTCGCCGCTCCTGGCGCTACGGCGTGCACGACATGCCACGACCAACCAGGGGGGATCCTCGCATGCCCCACGTGCCATGGGGCCGGTGACCGCAACTACCCGCCCCGCGATCCATGCTTCTTTCCTGCCGATTCGGTCCGCCCGGGGGCGCACGCGGCCCACGTGCTGCCTTCCCAAGTCAGGAGTATCGGGCTTCCTTGCTCGACGTGTCACCCCATGCCCCCCGCCCAGGTCATTGGTGGTACGCACGGCAATGGCACGGTCGATGTCATTTTCGACCCGATGGTCGTCGCGCCTGGGGCGAGTTACGACGCCGCCACCGGCGGCTGCACAGTCTCGTGCCATGATGTCGGCGGAGCCCGGCCGCGTCCTCTGTGGAGCGACACCACGCCCCTCGGCTGCGGCGACTGCCACGGCTCGCCGCCGACGGGTCACTTTCCCGGGCCCTGCACGAACTGCCACGAAGAGCCCAACGCCGATGGGACGGCGCTGAGCGGCGCGCTTCTGCACCTGAACGGCAAAGTGGACTTGGGAGACGGAAGCGGCCAATGCGGCGCGTGCCATGGGCGCGGCGACGATCCCTGGCCGGCGACCGGGGCACACCCCTCTCACGCGAGCCCGACTCTGAGCGATCCGGTGGCTTGCTCCAATTGTCACGTCGTGCCAGCGACGGTGATGGATCCGACGCACCTCGACGGCGTGGTTCACGTGACATTGGCTGGGCTCGCCGTGGCGCGCGACGCCGGTGCTTCATGGGACGGCGAGAGCTGCACTTCGGTAGCTTGTCACGGAGCGCAACTCGCCGATGTCCCCGCCGTCGTCCCCCGGTGGGACGACGATTCGGGCGCCGCCTCGGCATGCGGCGCTTGCCACCCCATTCCGCCGAGCCAGCACACGTCTTCGACGTCGTGTGACCGCGCCACCTGTCACGGTAGGGAGGTGGTGCGGAACGCCCAGGGCGTCCCGTCGATCGCCGCCGCTGGTCGGTCCCTCCATATCGACGGCATCATCGAAGTGAGCCCCTGAGCGCCCACCCGACGGCAGCTCATTTTCGGAACACGTGGCACCCGTTGCAGACTTGGGCCTGCGGCTGGTGATTGCGTCGATCCTGGTGGCAACCGGTCGTGCACGTGGCGCGGTCGGGGTGCGGCGGCGCGTGCGAAGTGTGGCACTCGGTGCAGATCGCGTGACCGTCGAGCGCGTGCAGGGCGGGCAACGCATCGCGCGTGTGGCACGTCGGACATGCCGGGGGATGGACGGGCCCGTTCGGCCCGTGCGGGCGGTGGCAGGTCTCGCAGCCGGTGGTGAGGTTCTGGTGCGGCCCGGTCACCTTGTTTGCGTGGCACGTCGTGCAAGCGGCCTGCGGAAGTCGGGCCCCCGAGTGGGCATCGTGACAGCCGAGGCATCTCTGATGGCCCGTCGGCGCGGTCGATTGCTCGGCGCTGTGGCAGGTCCCGCAGGCCGGAGCCGCCGCCGGTGCGTGAGCCGCCGCTCCGTGACACGACGCACAGTCCGAGTGGCCCTTGTTGGAGGAGGCGAAGGTTGCCTCGGGAACGTGGCAGGTGGCGCACAACACGCCCGGATCGGGTCGAACGAAGTCGTGTGGCTTGTGGCAACTGGTGCACGCAACGCCGCCCGCGTGCGCGGCCGTGTCGACAGGTGCCACGGCGCGATGGCAACTGGTGCAGGCGTCGACCTTGCGGGCGGCGTCTTCGGGATGTGGCTCGTGGCAAGCGACGCAGTCGGTCTTGCCGTCGTGCGTGGGTTTGATGGCGGCGTGGCAGCCAACGCAGGCCGCGGCCGCTTGCGCCGGCGCGTGGGGCGTATGGCAGCTCGTGCATGAGGCGTGCGCCACGACCTGCGCCGCCGCCAACGTCGTCTTGGCGCCGTGACAACCGATGCACGCACGTTCGCCGCCCGCTACGAACTCATGGGGCTTGTGGCAACCGATGCACGAATCGTGACCCGCCGGTTTGGGGCCGGACGGCTGCGCGTGGCAAGTCGAGCAGAGCGACAGGGCGTTTCGCGCCGGCTGGTGCGGCGCATGGCAATCGAGGCATCCCTTTGATTCGGGGTGATCCGCGTGCGCCGGTGCGCGCTCCTTATGGCACGTCGCACAGTCTGCGGCCACGACACTCGGCTCCTCGTGCAAGCGGTGGCACGTGATGCAGGGGGTCGTGGCGTGAGCCCCCACGGCGGGCGCTCGCCCTTGGGGTTCGCGGTGGCAGCCAATGCATGTGGGCGCGGCTCGCGTCGGCTCGAAGACATGGCAAGTGAGGCAGTCCGTCTTTGCTTGATCGTTGCCCACGTGAGAATGCGCTGCGGCTTTCTCGTGGCATCGCAGGCAGGGTGCAACCCCCGGGTTCTTGAATCCATCGTGCTCGAAGTCGTGACAGTCCTTGCACACGGCTTTGCCGCGACCCACATGCGCCCGGTGCCCATCGCTTGTCCGGAATTGCGTCCATGACGGTGGCACGAGCTGCACCGGAATCCCGGGAGCGCCTTGCCGCAGCACTGTCACGACGCCGACGATGGTGCCGGCGACGGCGCAGAGCGCGAGGATAGCCGCGAGCAGCTTGAGGGACCGGCTCACGGCCCGACTCCGTGGCAAGAGCGGCATGGGACGTCGTGAAACTTGTCTTTGCGGCTCGAGAATCCGTTCGGGTGCGGGTTGCCGCCAGGCCCTCCCACGCGATGACATCCGACGCAGAGCTGCTCGCCGGCGCCACCGTGGCAACCCGCGCACGACACAGGGTCGATGCGCGCCTGCACGCCGTGCTCACCGCCACCGGGGCCCGAGGTGATCCACCCCGGCGGGTGGGGACTCCTGGCTGCGGGACCGGCGGCAACCCCCTGCGCGGCGTGGCAATCGAGGCAAGACGTCTCGCTGTGGCACGTCACACACAGGCCGGGATCGGCGCGCGCTTCCTCGGCATGCCTCGAGCGAAACCCAGCGCGGTGAAGGCCCGCGAGACGCGGCTCGTCAAAGGCAAGCGACGCGGGCAGAGCGGGGACCGTGTCGCCGCCGTGGCAGGCTGCGCACGAGCGCTCGCTGTGGCAGCTCGCGCAAAGATCGCGAGCGCTGGCGGCCCGCACGCCGTGCTCACGAACGAAGTCCGAGTCGTGCACCAGGTGGTCGTCGGGCATCGTTCCTTCGTCCGCGAGCGCAACGTGACAGCGGTCACAATCGCGCAAGCCCCACTGGTCCTGGTGCTCGTGACAGCCAAAGCAGCTCGCCATCTTCGGCAGGATCGACTGCGCGTCCCGCTGGGTGACCTCGATGTGACATCGAACGCAGTCGCCCCTGGTTGCCGCCATGTGCTTGCGGTGCTCGAAACGCAGATGCTCGCGCGCGAGCTCGACTCCCTCGCGCACGTATGACTCGCCGTGACAGCCGCCGCACGCGCGCTCGTCGTGGGGTTTGGCGTGGCAACGACGGCAGTCCGCGTCGGACGGAATGTGAAGGGGGCTGGTGTTGTCGGCGACCCCAACCCCCCGATGGCACTCGACACAGTTGATCCCTTTCAGCGAGTGCGCGCGGTGCTCGAAAGGATGGGCACCCGAGGTACGGCGCAATCCGAGCACGGTTGCGCAAGCAGCCGACGCCAGCGCCAGCAACAAGATCAAAGAAAAGCGCGCCGTCATGGGAGCTCCAGCGCGCGCGAGATACGCACGAGCGCGTCGGTCTCGTACCGATGCTGTGGCGTCGAAGACGCCTCAAAGCCCGAGGCGACTTCCCAGCCCGTTCGCGAACGCCACGAAAGCGCGACCAGTCCCCAAGGCCAGGCGGCGCCCCGCCCGTTCGGTTGGTCGGGCACCACCACCTCGACCTCGGACGAGTAGCGGAATCCACGGCCGAGCGGCAAGGAGAGCACGGCCCGCACCCCCGTCCATCGCGCTTGATCGACGTCTTGCCGCCGGATCTCCAGGCCGAGGGTGCCTGCCCCGCGATCGTCGAGGCGCAGCGATCCGCGCGCCCACCCGTTGCCTCCCAGCCGCGCGCCGACCGATTGCGCCGCGCCGCTCGCCAGCAGGTCGAGCCGCGGCGCGGCTTTCCAACGCATTGTGCTTCCCAGCATTTGCGATGGAAAATCGCCCAGCACGGAGAAGAGGGACGTCGCGGGCAGAAGCCTCGACGGCGAGCGCTGCGACGCGAAGAGCTCGACACGCCAGGCTCCCCACCTCCCCGCCGCCGACGCGAGCGCGTCGCTCACGCCAGGGTACGTGAGATTGTAAGCACCGCGCGCCGCGAGATCGAACCATGCGACGGGCGCCACGGCGAGGTCCGCCCCGACCTCGTCGTTCGCGACCTCTCCGTCCTCACGGCGCTGCACGTAGGAGACGCCGAGCGTCGCGCGCGACGCGACGGATTGCGCGACGCGGCCCCCAGCGATCCAATCGTACGCCCGTGCCCCGAACCGCGGCACGACGGGCACCCCGCCGAAGGCTTCGACCGTCGCTCCCCAGCGCGTCCGACCGATTGCCTCGGCCCCGTCGATTGGCACGGGCAAGATGGCGCCTGTCGCGACGACGAACCGCCCAGCGCGGACCTCGCCGTAGCCGTGCGGCTCGCGCACGCGCACGGTCAGCACGAGAACGTCCGCCGTGGCGTTCGGCTTGGCACCGCTCCAGACCAGGCCTTCGGCATCGATCCACGGAGTGACGCGATCGTGCCCTTGAAGGACGATGAGCCCCGCGGCGGACTGTGTGTCGGGTTGCGCTTGGGCGAACGCGTCGGCACGGAGCCGGAGAGGATCTGCATGCGCGAGGCGGGTCGCCGACGCGGCGCCGAGGACAGCCACCACGGCGGCCCCTGAACGCAGAGCACGCGAACATACGCTCTTGCGTTTATGTGCAGCCCCGGGCGATCCTAAGAAAGGGAGGGCGCCTCCGGCGAGAAGACAGTGACCGCATTGCATTTCCCCCTCCTCGCTGTCATTGCGCTCGCCTTCGCTTGCGCGTCCGCCGCGATCATCATCGGTTATTTGATTGTGCGACCCGAGCTTCGACGAGCGGCAAAAATATGGCTCCTCTTCGGGCTTGGCGTGTTTCCGTTGGGCGTCGCCTTCACAGGGAACATACAGGGATTCGAGGCGACAAAGAAGCGCCAATTCTGCGGCTCCTGTCACGTCATGGTCCCGCACGCGTCCGACTCCGATGCGACCGACAGCTCGTCGCTGTCGTCGCGTCACGGGCGAAACAAGCTATTCGGAGACGAGAACTGCTACGGGTGTCATGCCGACTACGGCATGTTCGGCACCGTCGTGACGAAACTCGGGGGGATGCGGCACGTCTGGCTGTACTACACCGAGTACCGGACCGTGAGCATTGCGCAAGCCAAAGAAACTATTCACCTTCTCAAGTCATATCCGAACGACAACTGCATGCAGTGCCACTCGACCGAAGTGAAGCTATGGAAAGAACAATCCGACCATAAGGCCACCCTCGATGATGTGCGCGGCGGCCGGGTGAGTTGCGCCAGCGCGGGGTGTCACGGCTACGCCCACCCGAACTTTCGCCCACTCGAGCCGGTGGCGACGCGCGCATCGAACGGGGAGCCCGACGGCGGGCGCGCACCATGAAACCCCGCACTGCCTCGCGCTTGATCGGTGTCTGCTGCCTGCTCACGCTGATCGCGCTGGCTCTGATGGCCTGGTCTCTGTTCGATCCGACGCCGATTCCGATCATCGCGACGATGTCGCTCGGGCAAGTCGTCGGCACCGTGTCGCTCGGCCTGTTTGGTTACGTCGTCATGGCCGATTTGCGAGCGCAGATCGCTCGCCGCCCGCGCGGAATCTCGCACCCACCGAGCGACCGTGTCAGCTCGGGGTGATGCTGTGCACCAGAGCAATGAAGGACGGACGCGCCGCACGCAGCGTTGCCTGCGGGCCAATCAGCTTGAAGAAGTACGGCAAGCCTCGCCCCTGTACGATGGCGCCCACCAACGACCACCCAGGATGCGCCGCCGGCGGGGCCCCACCCATCATCGAGCCCGCCGAATAGGTTCCACTCACTTCGACGAGCGTGACTTTCAGCCCAGAGACGGTTTCTTCGGCGCGTGTATCCTGGCCGGCTTGGTCGAACTGCCCGAGCCATCTCTGGATGTTCGCCTCCGGTGTGCCGCCAGCGCGCGAAACGCTCGCCTCCGCGTCTTCGGTGTCGCGATCCGCCGCGGGCACCTTGTAGGTCGCGATCCGCATTGAATTGGGATTTGGAGCCACCTTCCAATTGGCGGGCACTTTCCAAGTGATCGCCGCCGCGTCGTCGGACGGAGACGCAGCCGCTGCATGCGGCGCCATGGTGTCTCCGACCGGCGGGTGGTTTGGTGGAAGGGCGCCTTGAAGAGACGCGCCTTCGCCTTCGTGGTCGGCCACGGGGAGCTCCACGTGCGCCTGTGCCTTGGCGTCCGTGGGGCCACCGTTACGGCCGAGGGCAAAGCCTACGGCGCCGCACAGAGCACCTACGATGACGATCGTCCAGACTTGGTTCGACATGATAGAGCCCCCCTTGAGGCTGGTTCTGCGACGCCCTGGAGGTTCCCTCCTACGGGGCGCAACGTCCACTGTTTTTGGCTCGGTCGCTCCCAGACCTGATGCAGCCCACGGCCCGTCGCGGTGAACGAACATCGCCGCGCCTCTGGAGGCCGCGGCACCCGCGACGGATTCGCTCGACGCCTCTGCGGATGCTCCTTCCACCGCTGGCTATCCGGCCCCCCGCGCGAGCCTCCCCGCGACGGCTCGCACCCAGGGTGGCCGTGGGTCGACGCGAACAACGTCTATGTGATTTTTTTCTCGGAGGGCACGAACGTTACGACCGAGGTAGGGACATCCTGCTTGGCGTGGTCTCGCCGATCGAAGTGTAGCGTCGCTCCTGTATTCGCTACCGGACGGCTTTGGTCGCGCCCGGCCTTGGGCACTACCGACGCTCGTATTGCATATTACCGAACAGCGCCTCGCGTGCCTTTTCGTCCATCGGAGACTCGTTGCGGGGAGGGATCGAAAGGCCGCGCACGACCGCGGGGCGAGCGCGTAGCGCGCCGAGCCACCGCGAGACGTGCGGGAACGTTGCGAGGTCGATCCCCAGGCGCTCGTAGGAGAGCAGCCAGGGCAAGTTCGCAATGTCCGCGATGGAATAGTCGTCGCCTCCCAGATACGGCGATTGGGAAAGGCGGCGGTCGAGCACGCCGTAGAGCCGCGTCGTTTCTTTTTGGTAGCGGTCGATCGCGTACGGAATCTTCTGGGGCGCGTAGTTTGCGAAGTGGTGGAGCTGGCCAATCATCGGCCCGGTTCCCCCGACTTGGAAGAAGAGCCACTGGAGGGCCGTGTACCTCTTGGCTCCGTCCTTCGGCAGGAGCTGTCCCGTCTTCTCCGCCAGGTAAAAGAGGATGGCGCCCGACTCGAAGAGCGGGAGGTCGCTTCCGTCTGGGCCTTGACGGTCGACGATCGCCGGAATCTTGTTGTTCGGGCTAATCCGTAAGAAGTCCGGGGCGAATTGCGCACCGCTACGGAGGTCGACGAGGCGTACTTCGTATGGAAGACCGAGTTCCTCGAGCGCGATGGATATTTTGAATCCGTTGGGCGTCGCGGCCGTATAAAGGTCAATCATGGTTTCTTCCGGTCTCCGGCCGCATTCTCTTTGGATGCCGGGAATCCGGCCGCGTTCCGACCTCCGGGCTCGCCTCGAATCCAGGGCTTCGAGCGCGCTCGGAAATGAGCGCGAAAGCTGTGGTGACCCTGCATGGTCCCGAAACTCGATCGGGCCGAATTTCGCCGAACGTCGGGGGTCTCGTTCGCTGGCGGCGGGGTTAAGGCTGGTGGCCCCTTTAGGCTGCGAAAGGGTGCCCCATGACCCCTCTTCAAGCTCGCCCGATGAGCCTGCAAAACGGCAGGCCATTGACCACCATTTGACCAGCGAGAGGCGCTAGGTTTCGATCCGAGCGATGGCGACCTCAACGACCGCACAATCCGAAAGCCCTCTCTCTCGCGCTTTCGAGCGTGGTGCCAGCCCCGAGCCGAGGCGTCGCGTGCTGCACCTGCAGCCTCTGGCCATCACGGAGTTTTTGTCTGAAGAGGACGAGCTGGTTGCTCTCTGCTCTCCGTCCGCCACCTGGGGGTGCGACGCCGTGCTCTTCGACGCTCAGCGGCCGCCGCGCGCGGCTCGTTCGATGAGCTCCGCGACGGCCGCCGGTCTCGATTCGTAGATCGCGTGACTTCCCGGAACCTCGACGACCGTGGCTTTGGCGCGACCCGACATGGCCCGCTGTGCCTGGGGAGGGATCATCTTGTCCTCGGTAGAGACCAGGTAATAGCTTGGCTTCGACTTCCAGGCGGGATTGCCGACTGTACCCGAGAGTGCGCCGACACCCCACGGCACCTGCGAATCCGCCCGAAACTCCGCGAGATTCGACTCGAGATCGGCGGCGAAAGAGGCGTGAAACTTGGCTCGGTCGAGGAACAGAAAGCCCTCTTGTGGTGGCAGAATTGGCGGCACCGGGCCCCCCGGCGGAAATGACTTGATGAGCGTCTGCACCGACTCGCCCTCATCGGGCACGAACGCGGCGATGTACACCAGGGCCGCAACCTTCGGATGACTGCCCGCTTGCGTGATCACCGCACCTCCGTACGAGTGTCCGACGAGAAGCGATGGGCCGTCCTGCATATCGAGGACGAGCTTCGTCGCCGCGACATCGCCTTCGAGCGTAAGCGTCGGATTTTGAACGATGCTCACTCGGTAGCCGCCCTTTTTCAGTGCTGAATACACCCCGCCCACCCCGAGCCATCGACGAACCCGCCGTGCACGAGTACGACATTTTGTACGATCTTGTTCATGGACGTCTCCTCTCTTCCGCGCGTCTTCGCGCAGGTCCGCAGTCATGACTCCCAGGTAAGGGTCGACGCCAAGCGGTCAAGAACAGGCCAGACGAACGACCCTTTTGGCACGAAGATGATGTCCGGATTCGATCAAACGCGTCCGGATTGGCCAAAGGACCGAAGCGCTGACGCCGCGCTCCAGGCGTGGGCTTGCGTTTCAGAGGCCGTTCCGCTCACCCGGCTGCCAAAATTGTCTCTTTTACGACGTCCAGATCGACGTGCAAGTGAGAGACCAATTGGCCGTCTGCAAGAAGCCAAAAACAGGTCGGATATGGTCGCGTCGACCAGCGCGACTGCGGCACCCGAGAAGGGCGGGAAGCTGCGTTCCGTCCGTCTCGTGCATGCGGAAGGAACCGTTTCGATCGTTCGATGCGGCGCTCGAGGGACTCCGCAGGGCCCGCAGCCTGGCGAAGACGAGGCGCACGTCTGCTTGGGGTTGGTCGAGCCGCGACCCGTGTATTTCCGGTGGCGCTTGGAACGTCGAGCGCACTGGTGCACCGCCGTCGAGATACGACCAATCGCCTGCGGCGATTACGCTCGCTGGGCGAGCGGGCGGTGCCCCAGTCTTTCCCTTGGGCTCCGCCCAAACCCCGAACTCGCTCCCGGCTGCGCCGACAGCGCTTGTCAAGCGTACTCATTCCGCCGCGTGGGGCGCGGTCGGCGGGCGCGTTGGACGGCTCGACGTCGGCAGCTCGAGCTCGCGAGCGAGCTTGAGCGCGGCCGTCAGGTCCTCAGCAACAAGGACCATTCCGACATGGCGTTCGTCGAAACGCGCCTTCTCGAAGATGCTGCGTGGCCGCGGCAATGGGCCCGCGATGATGACCACTTTCTTTCGCTTCACCAGCCCTTCGACCGCGCTTTCGAGCGCCGCGAATCCCGTCGCGTCGATGACAGAGACCTTTCCGAGATGGAGGATCAGCGCACGAAATGCGTCGGTGTGGCTGGCGTGAAGCGCCTCCATCGCATTCTGTGCGGCGCCGAAGAAGAGCGGCCCGTTGATCTCGTAGAAGCTCACGCCGCGCGGCAAATCGACGAGCCGATGCTCCTCCGTGTTGTCGAGCGAGAGTTTGGTCTCGGTAATCTCGGCCATTCGCCTCATGAAGAGGACCGCCGCGAGCACGAAGCCGACCGACACCGCAACGACCATGTCGAAAAAGACCGTAAGGAAGAAGCACGTGAGCAAGACCAGAACGTCGCTCCGCGGTGCGATTCGCAGCAGGCCCGTAAAGTGGCGCAGCTCGGACATGTTCCAGGCGACGAGCAGCAAGAGCGCTGCCAGCGAGGCCATGGGCACGTACGCGACCAGCGGGGCCAAAAACAGAATCGCGAGAAGGACCACGAGCGAATGCGTGGCGCATGCGACGGGCGAACGGGCGCCCGCGCGGATGCTCGTGGCCGTGCGCGCGAGCGCGCCCGTCGCTGCGATCCCACCGAAAATGGGGGCAATGACGTTGCCGATGCCGAGCGCGACCAACTCCGAGTTCGGGTCGTGCTTCGTGCCGGTCATGCCGTCGGCGACCACGGCGGAGAGAAGGGACTCGATTGCGCCGAGCATGGCGATTGCGAATGCCGACGGGAACAAGTCGCGCACGAGATTGAAGGAGAATGAGCCGCTCCAGGGCACGCCCGGCGTTGGCACGATGGGCGGAATCCCCGCGACGTCGACCCCGTGGACGGTCGTGTGAAATCGGCTTCCTATCGTGGCCACCGAAAAGGATGGCGCGACGTGATGGGCCAGCGTGGCGGCGGCGGACGCGAGGACGATGGCGACGAGCGGCGCTGGGACGCGCTTGGTAATCCGCGGCACGCCCAAGAGAAGGGCAAGCGTCGCGGCGGCTACCGCGACTTCTCGGAGGCTCGCGGAGCCTCTCGCCTCCCAAAGCGCCGCGACCTTCTCGACATAGTGATCGGGCATGGCGGGCACCGAGAGCCCAAAGGCATCTTTGACCTGCAGCGTGGCGATGACCGTCGCGATCCCCGTCGTAAACCCCGTGGTGACCGGGTACGGGATGAATCGGATCAGGTTGCCGAGGCGAAAGGCCCCCATGGCGATGAGAAGCACGCCCGCCATCAAGCCGGCGGTGAGCAACCCGCCGAGGCCATGCTTGCTCACGATGGGCGCCAGGATCACGACGAAAGCCGCCGTAGGACCCGATACCTGGAACTTGCACCCGCCTAACAGCGCGACGGGGAATCCGGCGAAGATCGCCGTATAGAGGCCGTGCTGGGGCGGTACGCCCACCGCGATGGCCAGGGCCATCGACAGCGGCAACGCCACGATCCCGACCACGACGCCAGCGAGAACGTCGGCTCGAAAGTCCGGCAGCTTGTATCCCTTACGAACGACGCGGCGGATCGCGTAGGCGATCGGAAAGCCTCTGTTGCCATCGAGGGCGGCGAGCGACGATCCGATCCCGGGCGGGATGGCAGGGGGCTCCTTCGGGGCCATTTCAGGCGTCTTCCGCAGCGGTCTGCGCGCGAATGGCATCGAGGATGTTTGAACCGGCGGATGCCTTCGGCAGGATGATAAGAGGGAGCGACCGGCCGCCCGGTTTCGCCACGTCGTGAAAGCGCTGCGGTCGACGAGTCACGGTCACGAAGAAGAGGCGCGGGCGCACGGGGGGGGAGCTGACTCACGACGGCGAGCACATCGCCGTCCAGCGAATCTACGCCTTGATCTGGGTGATCTCGGTGTTGGAGCTGTACGGGCCGTTCGCGCTAGGGCACGCGACCCCGTTGAACGTCGGCAGCGGGAAGGTGGCCATCGGGACGCCCATCGCGCTCGCCATCGAGATGAGTGCGTCGGTCGGGTTCGTCGCCTTGGCGAGGACGACGTTTTGCCCCGTCTTGAAGTACCCACCGGCGCCACCACCGATGATTCCTGGCAGTGCATAGTTCGTGTGGCCGTTGCCGTTTCCGTGGCGGTTCGTGAGGTAGATCACCGTATCGTCCAGCAACGTCCCAGTCGCGGTCGGAATGGCCTTGAGTAGGTCCATCAAGAGCGCCACCTGGCTGATGATCCACTGGTTCATGAGCGCGTACTTCGCGATTAGGGTGGCGTCGCCGTTGTTGTGGGAAACGAAGTGCAACGGGTCGTCGAAGCTAGCCTTGTTGTAGGTGAGCCAGGGCATTCGTAGACCGCCGACGCCGCCTCCGCCCGGGTATCCGAAGCTAACGGTAACCACCTTGTTCATCGCGCAATTGAAGACAATCGAAGTCGTCTGCATGATGAAATTCGAAAGCGCCTGGGTCTCCGACCCGTCCTGCGCGGCCGCCGGTACCGCGGTGGCCGAGGGCCCGGCGCAGCCGGCGACCGGGTTCGCCCCATTCGTCAACTTGGTTGCCGCGCCCGTCTCGTACGCCTGCAACTGCGCCAGATGCTGGTCCATGACGGCCTTGTCATGAGCGCTCAGCTGCGGCCGAAGGGTGGCGAAGCGACTGTTCAAGAAATTCGTAACCGCGTTCTGCTTGGCGAGCGCGAGGGCGTTCTGTGACGCCGTCATCGGGCCTGCCATGCTCGTCCCAAACACCGTGGACAGTATCGTGCCGGGTTGATACAGCCGTGTCTGCGGGTTGCCCGACTCGTCGAAAGTAACGTCCGACGGCGTGTCGCCACCGCACGGATGCATCGCCAAGAGCAGCGGATCTTGCTTGTAGGTCTTGGCGATGACGTAGTCGATCGACGGCCCGTCGTTCTTGTTCACGATGGCGGGCCCACCGTCGGCCGTAGCTTGACCGACCACGATGTTGAGTGTCTTTTTCGAAGCGGTGAAGCAAATGTTCGCCCGGTGCTGGGCGGGCTTCTGGTTGTAGGTGAGGCCCGTGTTCGATAGAGGGCTGTTCGAGGCGTCGACGGACGCCCCCAGGAGGATGATTTGGGCCTTGTGGGGCGCGAGCGGCGACAGCGTGGTGCTGGCGGTGGGGTCGGTGCTGCCGTTCGGAGGAAAGAATGCCGGCGGGTGCATGCCGTCGTTCGTGTAGATGAAGACAGCGAACTTGGCGGTCTTTGCAGCGGTCTGGGCCCTCGCAGAAAGCTCGAAGAGCTCGAGGGAGGGCAGAGCGAGCGCAGCGCCGCCGATCCACTTGACGAAGTCGCGCCGCTGCAGGCGGTGATGGATCGAAAGCTTCATTACGGAGCTCCTTCCGACATGCGCAAGCGGAACGAATCGCTGCCTCCGACCAAGCTGACGAGACCCACAAGGTCGCCCGACTGCGCGAACTGCGTGCTGACTTCACTGACGGAGCAGTGGTCGCTGGCAGCGACGGGCGTCGAGACTTCTCCCGACAACGCGTGCTCCAGGAATTGCTGCGCAAAGCACGCTTTCACCGTGCTGCTCTTGGCGATTCGGCTCAAGAGCTCGTCGCCGTTCGCGAAGGGACCGTTCAAGTCCCCGGCGCCGACGATCGTCCCTGATGTGTCGACAGGTTTGCCATTGTCCGTCGTGCGAACGTTGCCGACCTGGTCGAACCCCTCGAGCGCAAATCCAGGAGGATCAATCACGTTGTGGCAGCCTTGGCACTGCGGCTGAACGTGGCTTTGGTCGATCAGCTCTCGCGTCGTCAACCCCGGTTGGGGAGTCTCGGCCAGATCGGGGATGACGATGTTGGTCGGCACCTGCAAGCCGAGGCACAAGAGGTTCGACGTGACGAAGAACCCCCGCAGTATCGGGGCAGTCACCTGCGGTCGGGCATTGACGGCCAGGAACGCCGGATGCGTAAGAAGGCCGCTGCGATGCTGGCCCGTCATGGTGACGGGCGTGAACGCGGTCGATGATGCGCCGGGCAGCTTGTAGTAGGCCCGAAGGGCGTCATTCATGTAGTACGTCTCTCCGGTGAAGAGAGCCGAGATGTTCGGCGATGGGGACGCGTAAAGCTGCGTCGCCCCCATCAAAATCGATTGCCCAAGCGACACGGCAACCGCCTGCGTGAAGCTCGGGTCCGGGGAGCCGCTCGCATCGTTCTTGACGAGTCCTTCGCTGTAACCAGGCGTGTTCAGCCAGTTGGAATAAAACGCGCTCATTCCGCGCACCAAGGACGCCGCGTTCTGCGTCATGCGAGTAACTTGCGCCTGCACGCTGGCGGCGTCGCTCAGTCCAGCGGCGGCCGCAGCGAAGAGCACGTCGTCGGGCATCGAGTCCCATAGGTAGTACGAGAGGCGGCTGGCCATCTCGTATCCGCTGATGGGGACCACCTGCCCCGACTGCTCGCTCGCCGCGGGCCGAACGAGCTGATACTGGAAGTCCGGGGTCTGCAGCAGGCCGGTGACGAGCCAGTTGACTCCTGTCGCGAAGTCGCCTCCCGCGGCAACGCCGGCGTCGAACAGAGCCTTCATCTGGGCGGTATCGTCGGCGGACAACGGGTGGCGGTATGCGCGCTGCCCGACCTGGCTGATGATCTGCTGCTCGCAAGCCGCCTGCGCCGCGGCGTTCGCGGGGACACACGGGGACCACATCGAAAGGTTCGCAACGGCCTGCGCGGCAACGGCAGCGGACGCGTTCGCGCGGAACTGCAGCGCCGTCTTGTCGAGCGCCGCGGTCTCGCCGCCGGCGACGTTGTTGGTCTCCGCCGGGCTCCCACCCACCTTCAGCAAGTCCTGGATGGTGTTGTCGTACTGGCTGGGCGACAGCAGGCGCGCATGGACCGGGGATGCCTGCACCGTCGTTCCTACGCAATCGGCGGCGGGTGCCGTGTTGCCGGAGTCTGCGCCCGACGCGCCCGGGGTTCCCGCCTGGACCCCCGAAGAACCGCCGCCGCTGACGCTTCCCACTCCGGAGCCTCCCCTTCCGCCGGAGGAGCCGACGCTTCCGGCGCCGGAGCCCCCGCTTTCGCCGAGCCCTCCGATCGCTCCCGTGCACGCCACGCCAACGCCAAGGCTCAGGCCTAGCCCGAACACACAGACGACCGTTCGATTGTTCATGCGTCACCCGAGAGGTTGCCGCCGCGTCGCTGCTGCCCGGTGGGAAACATCGGCCGAGCCTTCCGCATAAGTGGCCGGCAAAGCCCCCACAGATCGAAATACTACGCTACCGCGACCATTTCGCGGACACCAAGTAGGTGGCGCGACCTCTTTGCGCAGCTGACGTGGAAAATGGCCGTGTCAGTGAAGTCCGGGATGGCGCGCGGAAGCTCGAGCTGCAGCTCACAGTGAGTGCGATGCGACGTCCTGCACGATCCGTCCGTCCGCCATCCGCACGACCCGTGCGTCCAGGCTCGTCACCAGCTCTGCATCGTGTGTCGCAACCAGGGCCGTCGCGCCACGCAGCCGCTGGAGGACAGCCGCCCACCCATCGCGGTTGAGCGCATTGGTGGGCTCGTCGAGCACAAGCACCGACGGCTCGCCGAGAAAGGCCGCGCAGAGCGACACGCGCTGCCCTTGGGCGAAAAGGAGCCCACACGGGAACTGGGCGAGCAGAAGGAGCGCGAGAAGCGGCCCCACCCAGGCGTTGCGGGCGACGGGCAGCGACCGGAGGATGCGCGTGCCTGGCGCGTCGAACGCGCACGACACGACGGGTGTGGCCAGCACGATCCACATCGTGGCAAGGGTGACTCGTACACCCAACGAGCCGTGAAACAGGCGGGTGAGGTCGCGCGCGCTCATCCCGTTGCCGGCGAACAGCACCGTGGCCAAGAGGCCGGTTGCGGCCCATAGCGCGAGTGTGCGCTGCAGGACGGGACGGCCGCAGGTGACGAAGATGGCGCGCACTGTGGCCCAGGTCGCGAGGAACATCGGAGTGCACCGGCGTCGAGAGGGCATCGAACGGTTCGCCGGCCTCTTGCTGCGGCTTGCTTAATCGAGATTCAGCTTACCGCAAGAGCCGAAGAAACCCGGGGACTTCGTCCTCGGTGGCGTCGGTGGCTTGACCGAGGACGATTGCACGTGTGACGCGGCCACGGCATCACGCGCGCGCGATCAGTCCGAGCACGCCGCGAAGGATGGCGTGCACGATCATGTACGCGACGATCGCGATCACGAGCGGCCAGACAATCCAGTGGCTCCCGTCGAGAGAAGTGTTGCCGACGATTCCTCGGAACGGCGCGAAGAACGGATCGCTGACTACGCGGATGAATTCGAAGAACCCCGAGCTGCGAGAGGCGTTGATGAGCTCGAGGACGAAGCGGACGAGGAGCAGCGTGTAAAGCACGCCGAAAAGGAAGTCGACGATGCGCGCCACGAAGTGGACCGGCTCGTGCCGAGGATATTCGGGCTGGATGAGCTCCGCTTGTGCTCGCATGAAAACCTTGGGAGCAAAGCGTGCGCCAGATGGGCGCCGGGGTGGGCCGAGGCGAGCAAATTGCTCAACAAGAATCCCTAGCCGAGCGGACGCTCGAGCGATCCCAAAGCCGTAGCCTCGGGCTTCACGTGCGCGGCCGTCGACGAAACCGTGCCGGCGCGGCTCTGGAGCCAGCGCGCGCCTGGTCGATGATGCAAGCGCGCGCCGGGGGTTCGCACCGTTCGGCCCACTCCTTCGAGGGCCTACTTCTCGATGTACGTTGTCATCGGCGGGAGGACGCCGTGGCGCTGCATGGCCGCGGCGGTTTCCGGCGGAGGTGCGGCCATCATCGCCTGCGCGCCCGCCAGGTCGTGGATATCGACGGTGATCGCGACCTTGTTGCTCCCATCCGCTGCGACGTGGTCAGTGACGTTCGTGCCGTACTTGCCGATGAGCGCGACTCGGTCTGCCTTGCCGCGCAGCCACTTTTCGATATCGACGACCGCGTGGGTAATGACCATCTTCGGCATGACGAGCCTCCTTCGGGGGACGTTGCGTCGAGTCGGGCCGGCGATGCCGGCGCTCTCGCTGAGGCGCGAGTATCGCCCTGGGGGAACCGCGTGTGCAAGGGTGCGCGACACGAGCCCCGTTGTGCGGCATCCGCCGCGCCAATCGCCGACTCAATTGAGCGGATAGCCCCGCCACACCCACAGAAGGGTGTCCGCAATCGTGAGATTCTGCACCCTTCCGGGGACGTACACGGTGACCTCGCGTTGTGAACGAGTGCTGATTGGCCGCGAGCAGGTTGGGGGCCATCCTGGCTGCTCGTCGCGTCCGTTCCGGGCCCTGCACCCCCGTCGGAACGGCTCTTCGCGCGTCAACGCGGTCGCGCCCCGCTCCGGGCCGTCCGCCGCCGCCGAAACGCCAGCGCGATGGGCAATCCGAAGAACGCCGCCGTCGCCGCGGCCTTCGTGATGGGGGGCAACGCGAGGCCGGCCAAATCGCACCCACAACCGCTGCTCCCGCCGTGGCTCGCCGGGGAACTGGTCCCGCCGGCGGCCGCGCCTCCGTCTCGGCCCTCGCCCCCGCCGCCGCCGGCACTGCCGCTGCTGCCGGCGCTGCCGCTGCTGCCCGCACTGCCGCTGATCGCACCGGTCCCGCTGCTCCCGGTCGGGGTGGTCCCGCTCCCGCTTCCAGCGCCGCCCGCCCCGCTGCCGCTGGTCGACCCCCCATTCGCACCGGAGGAGCCGTCCGCGCTCGGCGCACGCGCGTCGCTCGATGGGACGGAGCCGTCGGGGCTTTCGGCCCCTGAGCCCGATCCGCCCGACCCCGACGAATCACCGGCCGACCCGTCCAACAATCCGGCAGGGCTCAGCGTGAGCAACGACACGCCGAAGCGGGGCAGGTCGAAGTCGACCGTCGCCGACCCGCCGACGACGGCGATCGACTGCGTGGGTTGGAAGGTGAGCGCATCGGCCGCCGCTTGCAATTGGGCGAGCTGCGCCGCGGATGGCGCCGCGGGACTTCCTTGGGAAGTCCAAACGGTGTACGCGTCGCCGTGCGTGTCGTCGACTCGCAAGTGGCTCACCAGCGCGCTCGTCCCGAAGCTCGGCGGCACTTTGACGGTCAGGTGAATCGGCGAGGGCGTCGCAGCCACGAGGTCGTCGTGATAGTTCCACACGAGCACTTGGACGTGTTGCCCGTCGAACGCCGCCATGGCGTCGACATCGGGCTGCCCGCGCACGCTGTTGGCGACGATGGCGTCCGCCGTGAGCGCGCCGCTGCTCGTTACGGGCAAGCGCATGCCGTTCAGACTGCCCAGCAGTTTGAAGGCATTCAATACCGGCAAATGAATTCCGTTTGACTGCAACACGCGATATCCGATGAAGTAGGGCTGACCTTCGAAGAGAAAGGCCCAGGTCACGAGGCCACGAACGTTGACGCCGATCTCGGCCTCTAGCTCGAGCGTGTGCTTCATCATCGCCACTTCGTAGGCGCCGTAGGCGGGTGAATTGCGGTAGGCGTCGGCAGGCGTGGTGCTGGCGGGGCACGCGGCGCACCCGTCGGGATCGGCTTCGCTCACGACGATCGGCGTCTGCTTGTACTGCGGAAAGGCGGCAACGGCCGTGAACCCGGTGCGGTGCAGCTGCAGCTGGTGACCCAGGTTCATTTCCACGTTGCCGCCCACGATGGAAGTTCCCCCCTTTGCGTGGAAGCTCACCATGTCGAGCCGCGTGCCGGTCTTCCCGGTGACGGCGTTCGTCCCTGTCGCGCAGTGCTGGAGAAACTGCGTCAAGAAGGCGCCCGGGCTCGCGGTCGCGGGACCTCCGAGCGGGGTGTTCGGAAGGGCTCCGTGAAGCGCTGCCTCCGTGTAGTCGAATAGTTGTTGGTACTCGGCCGCCGTGCCTTTCCAATACCCGATATCGGGCTCGTTCCAGAGCTCCCATTGCCAGGAGGCCGCGTTGTTGTAGCGAGTGCCCGTGTGTCCGGCCCAGGCTGTGATGAGCGCGCCCCATTTCGAATAGTCCGTCGGCGGATAGAAGCAGCCCCCATCGAGCGTGCGCACGGCGGAGTTCATGTACGGCGTCGGGTGCGTCGAAAGAGCCTCAGGCATGAAGCCGATCTCGGCATAGGGGAAGGCTCCGGCGCCGGTCACGGCATCCATGATCCCGTCCATCAGCGTCCAGCTGTAGACCGGGTTTCCCGACGCGTCCTGCGTGTATACGTTGGTCGATCCCCACTTCAGCGACGGCGTGCCGTCCCCCGTGTTGAGCAAGAAGTGCGAACGGATGTGGGGCGGGGTCGAGTGAATCGTGCCGAGCGTCTTGAGCAGATCCTGCCCTTCGGCCGTCGTCGTGTAATTGGCTTCGTCGTACCCGTGAAAAGCCCAGATGCGCTCGAGGGGCGTCCCCGCCGCCGTGGCGTCGACGGCCACGTTCACGGCGGCCGCCGTCTGCGCGCGTGCCGTTGCTGCAGCGACGATCGTCGAGGCGAGCGCCGCGAATTGAATGCTCGCCCGAAAAGTGACTCTGCCCATGGACCCGTCCTTCGAAGCACGCTGCGGAAGCTCTGTAAGACTATGGTCACATACCACTTCGTCGGGCTGGCGGGCGGGGGAGGTGACAGGGGGCCGCCCCTACTGTCAATTTGCACCTGCGAGCTCCTCGGTTTGCTTCCTTCCGAGGCGCTCACGTCGGTGAGGGGGCATTCGCGTTGCACGGATCCAAGCCAACAGGAGGTTTCATGAGATATAGCGCGATCCTTTTGGCACCCTCGATTGGCCTCGCATTCTTGGGGGCGTGCACGAGCACGACCACCGCGTCGCCGGTGGTGGCGTGTGGCCCGGACAACGTTGCCACGACCGACTGGGACGTCGTGGCAACCACGGACTACGAAGCGGCCTGGTACTTTGCGGCGGTCGACCCCGTCCCCGTGACCGTTTTCACGGTCGCCGCGGCGCCGACGTCCAGCGATCCAGACGCATCGGTCGTCGACGCAGTCATCGTGGACCCGTCGGCAGCCGCGGCGAGCGCGGTCGCCGCCGCGGTGGGCAATAATTTCCCCAACAGCTGCGCGACGGCGAGCGCCAGCGGAAACGTGGTGACATTCCACCTCACCAACTGCTCCGGTCCGCTCGGCCTCTTGGCGAGCTCCGGCACGATCACCGCGACGCTTAACGTCGTCGGCAATGCGATTCAGGTGCAGCTGGCGGGCAGCAACATTACCGCCAACGGCGCGACGATCAACCTGTCCAGCTCTGGCACGCTCACGGCAGCCAATGGGCAGAAGACGCTCCAGGCCAGCTCGCAGAGCAGCGGCACGGGTCCGTACGGAAACGCTGTTTCGCACGCGGGCACGTACTCGGTCGTCTGGCCGACCGGTGATGGATGCGCAACGATCAACGCTGCGCTCTCCGGCGTCGGCACCGGCAGCTTCTCCGGAACGACGACCCAGGTCACCAACTACGTCGTGTGCACGGGCAAGTGCCCGCAATCCGGCACGGCGGTCAGCTCGTTCAACGGGGGCACCGTGACGCTGACGTTCAACGGGAGCAGCAACGCCCAGTGCAACGCGAGCGACGGGACGAGCGCGAGCGTGGCGCTCCGCTGCAAGTAGCGGCTGAGAGGGGCGCCGGCGAGGCTCTATCCACCTCGCTGGCGCCCATTTTTTCGAACGATCTATCTAACTACATTCCTAATGTGGAGAAGAGGGTGGATCAGGGCACGGCGGGACATGCTCGCCGCGAAGCTCGTACCATTGGGCATCGTCGGCACAGGTCGGCGCCGGCGCGTCGTCGCTGACCATTGCAGCCATTAGGTGACCGGGACCGTTGTGCTCCAGCTGCATCGCGTGCCCGATCTCGTGGGCAACGATGCGTTGGAAGTCCGCCGCATAGTTGGCCTCGATGGTGGGCTGGTCGATGAACACCTCTCCGCCGTCGACGGAGTTCCCCGAGATCTGCGTTCGGAGCGTCAGGCCCACCCCGACGCCGTCCGATACCGCTTGTTTCGCCGCGATCTCCGCGCGGGTCGACGCGTGGGTGCAGATCATCCCTCCGTGAACGCCTGAGCACGGGCCGATCTCCACGGTGAAATGAACCGGGACCGCCGCCTCCCAGGAGTCGAGGGCCGCCACGATCTTCGCCTGCTCATCCTGGCTGAAGCGCGGGTCGACGTGGACCACGTAGGTATCCCCCAAGCCGCCACACGCTTGTAGTGCACACGCGACGACGCACGACAAGAGCCGGACTTCAGCAGACATCGCGCGGCGAAGGCGCGCGATATCGGTCGATACGGATGGGGTCCTGCGAGTGATCAGGCCGGCAATCTGGCAAAATCCACTTTCGGGAGCAAGGCAAACGCGCTCTGAGTGGGGTATACAGGGCCCTCACATCGGATTGAAGGGCGTGTCGAAAGGCTCAGGCCCAACCCATCGGCGTAATGCGGGACCGTTCGGTCCGAGCCCCAAGGTCGCGCGCGGTGTCGGACTGGGTATACCGGCCAAGGCGCGCGGACTATTCTCGCGCCAAATGGACCAGACGTCCCCAGCTTTCCGAGGCAGCCATCGCTTTCGATTGGTTGCACCGCAGCCTGGGCCACCCGTAAGCGTTCGGGTACACCCATTTGACCAGAGGCATCGGGACGTTTTTGTGCGCCGATTGGACGCAGGCCGAGAGGCCCTCTCGGTCGGTTGAGGCCATATTCGAGAATCGGCCCGCGATGGCGTCGTGGGAGCTCGCGAGCGCGCGTCTGTTCTTGCTCTTTTCGCATTTCTTCTTGGGCAATCTCGCGGCGATCCAGCGGCGGGTGCCCGAGCTCGTTCGTGAGGCGGTGGGCCGCGGCGACCTTTTCGCGTCGACCAATCTCCGCCTGAGCGTGTGCAATGTGGCGTGGCTCGTTGCAGACGATCCGACCGAAGCGCGGCGTCACCTTCAGGAAGCCGAAGCTTGCTGCCCGAAGCAGGGAGCGGTATTGGATCGCGGTCTCTCGGACGAATCTGTACCTCTACGAGGGGCGCGCCGAAGAGGCCTACCATGGTGCCACCGCCGTCTGGCCGACGCTGCGTCGATCGATGCTCCTGCGGATGGAGCACGTGCGCGTGGAGTTTCATTCGCTTCGCGGACGCTGCGCGCTGGCGCGGGCCCGGGCGGACGAAGCGCGCCGCGAAGGTCTACTTCGGGAGGCCCAGGAGTGTGCAGCGCGACTTGGCCGCGAGCTGCCAGGTCGCGATTGGTCGCCGAGATGAACCGTACGTCGACGGCGCGCGGGCGCAAGCCGCCGACGCGTGCCACTTCGCGCGCCTCGATGACGTGCAACAGCGTGGCCTGCATCGACCGGGTGAGCTCTCCGACTTCGTCGAGAAACGCGGTACCGCCATCGGCGGATTCGATGAGGCCCGGCTTGGACGACACGGCGCCCGAGAAAGCGCCGCGCTCATGACCAAAGATCTCGCTCTCGAAGAGAGACTCCGTGAGCGCGGAGCAATTGATGCGCACGAAAGGCGCATTCCGTCGCGGCGATTGACGATGAATGGACTGGGCGACGAGGTCCTTTCCAACGCCCGTCTCGCCAAGGACGAGGACGCTGATCGGTACTTGGGCCACGCGGTCAATCGTCGCATAGAGTCTTTTCATGAAGGGATCGTCGATGACCGCCGCATCGTCCCTCTCGAACGCTGCAGGGTCGTGATCCGGTTTCCGGCTTACGTCCGTTCGACTCGTCTCGACGCGCTGCACGAGCAGAAGAGAGCTCCCGATGGAGACCGTCTCGCCCGGACGAAGCGGATGCATGATCCTCGGCGCGATGGCTGCGTCTCCCACGCGGGTACCATTGGCGCTCTCGCAGTCCTCGACGGCCAGGGGCCGCACGTGAAGCCGCACGTGGTGTCGCGACGCCAACGGGTCGCTCAGGCGCACGTCGCAGTCCTGGGCGCGGCCGATGATGAGGGTGCCTGAGGTCGGCAGCGGGTACGCGGAGAGCCCATCCGCCTCGACGACGAGTACCTGCAACCCGGAGGCGCGACATTCGCCGGTCGCTCCAAGTCGAACGAGCGTGGTGATCGCGCTGGAAGGCGCGATCGGCCCCCCGAGCCCGAGCTCGGACGCGTCAGCCGGCGTGGACGCTGGATTTGCGGGGAGCGCAATCATTTTTCAAGATCTACACCTCATTGGGCCCAGCCCGGACGCCTCGCCGACATCGGCCATAAACGCCCAGGGAGGCCCCGGAGACTCCACCGATTCTCTCACCACGACCCGATGTTGGATCGAGCAGTTTTCACACAGCGGAATCGTCGTGAACGACATGGGTTTGAATGTTGCTGACTCGACGATCGACAGCAACAGCAGCGTGGGAGACGTCGGCGGTGGAGGCATCTTTTTTGCCATCAACGGCCCTCCCGCGGCGTTCTTGACGATCAGCAATTCGGCCATTACTCGGAACTTTTCGGACCACGCTGGAGGCGTACAGATTCAGGCAACGGGCACGACCTTGATCCAGAATTCAACCATCTCGAACAATGTCGCCCTCGGTCACGTCGGCGGCGGCATAAGCTACAACGTCGACGAAACGCTCAACGGCGGCACTCTCGAGCTGCTCGGGTCGACCGTCGCCTTCAATGGGACGACCAATGATGTGACGACGGGCACCGGTGGCGGTGGCGGTGGCATCGCCAACAGCATCCAGGTCGGCAACTCCAACACGGTGGAGGTCTTGGGGAGCATTGTCGCGAACAACTGTTTGGCCAGGACGAACGGCGGGGCGGTTTTCACTTGCCTCTCGACCGACGACTTTGATGGACACGTCCAGCTTCAGGACTCGCTCCTGGGATCCACGGTGAATACGACCATCGATTCCCGCAGCGGCGTGGTACTCACCAACGTGGCCTCTGGTTTGAGCTCCTCTCTTACCGACAAGGGCGGAGTCGGGGGACATCATCCCAGAGTGCATGCGTTGAACAGCGGAAGCCGCGCAATCGATGCCACGCGCAAATTGTTGACCGGCAACGCGATCGATCAAACCCACCACACGCGCGGCAAAGAGCCCAGCGGCCCGAGCCTCTTCGACTTTGGCGCCGTCGAGAACGAATAAGTCACGAGAGGATCCGCGCCACGACGCCGACGGCATCGCCCGCACGGGGCGGTGCCGTCCTCGTTCGAGTGCTTGCAGTGTCCGTGCGAGACTCGGTGGTTCCGGCGGAGTCTTCGATGCTTAGGGCGCTCTCGCGCACCGGATCCCATAGCCCGCCACCGGGTTTCGTGCGTAGCGACCGGGCGGTAGCAAGGGAGATTGGTTGTCGAAGGAGTCGCCGCCGCGAACGACGCGCAAAGAGGCGGCGCTAACGTCCGCGCAGTCGGTGCACGGATTGGCGTACGCGTCGTACCAGTCCAGGTTCCACACGAAGGTCTCCCCCACCAAGTCGAGCTGGCCCCAATACCCGGCCCCCAGCGTCGGGGTCCCCACGGGTGCGTTGCACGACACGCCGCCAACCCCGCCGATGAACGCCGATGCGTTCGAGTAATTGCATGCGTAGATCGCGTACTGGTTGTCGGCTCCCGGCGACGTCGCTCCCCAGGGAAACTCCAGTTGCTGGCTGCCGCCCGCCGCGGCGTACTCCCATTCGGCCTCGCTCGGCAGAAATCCACCGTCCCAGATACAAAACGCATAGGCATCGAACCAGTTCGCGCATTTCATCGGCAGCGACTCGTTGCTGCTCGGTGAAGGCGTCCACGTCGTGTAGGGGCCAAGAACATCGCAATTCGGATCGGCGTTCGGCGAGATGATGCTGCCATCGTCCGTCGCTAGCCAGCCGACCTCGTACCCACCCGACGTCGCGTTCAGGCCGCTGCCCCCGTTGAGGTGCGTGTGCTTGCCCGACCCGGCCGACGGCAACCAGCCTGTCCCGCCATCGGAGGGCGAGAGCGCATTCACGAATTGACGGAACCTTCCCACGGTGACCACGTATTTGTCCAAACGAAATCCGCTCACGATGGCCGGGTCGGCCTCGTCGATCGGTGCCCCGCCCGAGCTGTAATACGATCGGTAATAGATGCCCCCCGACACCTGCAGGCTCGTGCAGCAATTCTCGCCGGTCGCGCCGCAGTCGGTCAGACCAGGGCCGCTCGTCCGGCAGCTCGTCCCGGTCGCCGTGGAGCCTTTGCAGGCACCGGCGGCGCATACGCCCGACGTGCATTGCCAGGCGGTGCCCCACTGCCCGGTCGCTCCGCAAGTCTGCACGGCCGACGCGCCCGAGCACTGAGTGGCGCCGGGTGCGCACGCACCGCTGTCGCCGCCGCTCGAGCCAGAATCGCCCCCGGAGCCCGTCGTCGCCCCCGCCTCGGCGCTCGCGCCGGAGTCGCTTCCATTCGTGCTGCCTACGCCGGACCCGGAGTCGCGCACGCCACCGCCGCTCGCGCCTCCGGCTTCCGAGCCGGCGCCATCGGGGGAGCTCCCAACATCCGCGCCAGCGCCGTCGGTGCCATTCGTTCCGCTCGCATCAGAACCCGAATCGCTTGCCGTCCCGCCGCCTGAGCCTGATCCCGAGGCGCTCCCGCCACCCGAGCCAGAACTCGAGTCTGCCCCCGAGTCGTCTCCACTGTTCGACTCTGGCGCCGCGCCGCTTCCATCGGTGACACCGCCGTGCTCCGCATCCGGCACCTCGGGAGCGCCGGCGTCAACGCCGATCGAGAAGTCGCCGAGTACCCTCGTGCAGGCTGTAACCAGGACCAGCGACGTGAGCGCAACGTGCGCCAGGCGGCAGCCCGCCCCTCCCCGCGGGCCAACGATGCGCGAGGCCACCTATATGCCTCCGGTGGTGGTCTTGTAGAGCCCTCCGGCGGCCACGCCGATGTAAATCGTGGTCGGAGTCGACGGGTCGATCGCGATGGCCTTCGGCGTCCAACCCGCGAGGCCGAGCTGCGCCCACGTGGTGCCGCCATTGGTGGTCCGCCAGACGCCCTGGGTCTCGAAGGCCGCGTATACGGTCGTTGGGGTCTTGGGATCGATCGCCATCGCCGACGGGTTCGTGCGGGGAGGCAGCCCCGCCGTCTGCCCGACCCACGTGGTGCCGCCGTCGGTGCTGTGCATCAGGGTTTCGTTGCCCGCGTAAAGGTTCTGCGTGTTCGTCGGATCGATGGCCATGCAGTTGAACGAGCGGATGCCGGTCATCGGCTTCCAGGTCGCACCGTGGTCGGTCGTCTTGTACGCGCCCGTGCTCAGTCCGATGTACGCGACGCTCGCGTTGGAGGGATCGATCGCGACGCCGTACCCGAATGTGTCGAGTGTCGGATTGGCCCACGTCGTTCCGCCGTTCGCCGTGACGTACGCGGCGCCGTTCACGCCCGGGTAGGCCGCCGCGTACACGCTCTGGTCGTCGGAGGCGGCGACCGCAAGTGCCATGGTGCGCACTCCGGGCTCGACCGAGACGCCCGGGCTGGTACTGCTCGCGTCGGAGAACTTGTAGAACCCTCCCCCGTTGGTGCCAGCGTAGACAAGGTTCGCGTCCTTGGACGAGACGCCGACATAAAAGTCGCCGCCCCCACTTGGTTGCGTCTCCAGCGTCCCCCACGTGGTGGCACCGTCGGTCGAGCGGTGAAGGCCGTTGTATCCCCCGCCGAGGTACACGATCGACGGGTTGGTCGGCGCGACGGCGACGGAGTTCGCGTCGTACGCGTGAAGGCCGGCGGATGCGTCGGTCCATGCCGCGCCGCCGTTGGTCGTCGCGTGCATCATGTGACCGTCGAGCGGAAAATACGCGGCGGCGTACGCGACGGCGCTGTTGCTCGGGGCGACGGCGAGAGCGATGGGGAGAGTCGAGAAGGTAGTATCTCCGACGTCCGCCCAGGTCGCTCCTCCGTCCGACGAAGTGTACAGGCCGTCTCCGTAGAGAACGGCGTACGACGTTCTGCCGGGGGGGTTGAGCGCGATCGCCTCCGACATGCCCGTCGTCCGCAGCCCCGGCAGAAGGCTCCAGACGCCGCCGGTGAATTTCCAGATGCCGCCCTGACCCGCGGCGCCATTCTCGAAGCCGACGTAGGGTATCGTCGGGTCGACCGGGTCTACCACGATCTTGCGGTACCACAGCGCGGCACCCGGATCGGGGCCGAACACGCCGGGAAGTATCGCCCACATCTTGCCGCCGTCTTTGGACTCTTGGATCGGTCCGCCGTAGATGCCCGCGTAAATGACGTTGGGGCTCGTGGGAGCCACGCCGATGGCTGTGACGTTCATCGAGGAACTTGCGTCGACGTTGGCGAGGATCGGGACCCAGGTCTGGCCGGCGTCCGTCGTTTTGTACGCACCGGTTGCGCACCCGAAGTAGAGCGTCGTCGTGGTCACTGGATCGATCGCGAGTGCGTCGACGTAGATGCCCGTCATGGTTGCGGTCATGTTCGTCCACGTTGCGCCGGCGTCGCTCGACCGGTAGACGCCGTCGGCTGCGACATAGATGACCCTCGGGTTGGTCGGGTCGATCACGAGGCTTTGCACGTGCTCCCCCGGCAAACCGATGAACGTCCACGAAGGGCTGGTGGTTCCGGTCGTCGTCATATAGATCCCGCCGCCGTTGGTGCCGGCATAGGCGACGTTCGGGTCCGTGGGCGAGACGGCGATCGCCCGCACGTCGCCTCCCACAATGGCCCCGTCGGCCGGCTGAAACGAGCCGACGGCAGGCGAAATGGTGACGGCCGGGCTCGAGGCGGAGAGCGTCCCGGATGTCGCCGTGAAGAAGTAGGTGCCAGCCTGACTGATCGCGATGCCATTGAACGTGGCGATTCCGCTCGAAGCGGTCGCGGTGAGGACGCCCGCCAGGACCGCCGGCGCCGCCGAGGGGTACGCCGAGAACCCGAGCTTGATGGTGCCCGTGAATTTCGCGTCGACCGCGCCGCCGGGTGCGAGCACGGAGACGACAATCGCGGAAAGGGCGGTGCCCGCCGTTCCGGTCGACGGGCTCTGCGTGAACGCAATCGTGTCGGCGGCCTGCACGGACCCGGAATGGGCGTCCGGGGTGCCGGCATCGAGGGTGCTCGCGTCCGCGGCGATCGTGGCATCGCCGCCTTCGGAGGCGACGAACTGGGTCGCATCGATGCTCGCCGGGGTCGCGTCCAGTCCCGCTTCGGCGCCCGAGCCGCCGGCGATTGTCGAGTCACCCCCGCCGCTCGGCGTGGCGTCGGCCGCCCTGTACGCTCCATCGGCCACGAGCGCCCTGGCGTCTTGGGTGGCGGAGACGGGCGAGGCATCGCTCCCGGGGCCAGCGCCGCGGGTCGCCGCATCGTCGCCGGGTGGCTCAACTTGGAAGTCGCCGAGGACTTGCGTGCAGCCGTTGCTCGCAAGAGAGATCAGGAAGGCGAGAACGAGCCGGAGTGTGCGCAAAGGGTCCCTCACGACGCAAACGGCAGCCAGGATAGCTGGTTTGCAGGAAGGAAAGTCGTCGCCGAGTCCCCGCGTGCCCCGAGGGGGTTCTCGGGTAGCGTGCCACCAGCACGGCGTCGGTCGTAAGGGAAGGCGGAGGGCGTTGCGCGAACGGCGCTCGGCGAGACCCGTTGCGGCCCCTGTTCGCCTGAAGCATGGTCCCGTTGAAACCCGGAAGACACACGTGTCGACTACCGTCTCTACGCGATCGCGCGTGGCGAGGAGGTGTCTTGCGATGTTGGATCCGACGCTGTCCGAGGTCGCCAAGGAGCTCGATGAGCTGAAGCAGGCCGTGGGCGATCTCCCCACCGCTCTCAACATCGTTTGGACGCTGGTGACGGGTTTCCTGGTCATGTTCATGCAGGCGGGGTTCGCCCTGGTCGAGACAGGCCTCTGTCGGCGGAAAAACGCCGGGCACGTGATGGCGATGAATTTTCTCGTCTACTCGATCGGGATCATCGGCTTCTGGGCCATCGGCTTTGCTTTGCAAATGGGTGGCGTGGGCGCGATGTCCACCTTCGGCAACGACGCCACGCTCTCGGGGGAGTTCGTCGTCAACCTGGGCGGAAAAGACTTCGGCCTCCTGGGGACCAAAGGCTTCTTCTTGCTCCCGACGACGCTCTACACGCCGGGCGTCGCCGCCATGTTCCTCTTTCAGATGGTGTTCATGGACACGGCGGCCACCATCCCCACGGGAGCGATGGCCGAGCGCTGGAAGTTTCTCTCGTTTTGCCTCTTCAGCTTCGTGATTTCGACCATCATTTACCCCATCTTCGCCAACTGGACTTGGGGCGGCGGCTGGCTCGCGACGCTCGGGAAGAATTTCGGCCTCGGCCACGGTCACGTCGACTTCGCGGGCAGCTCGGTCGTGCATATGACCGGCGGCGTCGTGGCGTTCGTTGGCGCGAGGATGCTCGGGCCTCGAATCGGAAAGTTCAACAGCGACGGCTCGCCCAACCCGATTCCCGCGCACAACATCCCTATGGCGCTGCTCGGCACCTTCATTCTGGCCTTCGGTTGGTTCGGGTTCAACCCCGGGTCCACTCTCGCCGGAACGGACACGCGGATCGCGGTCGTCGCCGTCAACACCATGCTGGCCTCGGCCTCCGGGGCGGGGGCTGCCACCGTTTACGTTTGGGGCCGATACGGCAAACCGGATCCAACCTGGATGGCCAACGGGATGCTGGCGGGGCTCGTCGCCATCACGGCGCCATGCGCATTCGTGAGCGCGCCCTCGGCCATCCTCATCGGCGCGATCGCCGGAGTACTCGTGGTGCTGGGCGCGCTCTTCGTCGAGGGGGTTCTCAAAGTCGACGATCCGGTCGGCGCCATCGCCGTCCATGGCATCAACGGGGCGTGGGGCGTCCTCTCCCTCGGGCTTTTTGCAAACGGGGTCTACGGCGATGGCTGGAACGGGGTCGATGGCAAAGTGACCGGACTGCTGTTCGGCAATCCGAGTCAGTTTGTCGCCGAGTGCATCGGCGTGATCGTGAACTTCGCCTACGTAGGCGGAGTGACGGCCATTTCGATGCTCGTATTGGACAAGCTCGTCGGCAATCGCGTCTCCCGTGAGGTGGAGCTGGCCGGGCTGGATATCCCCGAGCATGGCATCGCGGGATATTACGATGGCCCGAGAGCGTCGCTCGCGCCGACCTCGGTCACGCCCCCGCCCCCATCCGCGGCCCCGTTCCCTGCTCGCTCGACGCGGACGTGAGCAGCGGCGGCAAATGACCGCAAGGTGGGAGCTCCGACGATCGCGCGCCTCATCGGCTTTGACCTCGAGACGATCGAACTCTCTCACGTCGTGCGTGATGACTTGCCCCCGGATCGACCATCGCAGGGGACCCCGGCGGTCACCATCGTTTTCACATCGGGCCGGTGCCGGCCACGGGGCTCGCGGCGGGATTGGAGAAGACGACCGGAGCCGCCGGCGCGCCCCCGGGGATGTAACAGTGATCGAAAGTGATGGTCCCGTTCGTGCCGGCCGGGTCGAAGGCCACCTCGTTCGATGCATCGACGTTCGAATACTTCATCGTGCCGCCGGCCGGGCCTGACCCGTAGAGCATGAACCCGTACGCGTTGTCGTGAATGTTTGCGTAGCTGATGTCGAAGGTCGCGACGGGTCCGAAGTGAAACGCACAGTGCACTTCGTAGATCTCGGTATTGCTCACGCGAACGGTGCCGCCGGTCAACCCCTCCGAAATCAGCATGTCGGCGTCCGGCCCGTCGCCGTGGAGCTTCGAGTTGCGAATGTCGACCGTGGCCGAATCTTCGGCGACGATTCCGGAGTTGCCGTTCGCGTTGTAGTCCAGATACGCCGCCACGAGCGACCCAGACACCGACGAGGCGCCTTGCGTGTTGACCACCGCGGCGCCCGTGGTCTTCAAGATCCCCCCGGCCGCGACCGTGAACGGAGCGGCCGAGCCGTCGATCTTCGCGTAGTCGTATTCGGCGGACGCGCCCGCGAGCACGGTCAGCGCCGCGCCCGCGCCCGTCACGTCCACTCCGTCGAGAACCAGGGTGCCGCCGGGTGCCACGACGATTCCACTGGTCGCCGCTGCGCCCGAGGGCCACGCGAGGTGCGCGTGAGGTCCGCACGCGCTGTGAGCGACTAGAGTGCCTTGAACCGTGACGATCGCCGCGGTCCCCATCCCGATGTTGGCGCCGGGCGCGATGACCACGGTCGTCCCCGAGGCGACGGTCATGCCGGCGGTCTGCGACGTGCCATCCGCCCAGATGATCGCCCGGCTCGCGGCGGAACCCGCGTCGCTCGGGCAAGACGGGCTGCCGCCCGCGAGCGAAGGGCCGGGGCCCGACGCGTCGGGGCCGGCGCCGCCGTCGACGCGCGTCTGGGTCGGCTCGCCCGGCGCGTTGCCCGAAGGGCCGGACGCGGAGCACGCCGCCAGGGTCCCAGCCAAGAGCGGCGCGAGGGGCCCACCGCCCCGAAATGCTCGTGCAAACATGACGAAGCCTACCAAATGGCCACGCAAAGCGCACCCGCCCGAGGGCCGGGAGTCTACGGTTCCGCCGTTGGACTCCCGTTCGAATCCCGCGCCACGCCGGGCTCCGGCGCGATCCCGTTTCCGTCCCAGATCGGACCGGCCACCTCCCCGTAGCGCCGCCCCCAGTACACGCGCTCGAGCAGCTTGTGGTTGTGCACGAGCGGGCGGTCGAACTTGCCGAGGCGCATGCCGTTCCACGCGAACGGGGTGCCGGCGACTTTCGGCATGAACCGACCGTCGTACGCGATTTCGTGGTGCCCGAGACGCAAGCGCCGCGAACGAAACGCGCGTATTTCCCGCCGGCTCCCACCCGTCCCACTCGAGCCGGGGCATGCGCTCCTCGGGCACGCCGGGGCCTGCCACCCAGATGTACCCGTATCGCTCCACCACGGTGAGCGACGGAACGCGGCACTTGCCGAGCTCGGGCGAGGACGGTGAGCACCCCTGGCCCGCGCCGTCGTAGTGCCACCCGTGATAGGGGCAGGCGAGCCGCCCGTCCTGCCGGACGCGCCCTGCCGAGAGGGGCGCAAAGCGGTGCGCACACCGGTCCAGGAGCCCGCGCGCCGCCCCCGCCTTGTCGCGCCAGAGCACGTAGCCGGCGCCTTCCAAGCGAAAGGCGACGGGAGCGTCGCGAAGCGAAGTGGCGGGAAGGACCGGATGAAACCAGCGCAGGATGCCGGTCGGCGGTTGGTTCGTCTGCATCGGGGTGACCGTGGAAGGCCTCTTCGCAGTCCTTACGTCGGGGGGCCCCGCCCGGTTCCATCTGCGTCCGTTCGTCGGCAATGGGCCGCGCAGGTTTCTTTGGTGCGCTTGACATCTGTTTCGATCATTGTAGAAATACGGTAGCAGATGCCGGCCAAGCTCGAGACGCACGCGGATCAGTTCAACGCATTGGGCCATCCGGCGCGGCTGGCGATCCTGCGATACGTGGTCCAGGGCGACCAAGAGGGTACGCCCGCTGGCGAGATCCAGTCCAAGCTCGACATCCCCGCCTCCACGCTCAGCCACCACCTGGAGAAACTCGTGTCTGCCGGGCTGCTGCGGTCTCGACGAGAGGGCACCTTCATTTACTACGCCGCAGAGTTCGGAGCTCTGAAGGCGTTGACGGGCTACCTCTGGGAGGACTGCTGCAAGCGTGGGAAGGGGTGCTGTTGAAAGGCGCTTTTTCGGTACCGATGTTTCGAACATCGCAGAAATATGGAAGGAACTGTCGACCATGAACACTCTCAAGCCGCACGTCTCGCTCAACGTTTCCGACATCGACGCATCGGTCGCCTTCTACGAGAAGGCGTTCGGGGTCACGGTGACCAAACGCCGGCCTGGCTACGCCAAGTTCGACTTGAAGGAGCCTTCTCTCAACCTCTCGATGGTCGAGGCTCCTCGAACGGGTGTGAATGCCAGTCACTTCGGCGTTCAGGTGGCGAGCAGCGAAGACGTCGCGTCGGCCTGGGCTCGCTTCAAGCAGGCGGGTCTGAAGACGAGGACCGAGGAGAACACGTCCTGCTGCTACGCCCTTCAAGACAAAGTCTGGGTCGAAGATCCGGACGGCAACGATTGGGAGGTGTTCGTCGTCAAAGGCGAGACCGATCAGATGCACGCGGAAGCCCCGAAACCAACCTGCTGTGTACCCCAGCGGGCATCCGATCCAGAGGCGAAGGCGAGCGGTGGCTGCTGCGGTTGATCTGCGCCGTCGCGTGGTCGCCGAAGGCCTGGGAACGGCTCTTCTTCTCTCGACTGTGGTCGGGTCGGGGATCATGGGCGAGCGCCTCTGCGGCGGAAATGTCGCCGTCGCTCTGCTCGCCAATACTCTTGCCACGGGCGCGGCTCTCGTAGCGTTGATCCTGACGTTCGGTCCCATTTCGGGCGCCCACTTCAATCCGGCGGTGACGCTCGCGGACGCCAGCCAGGGCGGGCTGCCGTGGCGAGAGGTTCCGCTCTACCTCGCGGCGCAAGTCCTCGGCGCCTTCGGCGGAGTCGCGGCGGCGCACGTGATGTTCGAGGAGCCGATCTTCTCGGTCTCGCGCCATGCGCGTGCGGGATTCGCGCAAGCGTTCTCGGAGCTCGTGGCCACATTCGGGCTGCTTGCCGTCATCTGGGGCTGCTCCCGCCGAAGATCGGGCGCCGTTCCGTTCGCGGTCGGCGCGTACATCACGGCTGCCTACTGGTTTACCGCCTCCACTTCGTTCGCCAACCCGGCGGTCACGTTGGCACGAGCGGCGAGCGACACGTTCGCGGGTATCCGCCCCGTGGACGTCCCCGCCTTTCTCGCAGCGCAATTGCTGGGCGCCGCTGCCGCCACCCTGTTCTTTCGATGGCTGGTGCCCGCTCTGCCAATGACGGCAACGCTCGTCATGGATCGCTCCGATGTAGAGGAGGAACTGTCATGAAGACCGTGATCTTCGCCTGCGTTCACAGTGCCGGTCGCTCGCAAATGGCAGCCGCGTGGTTCAACGAGCTCGCGGATCCCGCGACGGCAAGAGCCCTGGCCGCAGGAACGCAACCAGCCGAGCGCGTTCATCCCGTCGTGGTGGACGCGATGAACGAGGTCGGCGTCGATCTCTCGGACGCCAAGCCGCGACTCCTGACGGAGGAGCTCGTGGCGAAGGCATCCTTCCTCATCACCATGGGCTGCGGCGAGAGTTGTCCCGTGGCGCCACCTGGCGTCCATCGAAGGGATTGGGAGCTAGAGGACCCGAAAGGACAGCCGATGGATCGGGTTCGTGCGATCAGAGACGACATTCGACGGCGAGTGGCTGCGCTGATCGACGAGAACGATTGGCCGAGGGCTGCGCCGCGAAGAGCGCCGACGTGATCGACGTCCGACTGCGGGTCGGCGGCGGATCGCGTCGATCACCATCCCATCAGCGACTTGAGGCGACCCGCGAGCACGGCGCCCATGGCGGCCTGTCCAGCCACGTTCGGGTGCTGATTGCACCCGAGGTTGTTCTGTGCCGAGCTGACGCTGAGCGATTCGACCATCGATTCGCCGCCGCCCTTCAGCGCAGCGACTACGTTGTTGATCCGGGTGAGTCGATTGCCGCCGTACATGTCGATGAGGATGAAGTACGCACTCGCGTATTTTGCGCGGACCGTCTTGATGAACGCCTCGTACGCGGTTTCGTACGGCGTTCCCGGATCGCCGGAGCCGAAATCGTTCGTACCGAGATTGATGACGACGACGTTCGGCTGGTAGAGGGAGAAATCCCAGGCGGTGCTGTCGTTCGGGATCGAATACGGATACCGCATCGGCATCGTGTTCGTCATGCTGCCATCGGAGTTGCGGTACACGCCGATGCCGGACCAGGCGATCGTGACCACGTCGGCTCCCACGGCCCGCGCGGCCACCGACCCGTACGCCAAGTAGTTGTTGGTGAACGCGTTGATCCCGCCCGGGCAGGCGGCGTTCCCTTCCACGCCTGCGCCCGCGGAGAGCGAGTCTCCGATGACCTCCATGCGCTTGTTCGGCGCAGCGGCGGGTACCAAGAGCGAGCCGCCGGTGCCGAAGCTCGAAAGCCCGGTGAGCTGGGTGACTCCGATGCTCGGTTCGGTGTTCCGCCAAATCACGAGATCGTGCGGCCCGTTCGTCAACCCGGTGGCGAGCGACAGCGACGTCTGCCCCGCCGGGCTCGTGATGGTCGTCGGTGTACCGCCGTCGATCACCACCGTGAACCGGTTCTTGTTGTTGCCGTCGTTCAGGTCCATCGAAGCCTGTGTACCTGTGAACCGCGCGCTGAGGTTCACGCCTGGCCACGAGAAACGGACCGACCCCGCGGTGGTACCCGGAGCGGTGCGACCGATGATGCGAAGGCCGAGCGCTCCCGCCTCGCCGACGGGCGGGCTTGCTGCCGCGTCGAGAATCTGCGTGCCCGGGTTCCCGTCCGAGCCCGAACTCGCGCCGGAAGTCGCACCCGAACTCCCGCTCAACCCCGAGGCTCCGCCCGCCGAGGACCCCGAGCTTGCGCCGGACCCCGACGACCCACCCACCGAAGACGCCGAGCTCGACCCCGCGGAAGCCCCGGAGCTCGACCCCGCGGAAGCCCCGGAGCTCGACCCCGCGGAAGCCCCGGAGCTCGACCCCGCGGAAGCCCCGGAGCTCGACCCCGCGGGAGCCCCGGAGCTTGACCCCGAGCTCGCGCCGGAGGGTCCGGGGGACATCGCCCCGGAGCTGCTGGACGAACCCATCTTCACGCCGCCGTTCGCGGCGACGCCGGAAGGATCGGCCGGTGAGGCGCAGGCGCTCGCGATCGATGCCGCGGCCCCCAATGCGACCCATCCGGTGGTTCTCGAATAAGACAACGCCTCGCCCGGCGTGATCACTTCAAATACGCGGCCAGCGGACTGTTGACCCGAGCCAATTCTTGCGCGGCGAGCTGGGCGATCGCCGTCGCTCCCGCCTTGTCGAAGTGCGCTTTGTCCCCGTTGAAGGTGAGGGCTGCCGCCGCGGTTTGACCGATCATGTCGTAGTACGCGATTGCCTGCGCGTTCAGGTCGTCGACCGGTAGGCCTTTCATCATCCCGAGCGCGATCGTCGCGTCGCAGTACGGCTGCAACCGCGTGTTGGTCTCCATGGTGCCGACCCACATCTGGAGCGGCGAAGACGTCGTCGGGACGAAGGTCGCGTTCTTGGCCGCGACTTCGTCGGCCATGACCCCCATCTGCGTCTGGAAGGCCGCCGGAGCGACGGGCCCGTGCGTCGTGCCGCTGTCGTTGATTCCGAACGCCGCCAGCACGAAATCGCCGGCCTTGACGTTGCCGATCAGAGTCTTCCAGCGACCGCTGTAGAACGTATCGATGTTGGCGCCCGGTTGGGCCTGATTGTCGATCGTCACTTTGCTGATGAAGAATTGCCCGAGCTCTTGGCCCCACCCCTCTTGGGTAGTCGCGGCCGTGTACGTGCTCATGGTGGAGTCGCCCGCCAAGTGGACCGTGATGGCCGGCAGCGCGTTCTGATCGACCGGGGCGCCGTCGCGAAGCAGAGGCGGGATCCCAGTGGACGCGTCGCTGGGCGCGCCGGAGGCGGAGCTGTCGCGGGCCCCCGCGTCTGCATGGGTACCGGCACCGCTGCTGCTGCCCGATTGCATGGCCCCGCCGCTGCTGCTGCCAGAGCCACCGGCCGGCGGCGTCATCTGGACGCCGCCCGATGAACTTCCACCGCTGCCTCCAGGAGGATTGGCCACTCCGCCCGAGCTGCCGCCACCGCTGCTGCTGCTGCCGCTGCCGCTCGAAGAGGAGCCAGCCGTGTTGTCCCCAGCGCCGCTGCTGCTCGAGGACGCGGATGGTTCCGACCCGCTCGACCCACCGCCGGAAGCGGCGCCGGACGCAGGTGGGTTCACGCTGCTGCTACACGCGACCGGCCCGATCGCCGTCGCCAACACAATGCCCATTCGCAGCTTCCAGCATCGCATGTGAGCTTTCCCGTCGCTTACAGAGCACCGCGCGCACGCGTGCGCCCGAAGTCTCGTATCGCCCGTGCACGTTGAACGCTCCGCGCGACCGGGTCAAGCGAGACTCGCAGCACAATGCGAGTCACCGGCTCGATGACGAAAAATTGCGTTAGGCGCGCATTTCTCGGTCGGACAAAGCCGCCGGCAAGGGTCGCTTGCGGGCTTTTCTTTTCGCGATTCCGCCCAACGCGGCGGCGCCCGTCGCCGGCGCTGGTCTCCTGCCGGTTCAGGGTCGCCCGCGCTTGGTCTCCTGCCGGTTCACTTTGTCTCCTGCCGGTTCACCCACCCGTTCCTGGGCCGCTGCCAAGCGGCCGCCCAGAGCCGCCGCAGCATCGACGTCAGCGGCGCCGCGATCCGGCGTGGCAGTGCGGTCCACCGATTGCATCCCGCGACGGGTCGTGACGCAAGGGCCGAAGGCGCGAGACACTTCGTCGGACATCGAATCGAGCAACGACACCGGGAACGGCGCGCGCGTCGACCTCCGAGGTCGCGGCCAACCGGCGTCGCTCCGCCTGCTCTCCAGGTTCGATAGCCGTTGCCCCGAATGCGGCGACGTCGCGAGCCCGCACCGTCACACGCAGCGCACGAAGGTCGGGCGGTACACGGTGGTGGACGCGTCCCAGTTCGTCTTGGCGTGTGCGAACCAGCATGCCGAGATCGGCCTCGAACAGCTGGCGGAGTACCGCCGGCGCGCCTCTGTCGTGGTGCTGGCCGAAGCCGAGGTCGTCGGGGGAGAAGAAATCCGAGTTGCGCGCCACGCCATCGGGCTGACCCGAACCCAGTTGTCCGAGCTACTGGGGATCGAGCGGGAAGCGCTTACGCGTTGGGAGACGAATCTGGAGCCGATCGGGCGACTCGCCCGCCTCGCCCTCTTGGCGGTCGTCAAAGACCCGGACGCGCTCGATCGTCTCGACGATGGCGCAGCGCGCGCCGACGAGACGCTGCACGTGCCTCTTCGCGCGGCGTGGACCTACGTGCGCCTGACGCCCGCGGACGAACGCTGACGATGCGGCGTTTCAGAGGCATTCGGTCTTGAAGTGGATCGTGCCCTCGGAGTCCATGACGAACGGAGGGGAACACGCGGGCCGCGTCTCCGCGCGAGCGCGCGGCTGGGATGCCGGTGCGGCGCGCACCATCGCGGCGCGCGGGGGACTGCTCTCGGCGGGGGCCGCGACCGGGCGCGGGGCCGGCTCGTCGGCCGGCGGCGGGGGGCTCCTGCTCCCTTCGGCTGGCGACGGTTCGGTTCGGGCCGTGCTTGCCACGATTCCGGGTGCCACCCTCCCGCCGAGGGGACCAGTTCGCACTTGGCGTGCGACGAGCACGCCCACCGGGACCAAGATCACCAGCAACCCTACACCCAGCGCTTTCACGATGACCCGGCGGGGCGCTCGCGACGGCCGCGCTGCGGCCAGGCCATCGTCGACCGGGGTCCTGGGGGCGTTGCTCGCGTCGGGTGCGGCCGGCGGGCCGGTGGCTGCCGACAACCCAACCAAGTCGGACGCCGAAAGGCCCTCGATGAACGCGGCGTCCGCCGCCCGCGCGCGGAGCTCCTTCTCCGCCATGCGGTGCAGCCAGGAGCTCACTTCGCCCGGAGATGCGAGCGCACCGGCTGCCTCGATCGCATCGGCCATTTCCTGCGCGCTCCGGAAGCGAGCGTCGGGGTCGCGCGCGAGCCCTCGCATCGCGATGGCGTCGATCGCGGGTGAGACGCCTTCCACGACCGCACCCGGTCGCTCGACGGGGCGCGTCGCGACCTTGTGCAGAATCGCGGCAGAACTCTCCCCCACGAACAGGCGCTGCCCGGTGAGCGCCTCCCACAGAACGACCGACGCGGAATACACGTCCGAGAGCTTCGTCGCTCGGCCGAAAATCTGTTCGGGCGCCATGTACGCCGCCTTTCCCTTGAAGTCCCCCTGCCGGGTCACCTGCGATCGCCCCGCGGCCTTCGCGATGCCGAAGTCGAGCAATCGCGCCGACCCGTGAATGCCGATCATGATGTTTTGCGGCGAGACATCCCGGTGGACGAGGCCCAGAGGTTCTCCGGAGGCGCTCGTGGCTTCATGGGCCGCCTCGAGTCCCTTCAGAACATCGCGGACGATCGCGAGGACGACACGCGTGGGAGGTCGCTCTCGATGCATGGCGGACTCGGCGAGCAGCCGCGCGAGCGTCTCGCCGGCCACGTACTCCATGACCATGAAGAGCTCCGGCCCGCGATCGCAGTCGTGCCAGAATACGTCCAGCGACGGGACGACGTTCGGGTGATGAATTCGGGCGACGAGGCGGGCCTCGTCGAGGAACATCGCGACGAAGTCGGGGTCGGCCGAGTACTCCGACAGCAATCGCTTGACCGCGACGGTCCGCGAAAAACCCCCTTCGGAAACGAGCCTGCCGAGGTGAACGGTCGCGCACCCGCCCGAGCCGATCGCTCCGAGGATCACATAGCGCCCCGCCAGCCGCGGTTTGGCCAGCCGCTCGCGTGGGCGCACGGCGGTGTCCGGAAAGAGGGGTCGTTCGAGGCGCGCTCCGCTCACGTGGGGCCCGTAGCGAGGTATGGTAGCAGCTCACCGCAAGACGCGGGACCGCGCGTGCCGGGCGCCCGGGAGCGGGGTAGTCTGCAGAAGTGGCCCCCGTCCCAGCCCATCCGTTCGACGTCGAAACGGTGATTCGCCGGGGCTCGCCGCGCGAAAGAACGCGCGTCGGGATGCGTCTTCGGTGGAAGGACGCGGCCGGGGACCATGAGGCGATCGTATCGACCCGCTGCGTGCTGGGGTCGGCAGAGCGGGCGGAGATCGTCGTGGCCGACCCCGCGGTCTCCCGGATCCACCTCGAGCTCGAACCGCGGGACGACGGACTATGGGTTCGCGATCTGGGCAGCAAGAACGGCGCCTCCGTCAACGGTGTGGAAGTGGGCTTGGCGCGCCTGCCCCAGGGGAGCCGCCTGCGCGTCGGGGATACGACCCTTCACGCAGAGGGCGAGACCTCCCCGGCGGCGGTCGACCTCTGGCCGGCCGATTCGTTTGGCCCGCTCGTCGGGCCGAGCGCCGCGATGCGAGAGATGTTCGTCAGGCTCGTTCGCGTCGCGCAGAGCGAGTCCACCGTCCTCGTTCGCGGCGAGACCGGTACGGGCAAAGACCTGGTCGCGCGCGCCATTCACGACGCTTCGCCCCGCGCCGGCCATCCGTTCGTCGTCGTCGACTGCGCGGCGATGACGGAAAGCCTCCTCGAGAGCGAGCTTTTCGGCCACGCGAAGGGGGCTTTCACCGGGGCGAACGCCGCCCGCGAGGGGGCGATCGAGGCCGCGAACAAGGGTACGGTGTTCATCGACGAAGTCGGCGAGCTACCGCTCTCGATGCAGCCCAAGCTCCTGCGCGTTCTCGAGACACGGTCGGTGCGTCGGGTGGGCGAAACGCACTACCGTCCGGTCGACGTCCGGTTCGTGTGCGCCACGCACCGCGACCTGCAGACGATGGTCAACGCCGGGGCGTTCCGGGAGGACGTGTACTTTCGACTCTCCGTTCTCCCGCTGACCATTCCGCCGCTGCGCGACCGCGTCGAGGACATTGGCCCGCTCGCGCAGCACTTTCTGCAAAACGTCTCGAGAGAGCTGGGAGTGGTCGGCGCGCCCGCGATTCTGACGAGCGAGCTGCTCGATGAGCTCGAGCGCCGTCCGTGGCTCGGCAACGTGAGGGAGCTGCGGAACTTCACGGAGCGATTGGTGACGCTCGGCGCCCGAGAGGCGCTGTCTCTCACCGGGGCGAGCACCAAGGGCGACCCCTTCGCGGCGTCGACCAGCCTCGATCCGCCGGCGACCCGAGCCCTCGTCGAGGCCCTGGGTCGTCCGCTGAAAGAAGCGCGCGACGTCTGGGTCGACACGCTGGAACGCGACTATGTCGGGCGGCTCCTCGAACGTTGCGGACGAAATGTACCCGTCGCGGCGGAACGAGCGGGCGTCAATCGAACCTACATGTACCGGCTGATTCGAAAGCACGGTCTCTAGTCGAATAGGATGCCAGGGTGAATTCGACAGCCCAGATGATGACCTCGCGTCGTCGTGTCTGGCCTTCGTTCACCGTGACGGTCGTTTTTTTGGCGCTTTGGAACACGCCGTCGTTCGCGACTGACGTCGACGCCACGAAGCAAGCGTGCGTCGCCGCGGCGGACCGTGGCCAGGCGCTCCGCAACGGAGGCCAGTACTTGGCCGCGCGAGACGAGTTTGCGCGCTGCTCGGACGAACGCTGCCCGACGCTCGTCCGCGAGCAATGCACGGCATGGCTGCGGCAGGCCGTCGAGTCGACGCCGACGGTGGTCTTCGCCGCAACCGACGAAACCGGGCGCGACCTTGCCCAGGTGACGGTGACCGCGGAAGGGCGTCCCATGGCGGATCGGCTCGACGGACGCCCCGTGGAGCTCGACCCCGGCCGCCACGAGCTTCGCTTCGAAGCTCCGGACCGTGAAGCCGTCGTCCTCGATGTCGTGCTGCGAGCGGGCGACAGGAACCGCGCTCTGCGCGCCGTTCTGCCAGAGCGCCATGCCGGCTCGGGAAAGCGGGAGCCACCCCCCTGGCGGCCCGAACCGGCGCTTCCCCCGGGCCTTGCGCAGGCGGCGCCTCCCGCGACCGGGCGCACCATCGTATCCGCCACTCTCCTCGCGGCCGCCGCGGCTTCCGGGGCCGCCGGGCTGATTCTCGCGATTGTCTCACGAAGTGACGCCGATCGGGTCACTACCTTGAGAGGCAATATGGGGCCGAGCGCATGTTTTCAGTCGAGCTCCGACGCGTGCGCCGCGCTCGGCGACGCGGTCGACGCGCAGCGCCGCGATTTCATGGCGAGCAGCGTGTGCTACGCCGGCGCGGGGGTGTTCGGCGCCGCGGCCGTCGCGACATGGATCCTGTGGCCGCAGAAGGCCGATGCGAGCGCCGCGGGCGGCAGCTGGCGGGTTCGTCCCACCGTGGGAGCGGGCCGCGCAGGCGTAAGCGCCGAGCTGGTGTTCCAGTGACCCGCGCGGACCCAGCTCGCGGTTCGCGGGCGGTCTCACCGACGTTCGCGGCTGCGGCAGGGGCGGCGGCTCTGGCGCTCGCGGGATGCCCGGTTGCGCCTCCCGACACCTGCGCTGCCAAAGCGACGTGCTCGGCTTCCGCCGGGGACTCCACGGGAGGGGGCGTCGAAGCGGACGCCGCCGCGGGGATCGAGCCGTCGGACGCGGCGCGCCCGGCGATCGACTCCGGCGGTGGCGCCGTCGACGTTCTCGTCGGGAGCGATGCCGCGAACGACGCGAATGCGCCATCGATTTGCCCGCTCGACCACCAGTGCGCCGAACCCGGGCCTACCGGCTGGTATTGGGGCCTGGCGGTGTGGACCTCGGGCGGCGGCGCGCCGCCACCCCCCTGCCCGCCCAATTTCGGCCGCCCATACGACATGCTCGGCGGGTTCAACGCGCCCGATGCGATATGCACGAGCACCTGCCTCGCGACGGGGCAAGCGTGCTCCACGATGGTCTCGATCCACACGGACTCGACCTGCATGTCCGCGCACACCGTCGTGGCGGACGTCGCGGAGGCCACGTGCACGAACGTCGTAGCCGGAACGCAGGGGACACTGATCGCGGACGTGCGGGCGCCCTCAGGCGGAGCCTGCACGCCTCACGTGTCGACGACGCTACCGCCGGTGACCTGGACGAGCGTCGCTCGCATGTGCATCGCCCAGACTCCCGCCGTCGCGGGGGGCTGCCCGAACCCGAGCGCGCTGTGCGTCCCCTCGCCGGCCCTTCCGTACGCTTCGCAGCTCTGCATCGCCGAGGTCTCGTCCCCAGGGCAGCCGATCCCGACGTCGTGCCCGCCGGACTATCCCAATGGCCCGAGCCTCTACTATCCGAGCACGGCCGGTACGACGGACGATCGGGGTTGCTCGGCGGCTTCGTGCGCGGGGACGAGCCCGACGGGAGGCCGGTGCGAGGGCACGATCGCCGTCACCGGGAGTCTGTCGAGCGATTGCGCGACGGGCGGGTTCACGTACGCGATCGGATCGGGCTGTAGCCCACCCTTCCAGCTGGACAGCCCCCTGGCCCACGTTCAAGCCAGCTACGCAGCCACTCCTGGCTCATGCCCGGTCGCGACGCCGTCCTCGGCGGTCGGATCGGCACTCCCCGCCGGCCCGCCGAACGTCGTCTGCTGCAAGTGATCAGTAATTCAACGGATATCCCTGCCACAGCCAGACGAGCGTGTCGGCCATCGTCAGGTTCTGGACCCGCCCGTCGCAGTGGGACGCGCCGAGGCCTTCGACGAAGCGGTAATGGTAGTTCTGCGACTTCAGCGCCATCGCCGTGCGCTGGTTGGCGAGCAGCCAATCGTGATGGTTCGCGTCTCCCGTACCGGCGCCGTTGTCGTTCTCGTTGGCGTTGATGAATACGCGAAGAGGCTTCGCCGGCGTGGTGGTGCCGATGAGATCGAGGACCGAGTGATAGTCCCAAGCCCCGAGCGGATACATCGCTTGCTCGGGAGCGGTGTCGTTCTGCTGCGCCACGAGCGTTCCGGAGTACGTCACGATTCTGTGAAACCACTCGGGCCGGAACCATCCCATCGTCAACGCCGCGGCCGCGCCCGAGCTGCAGCCGACGGTGCCGCGGCCTTCCGGGTCCGTCGTGAGCATCAAGTTGGGATACGCGGCCTTGATGGTGGCGTCGGCGAGCACGGCGGGCAGGACTTCCGTCTGAACGAATTGCGCATAGCGGTCCGACATCGTGTCGTATTCCAGCCCGCGCTCGCTGCCCTTGCCGTCGCCCCCGCCGTTGCCGACGGCGATCGCGATGAACGCGGGGATACGGCGCGTCGCGTCGGTTCCTTGCGTGAGATTGTCGAGCGCGAACTTGATGAGGCCAATCTGGCCCGGGCCGTCTTGGATCACCATGAACGGAGCCACCGTTCCGTCTTTGTATTTCGCCGGAACGTACACCTGCACGTTGCGGGTAAACGAGTGCTGGTTGGCCGCGAGGAGCGTCGTGTCCATCCCCATGAAGATTTTGCTGTTGGTGGAGCTCAAGGTGAAATTGAATGTCTTGCCGGCGGGCAGGCCTTTGGACATCAAATCCGGGCTCGTGGTGTAGGTCGGCCCGACCATGTAATCGCCGTCGCCGGTGGTACCCGGATCGCCTGCGTCGCCCGACGCGCTCGCGCCGCCGCTGTCTTGGCCTCCGGCCGTGCCGCTGCCCGAGGATGCCCCGGCCCCGCCGCTCGACGACCCACCTGCACGGCTACCGGACGACCCACCCGCCGCACCCGAGCCGGAGCCCGCGCCGCCGCTCGAGGAGAGGCCGGCGCCGCTCGATGAACCCCCGGCGGTCTGCGGAGGCACGCTCGATCCACCGCCCGACGAGCCACCGCTCGAGCCCGAGCTACCCGATGACGCCGCCTGGGAGCCGCTCGAGCTTCCCGTATCGATAGGCGTGATGGAGCCGCCCGCTCCCGAGGCAGGAGGCGCCTTCGACGAAGAGCACGCCCCAGAGAGCAGTCCGAGCGCAAGAAAAAGTCCGTGAGACGAGCGAGCCATGATGCCTCCTTACGACCATGCGAACAGGACGTCACCAGCGATGGGTCCGCGCTCTACCAGTGGCAGCTGCCCGCGAAGGCGGTTCACAAACTCACTCGACCGGCGACCTTCCACCGTGTCGCCTCAAACATCCAGCCGGGCTGGACGCCAAACGACGACAACGCCCCGGACAACGGCGATCCACGGCCTCGTCCGCACGCCCTCCTTCGCCGGCGCACCTCCCTGCGTCGCCGGCGTACGTGCGTCCTTCGCTGGCGCATCCTCGTTCCCGGGCGCACTGTGGACCGACCCCTGCAATCACGGAGGCCCCATGAAAACAGCGCTCGCCCGCTTCGGCACGCACCGGTGTACGACGCGCTCCGCTCTTCTGGCGCTTGTCGTGGCCTTCGCCTGCGCGATCCGCGAGCGCCCCGCACAAGCGTGCGGCGGGTGCTTCTCTCGACCCACCGAGAACACGGTCGTCACCGACCACAGGATGGCGTTCTCCGTGTCGACGCAGCAAACGGTGCTCTGGGATCAAATCAAGTACTCCGGCGACCCCACCGAGTTCTCGTGGGTGCTTCCGGTACGGCCGGGCGCAGTCGTAGAGCTCTCCCATGACGAGTGGTTCGCCGCGCTCGACGCGACGACGAGCCCCTCAATAGCGGGCCCTGTCCTCAACTGCGGTGGCCGGTCTACGGGTGGCTGCGTTGGATTCGTGGGGGGATCGAGCAAGTCGGCAGGGTTCAGCACCGGCACGGGCCCGGGCGTCCAGGTCATCAGCCAGACCGTGGTAGGGCCCTACGACACTGTCACGCTGCAATCGACCGACCCGAACGCGCTCGACACCTGGCTCAACGCGAATGGCTTCTTTCTCCCCGACACGTTCCGACCGACCGTCGCTGGGTACGTCACCGCGGGATTCGACTTCATCGCCTTGCGGCTGCGGCCCGATCAAGGGGTCCAGTCGATGCAACCGGTGCGCATCGTCACACCCGGCGCGGACGCCACGCTGCCGCTGCGCATGGTCGCCGCGGGCGTCGGCGCGCAGGTGGGCATCACGCTCTATGTCATCAGCGAGGGGCGGTACGAGGCGAAGGCCCCGTTCTTCAACGACGTGATCGAAGACTCGAAGCTCGTATGGTTTCAACCGCAGGGTCGCTCGAATTACCAGGAGCTGTCTCAGCAGCTCATGCAAAATCACAACGGCCGCACGTGGCTCACCGAGTATTCGCAACCGACGTCGCTGGCGAAGTCGCCTTTCGGTTTACAACCGTTTTGCGGCGCCTCGTTCGGAGCGCCGTTCGCGCAGCTGTACCTCGGCCAATGCAAGTGCAAGCCCGCGATCGCCTGCGGTGTCTCGGGCGCATCCGAAGGCGGATCGATCGCGCCGGCACCCGCCACTGCCGCGGATGACGCCCCCTCATCCGACGCGACGAACGACGCCGCAGCGAGTGACGCCGCCTTCACAGAGGCGACCGGCGACGACCCGACGAACGACGCCACCGCCTCCGACGCCATCTCCTCTGACGCAACCGGGGACGACGCGACCGGCGACGGCGCGTCGTCCGATTCGACCGGCCCAGGCGACGCCAACGGCACGTCGACGCCCGACGCCGCTTGCAACTCCGACCCATGCGCGGGGTTCGACGACGTGGACACGGCCCTCGTCGGCATGCACGCGGACAGCACCTGGGTGACGCGCCTGCGCGCGGTGTTGCCGGTCGATGCCCTCTCCGAAGGCGACCTGCAGATCCAGGCCTCCGCGACGCAAAGCATCGTCTCCAGCCAACACGCGACCAACACATTCTCCAACCCGAAAGACAACCCGTGCGGGACGCAGAGCGGATGCAGCGCGATCGCTGCGAGAACGAGTTTCTTCGAGAAGTGGCTCGTCCTCGGGGCGTTCGCCTTCGCCGGCGCGGCGCTCCTGCGGCGGCGATCGCGCAGGACGCCGCGGTAGCGCTCACGGCCCGGTCGTTCGTCGGAGGAGCTTCCCTCTGCGCACCGCGCGACCACGCTTGAAGGACGGCCCGCGCGCTTGGCCCCGCGGCTATCATGAGCCAATGACCGTTGCCCGCCTCTCCGGGGGGATCGCCCTGCTGCTCATCGGCTCGGTGGCTGCATTTCCGGCCTGCCACGGCGACGATATCCACGTCCCCACCCCCGTGCCGGGACCCGACGCGGCGGAAAGCGGCGCGACGCCCGAGGGACTCGACGACGCGGGCGGGGCACACCCCGGCGCGGGCGACGCGGGCGCGCCGGGGCCCGGGGTCGACGCCGGAAGCACGCCGCCCGACGCGAATGCGATCGACAGCGGCGCGACCGGGGTCGACGCGGGTGACGGCGGGGGCCCTTCGCGCCCGGACGCGAGCGCGAACGAAGCGGGAGTCGCAAGTCCGTGCACGGCACGGAGCGGCCTGCTCTTCTGCGACGATTTCGAGGCCGCGAAGACCGCGGCGCTGCCCGCCCCCTGGTCGACATCGATCGTCGGAAGCGGGACGGTCACCGTGGACAGCTCGACGCCCGCGCACAGCGGCACCAAGTCGATCCACGTGAGCGACGGCGACGCCGACTACGACACGCTCCTCGTGCTGCACGACGCGTCGGTGCTCCCGGCGCCGGGGGGGCGGTTTTACGTCCGCGTCTTCATGCGGCTCGGCGCGGCGATGAGCGCGGGGCACAACACGTTCCTCCTGGCGGACCTCTTTGCGACGCAAGGCCAGCACAATGACCTGCGGCTCGGCGAAGACGACCAGATGCTCATGTACACGGTCATGGGCGACGCACACGGCGCGCTGTCCAATGCCAATTATTACAACGATGGAATGTTGCCTGGAATTCAAATTGCCGCCGGCGCTTGGACATGCCTCGAAGTTCTCCTCGATTCGACGAAACCCGAGATCGACGTATGGGTGGGCGGCAAGGAGGTCCCCGACCTGCACCACACCGACTTCCCGCTGGACGATTACGACAACGTGCGTCTCGGCTTCGAGAAGTACGGCGGGCCGGCCATGGACATCTGGTACGACGACGTCGCGATCGGGACCCAGCCGATCGGCTGCGATTGACGCGGCTTCGGCCGGTAGAACACAACGTGGCTCACATGGTCGATGCGAAAGAGACCCGGGCTAACATCATCGCATGTGCGGCCTACTCCGTGGCCCTCCGCGAGGCGCTGGCAGAACGACTCGAGCTCGCCCAGGTACTTGTCGGCCTGGGCCTCATCCCACCGATGGACCGTTTCCCTTTTCGCCCTTCCGCGCTTCCTGTGCCCATTCTGCCTCCTACCCGCGCCAGTCAGACCCGAGGTCGGGCTACCGGGCGGCGCCGTCCCGAGAGCGCCTCCGTGCGTCCTCGGCCCGCTCGATGCGCGCGTCGCCCAGCACGCGGTTCAGCTGGGCGCCGAGCAGAAGCGCGACGCAGAACAGCCACAGCGTCGTGAGCGTGACGCCCACAACAGCAAGCCCAGCCAGATACGCCCCGCCGTCTCCCCCGAGCCTGGTCACGTACACTCCATACCCCCAGCCCAGGGCCGCCTGCATCGCGACCGCGACCAACGCGCCGGGCAGCACCGGGGAGCGCGCCCGCCCCTCGCGCGGAACCGCGACACGATAGAGCCCGGCCACCATCCCGACCGTGATGATCGCACCGGCCCCCCAGCGCGCCGCCTGAGCCATCGGCCCGTGCGCAAGCTCCAGGATCGCGGCAGGAAGCCCGCCTCCCACGAGCGCGCCGAGCCGGTCGAGCCCCGCACCGAGGAGCGCCAGCAGCGCCCCGGCGATCGAGAACGCGATGCATGTCGCGATGGCGAGCAGGCGCTTTTTCCACCACGGCCTCGATGTCCCGGTTTGCACCTCGAGCCCGTCGAAGATGGCGGACACTCCGCTCGAGGCGAGCCAGAAGAAGGTCCCCGCGGCGACGGGCGCGAGCGTCCCGCCTCGCAGCGCGGCGACGTCGGTCACTTGCCGCGCAACGAGCTCGCGTACGTCCGATGGGACCGCATCGAGAACGGATGAGAGCGCGCCGAGACGAGCCTTGGCCAAGCGGGCCGCGACCAGCCCCGCGATCGCCGCCAGCGGCACCAGCGCAAAGAAGAGCCAGAAGCTCATCTCCGCGGCCAGGCCGAACGTTCGTGCGCGGCCGATTCCGGAGACCATCGACCAAACCCACGCGCTGTCGAACAGAGGGCGCAGGTACTTGCTCATGAGCGGCCATCGCGCGCGGCGCTGCGCCCGGAGCTCGAGATCCGCGAGCGTCTCTTCCTTCTTTCGCACGTAATGCAACTGTCTCGGCTCGCAGCATGGGCCGTGCCGGGATGTCCGCCGGCCAGGCTTACTTTTGCACGCCCATCGCGCGGCAATTCATGACGCCCGCGGTTTGGGCTTGCTCGACACAGCCCCTGTACGCGTCGCCCGCGCCCGCGAGGTCACCGGCGGCCTTGCGCGCCGCGGCCAACGTCAGCCAGGCATCGGCGTCGGCGGGGCTCCCCGACACGGCCTTCTGCGCCAGCGACGTCGCGGCCTCCGTATCCCCCTTGAGGAGCGCTCGCTGCGCGTCCCGGACGAGCGGCGACGACGAATGGAACACAAACCTCACGTCGAGAGCCTTCTCTTGTCCCCGCGCGCGGACGTCCGCCGCCGGGACTGCGGCGAGGTTCACGCTCGTGATCGTCGGCGCGAGTGGCTCGGCCGCGGCCGTCACCGAGAGGACTCCCATGCTGGGCTCGGCCGCCGGTGCGCTCGCGCTGGCGATCGGTTCATCCGGCGGGCTCGGTATCGCGGGCTCGCCAGGCAACGCGGCGGCGGCGGCGCCCGAAGGCTCGATCCCGGCAACCGTGGCGGCGCTGCCGCTGCGCGCTGCTTCGGACTCCTGGAGCTGATGGGCGCGCAGGGAGCGAAGGCCGACGACCGCGCCCAGAACCAGCGCCACGGTGAGGCCCGTCGCGGCCACGCGTTTCGTGGTCGCGTCGAGGGCACGCGGCACTCCCGCCGCAACGGTGTCCGCGAAGTAGTCGGACACGGGGTCCACTTCGCGAGTCCACGGGGCGGCCGATGGCCGTTGGCTCGGGATGCGCGGCAGCGACGGAGTCGCGTCTGCCTCGAGGAGCGGCAGCGCGTTCGCCGCTTCCGCGCGGACCACGGGTTGCGCAGAGGCCACCGGCTGCGCGCGGGCCAAAGGTTCCGCAGGGGCCACGGGTTCCGCAGCGGCAACAGGTTGAGCGCGGGCCGCGGATTCCGCAGGGGCAACAGGTTGAGCGCCGGCCGCGGGTTCCGCAGGGGCAACAGGTTGAGCGCGGGCCACGGGCGCTGCGCCCGTGGCTTCGTCGCGCTCGGGCGCAAGACGCTTCGCTGTCGTCGCGGCGCCCGCCTCCGCCCAGGAAGAAGTAGGAACCAGGGCCTTCAGTCCTTCGGGGACGTCGGTCAAGTCGTGGAGCCGCTCCAGGAGCTGCGGGGGAGGAACGTCCAACAGGGCCGCCAATGGCTTCACCTGAGCGCAGAGCCGCACCCACTCGTCGATCCGGCGCATGCCCGCAACCACCACCGCCTGCGTCGATCGGCCGATGGCGTCTTCGTTTCGAACCGGTTTGAACTCGACCTCGAACGAAGCTTCGTCCCAGAGGAGCGCCCGATGGATCGCCGCCTCGCCGCGCAGCGGCCCGAGGTCAGCGTCGACCACGTTCCCGTCGCGGAAAAAGATGTGCGCCTCATGCATGCCGTTTCGCAAGCGCACGACGCCGCTCTGGCGCGACGACTCGAAGTTGCGAAGGATGTCGACGAGGGCCAGATCGTGCGTCGACCCCACGGGCCGAGCGAGGCCGCCGCCGCCGGAAAGGGCCCTCTCCTCCATCGCGCGCCGGGTGCGCTTGGCGAGCAGGAACTGAATGCGCGCGCTGAGCTCCCGCATGTAGACGGGCTTCGTCAGGTAGTCCTCGACGCCGAGGTCGAGCGCGCGCCGCCGATCGTCGGGGGATCCATTCGCAGCGAGAAAGACGACGGAAGGGTCGTGGAGTCCGCCGGTCGTTCGAATCCTTCGCACGAGCTCGAAGCCGTCGAGCCCGGGCAGCTGCGTATCGGTAACCACCACCTCAGGCGAAGCCGAATCGACGTTTTCAATCGCTTCGAGGGCCTCGGCGCCGTCCGCGGCGACCGTGACATGGTACCCTTCTTTGCGCAGATGGACTTCGAGGACACAACGGTTTACGGGATCCGCGTCGACGAGAAGAAGCGTTTGCACGGTCGCGCACTCCTTTGTTGTCACCCGGACGCGCGACGAACGATCGATTCGCTCGCTGCAGCGGAGGTAGGGTTGTCGTACGCTCCGCCCACCTCTTGTCAATGACAAGGTGCCGACGGGCGGCGGCGCCAGTCGCAGAGGAAAAGTTAATGAGCGGCGTTGCGTTTTCGATGGGCGCCGCGTGCGCCGCCGCATGAACGGCGTCTCTAGATCGTCTCGGCGACGGGACCACCTAGACCCGGCCATGTGCGAATGAGTCTTCTCTCACTTCGTCTCGAAGGAGCCCGCCATGCGCACTGCCGGTCACGTCGCCTCGCTTACAGCGTTGTTCGTAATTGCCGCAGCAGCGTGGAATTCCGGTTGCAGCGGCTCGACCACCGGAAGCGGCTTCACGGAGACGAGCGGCTCGGGCAGTGGCACTTCGAGCGGCGGCAAAGGATCGGCTTCGGGGACTGGCGGCGGGCCGGGCAGTAGCGCACCGCCGAGCGGCGGCGCGCCGAACGGCAGCCTCGTCATCGGATCGTCCGACGGCGGGACCAAGCCGGTGACCGTCAAGAAGTGCACGTCGCAGGGGCAGTGCGCGAACCTCAACTGCCCCAACGGCGGCCACACGACCATCAGCGGCACGGTCTACGATCCGGCGGGGGTCAATCCGCTCTACGACGTCGCGGTCTACGTTCCGCAGAATCCGCCCTCGCCTCTGCCGGCGGGCGCGTCCTGTTATTCGTGCCAGAGCCTGTACACGGGCGGCGTCGTCGCGGGCACGCTCACCGACCCCGCAGGGCATTTCCAGATCGTGGACGCCCCGACCGGCAAAGGGATCCCGATCGTCGTCCAGATTGGCAAGTGGCGACGGCAATACACGGTCGATGTGGCGGATTGCGCGGACACGCCGCAACCCACGCTGCGTTTGCCCGCCAACGCGAGCGAGGGCGACCTTCCGAACATCGCGATCTCGACGGGCGGGTCCGATTCGCTCGAGTGCTTGCTCCGCCGCATCGGCGTCGATGCCGGCGGCGATGCGGGCACCGGCGAGTACGTCAGCGGCGCGGCAGCCGGTGGACACATCCATATTTTCCAAGGTGGACGCGGCCGCGGCGGAGGCGGAGGTGGGGGTGCAGGTCCGGCGATGGCCGGCGGTTCGCCCTCGTCCGCTACGGCGCTTTGGACGTCGGGCATGGCGATGCAGCCCTACGACATCGTGATTCTGTCGTGCGAAGGCTCGGAGGCCGCGAACCCCAACCGGCAAGCGATGAACGACTATGCGGCCCTGGGCGGCCGCGTCTTCGCGTCCCACTTTCACTACTCCTGGTTCAACGCAGCGCCTTTCGCTGCCTACAATCTCGCGACGTGGACGACCGGCACGCAGGACCTGGGCAACGTCAACGGGCTGATTCAGCAGACTCTGTCGGACGGCGTGACGCCCTTTCCGAAGGGCATCGCGATGCAGCAGTGGCTGCTGAACGTGAACGCGCTGACGGCTACGACCCCGCCCGAGCTTCAGATCCAAGCGTCGAGGCACAACGCCGACGTCGCGGTGGCCAACACGCCCTCGACCCCGTGGATCGTGGCCGATCAAATGGCTTCGGCACCCGGCGCCACGCAGTACTTCTCGTGGGACATGCCCATCCCCGCGGGCGCACAGGGAGCTTGCGGTCGCGTCGTCTACAGTGACCTGCACGTGGGAGCGGCCTCGGGGGACTACGGGCAAGCGGCCGGCGCCATGAACTTCAATGCGACCACGGCGATCGTTCCGAGCGGATGCGCGAACAACGCGCTCTCGCCGCAGGAGAAGGCCCTGGAGTTCATGCTGTTCGACCTGTCGTCTTGTCTGACTCCGGTCAACGAGATGCCGCCGCCTCCGTCTCCGGCGAAGTGAAGGGTCACTTCGGCTTCAGCGCGAGGGCGCCGTGCTGGGGGCCGAGCACGGCCTTGAGCGCCGTGGCGTAGTCGAACGATCCGACGAGGCTCTGGTCGTCGGTGTGGCAACCCAGGCAGACTTCCGGAGCGACGGTCCGCGAGGTGCCGGTCTTCTTGTCGACGGCGCGCACGTGCGCGGAGCTCGGTCCGTGGCAGCTCTCGCAGCCCACGTTCGCAAAGTACTTCAGTGTCTGGTCGTAGTTCGTCGTCTGTCCCGGTTGCAGGTATCCGGTCATGTGACAGCCGAGGCACTCGTGATCGTGATCGCGCTTGTACTTCTTGAGGACAGCGAAGGCCCGAGCGTGGTCCGTGGTGCTCCACTGGTCGGCCTGCTCTTGGTGGCACATCTCGCAGGCCGCATTGCTCGCGAACGTCCAGGTCGGGGGGTAGAGGGGCTCTTTCTGTCCCGCCTTCTGGCGTAAGGTGGCCAGCACCGCGCGCTCGATCGCGGCGACGCCGACCTGTTCGGGAATCGCGCTGGTCAACGGCACCTTCTGATCGTCGAACACCGGCTCGCCGCCCGACTGCAGTCCGCGCACGTCGATGCGGCCCACCGCGGCCCCGAGAACCCCGGCGAAGGCGACCGGCGTCCGACCCACCCCGGCGGCGGCGTCCGCTTCCTCCCCGTCCCCGGCGTGCCCGAGAATCGCGACGTCGATCCCGCTCGCCTGCGCCAGGATCTCTGCGGCCCGAGCCCGGCCGCCGGCGACGTGAAACAGACCGACCACCAGCCGCGCGCCGCGGGACCGAAGCGATTGCACCTCCGCCTTCGCCGCTTCCACCGCGTCGCCGAGCCGAAACCCCCACCGGCGCAACGCCGGCGCCTGCTCGGCGGGCACGTCGAGAACGCCGAATACGCCCACGGACAGGCCATCCTTCTCGACGATCGTGTCCGGAGGGAAAGGGCGTTCGTCTCCCTTGCCGAAGAGGTTCGCCGCGACCACCGTGGTCTCGGAAGAGCGGAGCCCCGCGAGGAGGCCCTCGCGACCGATCTCGAGATCGCGCTCACCGGGGGTGACGACGTCGACTCCCAAGCGCGAGTAGCTCGCAAGGACGATACGCGTGCGGAGCTCACGGCCGTAGGGGCTGCCCGGAACGTCGTCGTCCGCGGCCCCAGCGCCGGCGCCAGCCAGGAAATCGCCGGCCTCGACCTGGATCACCGCGCCGCCCTCCTGCTTGATGCGGTCGACCAGGCTCGCGCGCCGGGCGACTCCTCCCCCGGCGTCCCCGGGAGGAGAAGACACGTGCCCGCGAAGATCCGACGTGTAGAGAATCGTCAGATCGGGCCGGGCTCGCGGCGGGACCGACACGACCGCCCCGAGCGCTTCGGCATCGACCGGCTCGGGGCGCGCGCTCTGGGACCGGCGGCCGCAGTCAGCGAGGAAACCCACCATCCCGAGTATCAGGAGCGCACGACGCCACGTCATGCGCCATTCTACAACGCCCCGCCGAGCTCACGGGAAGCAACCCAGGTCCACCGCGCGGCGAATGAGCTCATAGCGCCCGGTCACGCGCAAGGCCGCGAAGACCGCGTGGCACTGCCCAGCCACTGTGTAGACCGAAGTCTCGCGGCGGTCGGCGATCTCGTAGCGCGTGAGGCCTTCGATGAGCCACTGCGCAATCTCCTGCTCCACGGGGGTCAACGATGTCAGGTGGGAGGTGACCGGCCGCGGAACGCCGAGCGCCAGGCACGGGCGGCCTTCGTAGTCGAAGACGGCGCTGCGCGCCCCGGGTATCCGTGCCGCCCCCGCCCAGCACTGGGCGGCCAGGACCAGCGGCAAGGACACGTTGCGATCGGCGAGCTCGAGCTTCGCGAGCGCCCGTAGAAAGCGCGCCGTGGCCGTGGAGAGCGCTATCCCGTACTCGGCCGCGATCGCTTTGCGCGGCTCGCCTCGGAGAACGCTCGCCACGATTGCAGCATCTTCGGGCCTCAGGCCACACGGGCGGTCGACCACGTGGGCCGCCAAGCAAACGGAGGCCGGGGTGATGGTCTCGCGCAGCGGTCGGAGGCCGCCCCGCACCAGGTCTTCCCAGGCTTGCCCGAGGGCAGCGGAGCCGGCGCGGCTTTCGGGGCCGTGGAGCGCCTCGACCCAGGGCAGCCGTTCGGGCGTGTCGGGGTTGTCGGTCGGATCAGGAGGTTCAGACGGCGAGGGCGGCGACGAATGGACAAGATGGACCGATGACGTGATCATGAAAGCACTCCCTTGCGTTGCTTGGTGGCGGACCGGGAGGCAGGCGGGGAGCGGCGCTCGATGGGCGGCGCGCTCCCGAACCGAGGCATTCGCCGGGCTCGCGTTAAGGGGACGCGCGAGGCGCTCGGTCCATGCGCAATTACCGGCACGCGCGGGTAAGTAGGCCCCGGCAGGCGACAACAAGAGAGAGGGGGCAATTGAGCCGGCGCGCCGGGGGCAAATCCCCTGGTCAACGCGGTTTTGGTCCTGGTATACGGTCGTGTTGGACCGATGGGCGAAGCGCCGGAGCTACACGAGGCGCTCGAAGCGCTGACCGATGCGGCGGAGGCGGCCTGGCCCGCATTTCGAGTCGATCGTTCGGCGTTCCAGGCTCACGTCGTGTCGTGCGTCGAGGGCGAGATGGGCAACCAGGCCATCGCGGTCTCCAGGCTCCACACGAAGGACCTCTACCTGGCGTACGCGTGCTCCCAGCGGGTTTCCCCGGCGCTCGAGGAGTTCACGGAGAGGTACCTGTCGCGCCTCGATACGTCGTTGAAGCAATTCAGTGACAGCTCCGTCCGGCCGGAAGACGTACGGCGTGAGCTCGAGGACGGGCTCTTGTTCGGGCGCAACGACTCGCCGGCGCGAATCGGGCAATACACGGGACGGGGCCCGCTCGAGCGCTTCGTCAAGACGGCGGCCCGCAACGCCGCGGTCACGCTGATCCGCGGCCAGCGCCACACCGCGGCGTCCGACGACTTCGACGCGCTCGCTTCGAAGCTGGCCGCGCCGCCGGCAGGGTCCGAGAGCTTCGTGGCGGCGCGCTACGAGGCGGTCGTCCGCGAGGCGCTGCGAACCGCGCTCCTCGCGCTCGACCGGCGCCAGCGCATGATCGTGCGACTGCACCTCCTTCAGAGCGTGACGCTCACCCAGATCGCGCGGATGCTCCAGGTGAACCAGTCCACCGTCAGCCGGGCGCTCGCGGCGGCCGTGGACGTGATCCACGGAGAAATCCGCCAGCAGCTCCAAGAGCTCGA
>Ga0265342_10000263_pt1 | contig 59027 bp, 49 predicted proteins | sample 4CB327metaG_FD_203125 | JGI IMG/M metagenome (GOLD analysis project Ga0265342, IMG submission 203125) | Rhizosphere microbial communities from Carex aquatilis grown in University of Washington, Seatle, WA, United States - 4-CB3-27 metaG | ecosystem: Host-associated > Plants > Roots >...
CGCCTTCGGAGGCGGCACGATCGGAGGGAGCTTCAGCACCTCAGGGACCCCGTTCACTGGCACGGCCACGTTCCCCGGCAGCACCGCAATCGTCAACCTAGGCGGCCAGTCGAATGTGGGGTGCCCGAATGGCTTCGTCTCCGTCATCGCGCACTGGTCCGTGACCTCGAACGACACGGGCGGAAACAACAGCGTGGACTATGGGATCACGGTCGACGCGACGACGCCAATCAACAACAACGCGATCATGATGGCGCCGAGCCATGCGGCATTTTCGATCGCGAGCACGACGGACGCGACACGAATCCTAAACGTCACGTGCACGGCCGGCAGCTACCACACGCTGAATTTCCTGGCCAACCTGACCTTGACCCCTGGGAGCTCGCCTCCGCAGATCTCGGTCGAGGCGCTTATCGCTCCGTGATCAGCAGCACTGGTAGACTCGGCCGTTGACCAGCTCGGAATAGCAGCCAGGCCCCCCGGCTGGGAAGCCGTCTGAGCAGGTTGCGATCGGCCTGTCTGTCTGGACCGCACCGGCGGGGCAGCACGCCACCATCCCCCCGCCACACGAAGGGTCGAGCGCCACCATCGCGCACGGCGACCCGGGATAGGTGAACGATCCGGGACCGCACACGGCGGCCCGCTGCGCGGTCATCCCAGCCGCCTGGCAAGTCGCGAGTAGCTGGACGTTCAAGAGGCTCGGGTTGGATGGCAAGCACGCGGCGGAAACGGTCTGATCGAGGCAGAAGGTGGCCTGCTCATTGCCCGAGGCCGGAGCGGGGGGATCGGCGCCGCCGCACGCGGTCGAGAGGCAGAGGAGAAGGCAGAGGGGGAGGGTTCGCATGGGCACAAGCATGCGATTGTCTATGCGTTCGCGCAAGAGGGCTTGACGAACGGACCGCGAACGCATATACGTTACTGGAGGTCTATACAAAGTGAGGCGCACGATGCAATCTGCCCAGGACATGAGAGAGCGACTTTTCACGATGAGAATGAGCGAGGAAGAGCACGTCAGGCTCGAGCGCGTTGCCGTCCACTACGGCTTGAACGCGGCCGGTTTGATCCGGATGCTCCTGAAAAGGGAGGAACGAACGCTCGGGCCCGAGCTCGCTACGCCGAAGCCGGCCAGGGTGAAGCGATGAAGGCGTCAACGTGCCCCGGGTGCGTCGAGACAGCTCGGCGCCAGCAGAGGGGCGTGGTCCGTTGCGCAGAGTGCTCCGCGTGGTGGCACGCGGTAGGCCCGAGCAAGTGCGATCATTGCGGCAACCTGCGACCGCGCTTTGAAGCCGTGCGCATGTCCGACGGGACCGACCGCGCGGAGTGCAAGAGGTGCGGGGGTCAGTCGGAGATGTCGATGCAGAAGGGCAAGCCGGCCCTCACGCGAGAGACCCCCGTCCGCAACACGCTCCGCTCCGCCCTTCTGAAGGGAGTGGAGGTGCTCGAAAAGACGTGAAAGCGCCGCGGCGTGGCTGACACCACCCGCGGCCTGGTCAACCCCGAATCAACCGGAGCCAACATGTACAGCATCGCACACGAAGACTTTGACCCCGAAGAGCTTCCCACCTTGCGCGACGCACTGCCGGCGGTTTTCGTCGCCTCCGTCGACAAGGCCCGCATCCGCCTCGAGGACGCGATCGCTACCTTGGAGAGCGGCGGCAACCCCGACGCGGTACTCGAGGATCTGAAGGCGGCGCACGCGCTCGTGAATGGCCGGGGGTCGCCGTGACCGAGCCCCGCGACACCACCCCGAGCCCCCAGCCCGACGAGACGGAGCTCGCCATCCCCTCGGGCAAGGCGCACCTCTACATCGCCGGTGCGTTCCTGGACGTCTTCACGGCGCTGCACCGACTTGAGGCGATTTGCTCGGCGGTTGCCAGGCAGCTCGACGCAACGACGAAGGCGGGCACGCCATGACCGCTCACCTCACTGCCTCCGCGCTCTTCGAGGGATGCCGTAGCGCAAGACGGCTTGGCATCGCGACGGGCGAGCGCCTTGGCCCGACGGCGCCCGAGCAGATCTGGCCGGCGCTTCGCGACACCCTGGGGCTACCCTCTCGGCTCGACCCCGATCAGGAGCGGGAGCTATTCGAGGCGTTCGCAGCGGCTCATCGCTCGAGCGGAGCCATGCGCGCGGCCCCGCGCGTGGGCGAAGGACAGGCCCTAGACAACCGGGCCACGCAAGTGCTCTCGAGCTCGCGGCTGGTGCTTCCCAGCGTGTCGTGGTCGACCACGGAGGACGATCCGGTCGTCACGCCCATGACCGCACTCGGCGCTCTCGTGCAGAGCGTGCGACGATGGCTCTCCCCCAAACAGTCGGCCGAGCGCGTGGCGATTCGCGAGGCGCTCGCCGCTCTTCTTCATGAGGTGCAGCGCCATCGCCATCGGGTCGAGTCGAGTCGATTGCCGCCCAGCTCGAGAGGGCGAGGGGGAGACGATGACCGCCTACGCCAAGGTGGCCGTCACGGTGGAGCTCGACCCGATCGTTGTGCTCGTGCTCGACGCAATCAGCAAGACCTTAGAGCTCCTCGCGGTTCACGACCGTGAGGAAGTCTTGGGCGAAGAGCGGGTGCCGGTGCACCCGGAACGACCTTTGTACGGTCTGCGGTTCGGCATCATGACGAGACGGTCGGCAGACGTGGCCCAGAAGAGCTGCGAGCCGCTCGGAGTGTTCGCGATGTCCACCGAGGACAACGTGAAGCGACAGATGATGATGGTCCGTTCCTGCGTTATTGCCTCGAATGGCGTTCAGCAGCGTCTCCCGCGCGTGCGCATCGGTCTCTGGAAACCGGTAGCCGACGAAAACGATGCTATCGGCCTCGCGAAGGGCTTTCGTGGCCATGTCCCAGAGCAGCTTGAAGTCCTTGGCGCCGCGCTGTTTCGATGGACCTGGCGTTGCGATTGCCAACTCGTGATCAGGGCACTTGAGCGCGAAACGGGGATCGTTTGTGATCTCCGCCATGGCCTTGCCGTCACGTCGTCCCATCTTCCGGAAGTAAGGAGATCGGTATCATGAGCAAAGGCGGGCGACCGGCGACGGGCTACGTGGAGTGGAGGCGCAACGCGAAGACGGGGGTCGAGCACTGGCACGTACAAGTGACGCTCGCGGACAAGTCTCGCCCCTTCCTCCCGCTCGACCCGAAGATCCCAGAGAGCGACAAGGCGGCCGCGCAGTCAGGCGCCCGGGCGATGTCCGACTACTCCCGCAAGCACGGCGCCGTGACGGACCGCGACCGGGAGACCGTCGAGCACTACGCCGCGCGCTGGTGCCGCTGGCGCGAGGGGAAGAAGCTCGGATGCGTCGACGGGGACCGCGCGCTACTCGAGCGCCATCTCCTTCCGGAAATCGGCGGTTTCGACGTCCGCTACATCGCCCGCGACGACTTGAAGCGGCTCGTGGGCAAGCTCGACGCGAAGGTGGCCCGCGGCAAGAGCGACGACGGAAAGCCGTTCAGCGCGAAGACCGCGATCAATGCGTGGGGGGTGGCCCGAGCGCTCTTCCGAGACGCCCAGCGCGCCAAGGACGTGAAGCTCTGCGTACGCGAGGACAACCCGGCCGAGGGTGTCGCCGGGCCCGACGCGGGCGCCAAGAAGGCCAAGACGTACCTGTGGCCGAGCGAGTTTGACACCCTCGTCCGATGCGAGCGCGTGCCTCGCCGCTGGCGGCGCCTGTTCGCGCTGGCCGTCTACACGTACACGCGCGCCGGGGAGCTCACGGCGCTTCGGTGGGATGGCGTGGACCTGGAGCACGGTACCATCCTGATCCACGTCGCCGAGGACCGCGTGCGCAAGCGGGGCGTGCGCGCCACGAAGACCGAGACGGCTCGCCGCATCCCGATCGAACCGGCGCTCATGCCCCTGCTCATCGCTATGCACAAGGAGGCCAAGGGCGCGGGGCCGGTGTTCCGCATGCCATCGGTGGGCATCCTGTCGCACAAGCTCAAGCTCTACCTCGGCAAGGCGGGCGTGACGCGCACGGACCTCTTCAAGAGCGACGAGACCCGCAAGAGCCTCACCTTCCACGACTTGAGGGCGACCGGGATCACGTGGATGGCCGCGAGGGGCGACGACCCGCTCCGCATCATGCAGCGCGCCGGGCACGCGGACTTCGAGACCACGAAGATCTACATGCGCGAGGCGGAGAACCTCGCCGCGTCGTTTGGCGACGTCTTCCCTACCCTGCCCGAGACCCTTTGGAGTTTCGCAAACGATTCGCAACCGTGCGAAACCGAGGAAGCCAACGACGCGGACTTATTGAGAAAAGTCGTGGAGCTGACGGGAATCGAACCCGTGACCTCTTGCATGCCATGCAAGCGCTCTCCCATCTGAGCTACAGCCCCAAGAATGGGGCAAGGCGGAGTCTTTACTGAAAGATTCCCTCGTCTGCAACCCGCGTCGGCGGGCCCTTCCACGCGCTCAAGTCTCTTGCTTAATCTGCAGGCGCTTCATCATCTTTTGCAGCCCGAAGCGCGAGACCCCGAGAAGCTGTGCGGCACGGGTCTGATTGTTGCGGGTCTTGGCCAGCGCTTCGACCACCAATTCGCTCTCGAGGGCGTCGACCCGGGATCGAAGGTCGGACCCTGCGCCTCGGGCAGCGCCGGGCCCCCCGCGCACCACTTCGCCGGACAGCTCGTCGACATCGATTCGGCCGTCGCCCAGAACGAGCGCTCGCCTCACTTCGTTTTCGAGCTGTCGAACGTTGCCCGGCCAGAAGAAGCTCGACAGCTTCGCCATCGCCGCACGCGTCACCTTTACGGGGCGGCCTTGGGCGTGCTTGCGGACGAAGTGTTCCACGAGGAGCGGAATGTCCTCGGCTCTTTCGCGCAACCCCGGAACGCGCAACGTGATGACGTTCAGGCGGTAGAACAAGTCCTCCCGGAACGTGCTGGCCGCGACCATCGCCTCCAGATCGCGATGCGTCGCAGCAACCACTCGAACGTCCACTGTTCGCGCCCGCTCGCTGCCCACAGCGCGCACCTCGCCATCTTGCAGCACGCGCAAGAGCTTGGCCTGCATGGCGAGGGACATCTCGCCGATCTCGTCGAGAAAGAGCGTTCCCCCGTGGGCTATATCGAAGAGCCCCGCGCGCGTCGTCGATGCTCCGGTGAACGCCCCTCTCACGTGCCCGAAGAGGGTTGATTCGAGCAAGGTCTCGGGAACGCTTGCGCAGTTCTCACTGACGAATGGGTGGCGCGATCGCGCGCCGTTCATGTGGATCGCCCGCGCGACCAGCTCTTTGCCGGTGCCGCTCTCGCCCACGACGAGCACGGGGACATCGCTTGCCGTCACGCGATCCAGTAGGCGCAGGAGATCGCGCATCGGTTCGCTCCGGCCGGCGATCTCGTCATAGCGGAAGCGGGTCTCGCGGCCGTCGTGCGCGAGCTCGAGCTGTGTCCGCGTCACGTCGAGCTCGGCCTCCCGCTCGCGAAGCATGGCCTCGAGACGCGCCCGAGCGCGCTCAGCGCGACGCACCGCTCGGCGCAGCAGCACAGCATCGCGTGCGTCCGCGATCGCCATCGCCGCCTGCGACGCCACGACACGCACCCAGGCAAGCTCGCGCGGGCCGAACGCCCCTTTGCGCCCCCGATCGTCCAAGTAAACGACCCCCAAGCCCTCGCCGCGCGCGATCAGGGGGAGGGCCAGCACGCTTCGGAGCTTGAGGGCGTGAACGCTCGCGTGCAGGTCGCCCAGTGACGAGAATGCATCGGTTGCGACCACAGCATCGCCCGCCTCGAGAGCGCGCCGCGCGATCGTCTGCGACAGGGCGAGCTGTTCGCCGGTCAAGTCACGCCCCGCAAGGTTGCGGGCCGCGCGCGGAACGAGGCGGCCATCGGGGGCCCGAAGAAGGAGCAGACCGCGCTCGACCCCGGTCCACAGGATCATCGTGTCCAGCACCTGCTCGAGCAGAGGACGCAAGCGGTCGCGTGTCGACAGCGCCCGGACGATCGACTCGAGCTGTGCAACCTGCGCCGGCACGAACCCCACGTCCCCCGCCTCCGCCGCCGAACCGCGCGCCCACCCGACCGACGTCAGCGACTCGCGGTGCTCGGGCGGGGTGCCCGCCCACAACGCGCGCGCCAGAGCGAGGCGAGCCACTTCGAAACGCCGCGCGAGGTCACCATCCCCGCGATCGGTCGCGAGCCGTACAGCGGCGTCGAGGGCGGGGCCTCGCGATCCCAGTGGCGCGGCGAGGTCGATGAGCGTGCCCAAGGCCGAAAGCACGCTGCCGTCGGCGTCCGTCGTACGCCCCGCGAGGATTGCCGACGCACGCGCGCCCCACCATTCCCAACGCGTGACCGGTGGAAGCGCTCCGACCGCCGCGTCTGCGGCGACGATGCGGACGTCGTCGATGCGGTCCGGGGCCCACACGAGCATTCGAGCCGCCACGCGCGTCCGATCGTCGGGCCCTGCCTCGCGCAGTCGCTCGTCGATTTCGATGACCCACGAGCGGGCTAACTCGTCGCCCGGCGCCCGAACCTCGACCTGCGCCAAGCGCGCGAACGCCTCGGCGTGCAGATCGCACGACTCGAGCGCGCGGGCGCGCGCCTCCTCTGCTGCCTCGTTGGCCGCGTGGGCCGCTCCGACGGTCACGAGCATGCTCGCGCGGTCGAGCCATGCGCGCGCCGCCTGAGCTGGCCGGCCAAGCCTCTCCCAAAGCAACGCCGCCCGCGTTGCGCTCGCCAAGGCGAGCGCGACGTCGCCCTCGTCAGTCGCCGCGGCCGCTTCGCTGGTCAGGTACGTCGCCTCGTCGACAACGGCGCCCGCGCGCGTCGCCAGCTCTACGGCACGGCCGAACGCGACCAGCGCCGCGGCCGAGCTTCCGCGCGCCCATTCGAGCAAGCCGCGGACGGCCTCCAGGCGGCCAAGCGCGTCGGCATCTTGCGGCTCGGCCAGTGCTTGCTCGATCGCTCCCAGGCCGAGCGTATGAGCTCCACGGCGCCAGGCGATGAGGGCCCGCACCTCTGCGGCCGCCGGGCCCCGAGCGCCATCGATACGCTTCTCCGCTTCATCGAGATCACCGAGATCCCACGCCAAGCGCGCCAAGGTCGCCTGGGCACGCCAACGATTCGGGGCCTCGGGTGACTGCATGGCGCTACGCGCCGCTTGCTCCGCGCCTGCCACGTCTCCGCAGCGGCGCGCGATCTCAGCTCGCAGTGCGTCTACCTCACCCCCCGTCGCTTCGGCGATCGCCGCCAGCGCTCGCCCGGCCTCCCCGGCTCGCACGAGGGCCGACGCGAGCTGCACGGCGAGCGTGGTCGGAGCGCGGCCCGCCGCGAGGTCGTCTTCCGCGATCGCCAGCGCTTCCGGATTGGGCGCCGAGCGCGCGAGTTCGCGCACGAGCCTCGCGGTCCGATCGTCGCCCGATCCCGCGTCCCACGTCGGCTGGGTCACGGAGCCGGGCCCGAGCACGTCTTCGAGTGTCCAAGACGACGGGTCGCGGCCTCGCGCCAGCTCGACGGCGCGAGCCACGAGCTCCCCTTCCCCGCTGTCGCCGGTCCCGGTTGGCCATGATGCCGCGCTCGGGCCGACAAGCGACACCAGCCAGCGCGCCCGCCGGACCGCTCCGAGGGGCTCGATCGAGCGCGGCGGCTCCGCCCCCGGCGTGCCAACCCCCGCGAGGCGTTCCACCCAGGCCACGGCCCCCTCGAGCCAGCCCCGGGCGGGCTCCGCGATCGAGCGCGAAACGACCGCACCCACTCTCACGTCGCGGCCGCGCTCCACAAGGTACGCGCGCCGTACGCGGTCGACGCGCGCTAGGCTCCGCTCGTGTTCGTCCGGCCGGAGCCCGAGCCACTTGGAGGCGCGACCAGCCACCCAGGCCGCGCTCGGTCGACCGCCCGGTGCCACTGCGACAAGCGCATGCGCCCAGCGCGCGGGCTCGCTCTTCGAGGTGCTCCACGCCTCGAGAATCGCGCCGCGGGGATCGGCCGCCCGTCCGACCTCCGGATCCATGAGCTCCGCAAGCACGATGCCCAGCGCCCACAGATCGGCCGCGACCCCGGCGGCACCCCGCTCGCGCAGCTCGGGAGCGGCATACCGCTGGGTGCCGCCGAGCGCGCCCGCATCGAGGCCCGTGGCGAGCCCGAGGTCGATGAGCGTCGCCCCGCGGTCGTCCGCAGCGTCGCGCTCGGGACGCGCGGTCGCGCGCAGGATGTTTTCGGGCTTCACGTCCCCGTGACGAACGCCAGCCTGATGGAGCTCTTCGAGCGCCCGCCCCACGCCATGAGCGACGATCGCGGCGAGCCGTTCCCGGTCGCCAGGAAACGCATCGTTGGCCGAGGCCGGCACGAGGCGATACCCCTCGACCCACTCGATCGCAGCAAAGCCCGGTCCTGCTTCGACCAGGGCGGGACCCCAACGCCTCCCGACGCGCGCCAGGAGCGTCGCCTCCCGCGCGACGGCCTCCGAGGGGGCTCCCGGTCCCTTTGCCACCTTCAGAGCGACGGTCTGCCCCGTCGGGATGTGGCGCGCCCGCCAGACCGTCGAAGTCGCCCCCTCGCCCGCTGGCTCGAGTGGCTCGGAGGCGCATCCTGGCCATCGAGCGGGGGAAGGCGCCAACTCATCTGGCACCGGTGTGGGGAATTGCATTTCCCTAATTGCAAGCGGTCGGCGCAAGGATCGTCAACTCCGGTGACTACCCGATGGCCGCAAATGCTCCCACCCGTCACGACGGCTGGCAGAGCCGCCCCCGACGTTTCAACGCCGCCGCAGGGCCGAGTTTGGCCCCGTCAGAACTTGATGCCGTTCTCCGCGCGGTGCTTCCACCACCGCCAACCCAGCCAGGCCGTCGGGATGGCTGCGACCACCGCGACCGGCAAGCTCACGGCAGCGCCGAGCGCCACCGTGGCGGCGGTCGCCGCCCCCGCCACGACCCCCTTGCGGCGCGAATCCTCCAGTACTTCCCGTCGGGTCTTACTCATGAAGGCAACGTGTGGCGCGAAGGGGGCCCGCGCAACTCATCTCAACGCCGGCGTGGCTCTCGCATGCGCTCGCGTCCAGCGCGCGACGAGGTCGATGTCGGCCTCCGACAGATCCGAGTCGAAGCGCGGCATGTGCTTCTTCTTCTCTTCGTCGAGCGCTTCCTTGCGGTAGGTGGCTTCGCTAGACGGATTGGCGACTTGGGCCCTGGTCCACGCGATGGAACCGTAGTGCCACAGCTCCGGCGCGTTTCCAGTACCGTCGTCGTCCCCGGTACCTTTGTAAAGGTGGCACGACGTGCAGCGCTCGGCGACGATCTTCTCCGCTGCGGCTCGCGTGCCCGGGTCGACGTCTTTCGTCGCATCGCCGGGCTCGTCCCCTTGCGAAGCCAGGAACATCGCGATCGCCCGCTTGTCGCCGTCGGTCTTCAACATGGGCTTCCATGGCTGCTGCGCCGGGAAATCCTTCGGGCGAACGTCGACGCTGGGCATCTCGCCCTTGTAGGGCCCCGTCCCGAAGAAATGCGGGGCATCGGGGTCGTGCATCATCGCCGCGATCCACTCAGGCGTGCCCCAGCCATCGAGCGTCGGGGCCGTCGCCTTCTGCGGGTCGCCGAGGTCGCCGAGTACGTGGCAGCTCGCGCAGTGCCGCTCGAACAGATCGCGCCCTCGCATCTCGGGATCATGCCGCACCATGTCGAGCGCGCCCGCCGGCGGTACGCCGTTCATCGCGAGGTTCACCGCGGCGTTCGCGAGGGCGTCCGCTCGCGCGAGCTGCTTGGCGAAATGCCCGTCGTGCGAATCTTTGCGCCATGCGACGACCCCCAGAGCTACCGCGCACCCAAAGATCGCGATGACCGGTGCCAGAACGATCAGCCTGCGATCGCGCGCCGCGATGGCCGACCGCGCATCTCCGGACGGCGGGGGATCAAGGAACGGAAGGATCGCGAGATAGCCGCCCGCGGCGGCCGGAAGAAGCGACGTCCCCCAGAACTCCAGGGGGCCGTGGAAGAACTTTCGCAATTGAAACATCGTGAGCAGAAACCACTCGGGTCGCGCCGGGTAGTCGCTCATGGGGTCAGCCGGGGCGTCGAGCGACGATCCCCGGGTAGCCAGAGTGAGCACAGACAGCGCGATGACGACCAGCGCGGCGACTCCCGCCTCGCGGAGAAGGAGATCTCGGTACGTCCCACCGGCCGTTGTGCGCTCGGTCCAGCCGTGGCGCCGCACGAGCTTGCCACGGCCCCACAGGATCGCGCCGATCACGAGCGGCAGGACGACCACGTGCACGGCATACATGCGCGCGAGGCCGAGCGCTCCGAGCTCGCTGCCGCCGAGCATCAGCTGCTGAATGAACGGGCCTGCGACGGGCGCCAGCCCCACGATATTGCCTTCGACGACGCGCGCCCACCAGCCCTTCTGATCCCAGGGCAAGAGACCGCCGGTGATGGCCTCGGCCACGGCGAGCCCGACCACGAGGAGCGCGAGCCACCAGGCAATCTCGCGCGGCTTGCGGTAGCTGCCGACGAACGCGCCCTGTGCGACGTGCAGCGCCGACAGGCAGAGGAGCGCTTGCGACGCCCACAAGTGCATCCCGCGGAGCATCCAGCCGCCGGCGAGCTTGTACTCGATGTAATGCACACTGGCCCAGGCGGACTGCGGCGACGGTGCATAAGCGGTCATCAAGACCACGCCAGTCACCACCAGGACGGCGAAGCACGCTCCGACCGACGCGCCCAGCGCGGACGACCACGGGGCGCCGAGGACGACGTTCCCATCGAGAAGGGCCCGCTGCGACGCGCGCCACCCGACCCGCTCGTCCAGCCACTCTCCCAAATTGCGAAGCCCGCTCACGGTGCTCAACCGACCGACACCTTGGCAGGCATTCCGAGCTGGAAGCGCTTGAACTCCACGAAGACCACACCGTCCTCGACGCGGGTGGCCAGCGAATCGAGGTCGCGCGGCGACGGCCCCGTCTGCCGATGACCTTGTGGGTCGAACGACGAATCGTGGCAGGGACAATAGAAGCCCGGGGCGCTGGCGCTGCGGCCGATCGCACAGCCGAGGTGTGGACAGGTGACGCTCCAGGCGAGCACGTCGGATCCGTTTCGCACGAGCCAGACCGCGCCGAGCTCGACGGCCTTCTCGAGCGTCCAGCCGTCGCGGTGATCGGCGATCATCGCCACGCGCTTCGGTTCGCCGGGAGGCAACGCATCGAGGCGTATTGCGCGAATCCAGCGGCCTCCATCGCCGGCGCCGCGCGCCGGGGCGATGAGGAAGCGCACGGTCGGCACAGCGACCGCCCCGCATCCCACCGCTCCGCCGCCCACTACAAGGGCCTTCATCACACCGCGCCTACTTGTCTTCGGATCGTCCGTCACGCACGACAGCTTACCGCGCGGCCCCCGGAAAAAGGAAGAATCGCGAGGCCACACGCGGACTGCCGGGCCGGCAGGCCGCCGTGCACGCGGGGGTCCGATGCGAGATCGTGTACCCTGACGCGCGATGCGCGTCTTGGTCGGCACGAGCGGCTATTCCTACAAGGAATGGAAACCGGCCTTTTATCCCCAGGACCTCCCCGCCCGCGCGTTCCTTCGTTACTACGCCGAGCACCTGCCCACGGTCGAGATCAACAACACCTTCTATCGAATGCCGACGGGCAAGCTCGTCAGCGGTTGGGCGTCCGAGGTGCCGGACACGTTCACGTTTGCTCTCAAGGCCCCGCAACGGATCACGCACGTCGCAAGGCTGAAAGACGCGGGCCAACCGATCGCGACCTTCTTGCAAGTGGCGGGAGAGCTCGGGCCTCGCCTCGGACCGGTTCTCTTCCAGCTGCCTCCGTTTTTGCGCAAAGACACGCCTCGTCTGATCGCCTTCCTGGAGGAAACCGTCGCGCTGCCCCAGCGGCCCCGGATCGCCGTCGAGTTCCGCCATCCGTCCTGGTTCGACGACGACGTCTTCGAAGCGCTCCGGGCTCACCGAGCAGCCCTATGCGTCGCCGAAGGGGAGGCGCTCGCGTCGCCCTTGGTCGCAACATCGGATTGGGGATATGTGCGCCTGCGGCGCGACGAGTACCCGAGCGATCTCATCGCCGGCTGGGCGCAGAAGATTCGATCGCAGCCTTGGACCGAGGCGTTCGTCTACCTCAAGCACGACGAAGGGAACGCACCGAGCGTCGCCCAACGACTGAGGAACGCGCTGGACACGCTCTAGCCTGAAGTTCCCGCGCCGGGCGAGCAGTCTAGCCGTCCACGCTCTTTCGGAGGACCACCACGTAGAATCCGCCGAAGAACGCGGCCGCGGTGTCCGCGAGCCTCCATTCGATCTTGCGAAGCAGATCACGCACGCCCGGCAGGCGCATCGCACCGGCGCTCGGCGTGACGATGCGAACGCCGCGCACCGCTTCGATATTCAGCGTGGGAGGCAGCAGACGCGGAATGACCCATGGCGCGTCGAATCGCGTGTACACGTCGCTCTCTCGGGCGCGGTGCGAGATGGGCTGGGCCGGCCCGATGCGCTTGACGAGCCCTCGAAGGCTCAAAGGGTTGTAAAATTCTGCGATGGCCACGCCACCGGAACGCGTGACACGCGCCATCTCGGCGAGAGCTCGCCCAATCTGCGGCACGTGAGAAAGCACCTTGAAAGCGCACGTCACGTCGAAGCTGTCCGAAGGAAACGGGATTGCGGTGACGCTCGCCTCCTGCACGTCGAGCCCCCGCGCCCGCGCGCGCTGGAGCATCCCCGGCGACAGATCGATCGCCTTCGCGCTGCGCGCAAAACGCGCGATCCGCTCCAGGAGCAACCCGGTTCCGCAACCGCATTCGAGCACGTCCCCTCCCACGCCGTAGCGCTCGACCAGATCGACTTCCAGGTCGTCCACCAGAGCGTGGTACCCGTCGGGGAGGTTTGGCCGGCGCTCGGATTCGTAGCGCGATGAGAACTCGTCGTAGTAGGCGCGCGTCGCGTGATGATGGTGTCGGTGGTCGGCGGCGGCCATGGGGTCCTATTCGATAGCATGCGGAGAGCAATCGAAACTCGCGTCCAGCGGCCGGCCTGCGGCTTGACGGTTGCGGTCAGCGGCAGAGAAGCCGCTCCAACCAACTGCCGCCGCTGTCGACCCAAGCCAGCCATAGCGCACCGAAGGAGTCGACGGCGACGCCGACGTCGGTCGGGTCTCCCGTCGTTGGAAACACCTCGCGCGTCGCGAAGACGCCCCCGGGCGCGATCTGGCCAAGCTCGAGCACCCGCGGCGACGATGGCTCGGTCCCTCGCGGACGAACGCGCGCAACCCACGTGACCGAGCCGCGCTCGCTGCTCGCCGCGGCGACCGGTGCCGGGTCGAGCCCGTTGGGGTACATCGACCAGACGACCGGCTCGTCGACGCGAGGGGGCTCGTCGATCCGGACGATGGCCAGGCCAAAGCTTCCCACGTCTCGCGCGATCGGCAGAAGCGACCACGCCGGCCCGCTTGGCGGCGCGGAGAACGCCGCTCGCGTGCGTCGATCGCCAGGACCGCCCACGAAGACGACCGAGTCCTCCCCCAAGTGGAGGGCCTTGTCGTACGCGATCGTCCGCGCGTGCATCGCCGTCAAGGCCGTTCGAGCGTCGATCATCAAGGCCAGCGACCCGGCGCCGCGCGGCGCGAGCGCAATCGCCGTGGCCCCACTGCCGTCCTCAGAAACTCGCAGCGGGGGATCATCGTCGACCGCGAGCCACGCCTCACTCACCCATCCTTCGGACGTCTGCCGGCTCGCCAGGTACCCCATAGCGACATGCGCGCCCCCGATCGTCGTGGCGGAAATGCGGGATGAAATACGACTGCTCGCGACGACGTGATCCTCCGCCCCGCCGCGGGTCGAGCGGTAGACCGCTCCCGACCGATCGGGACAGAAGATGTGCGCCGCGGCGACCGCACACGGGATCGCGAGACCCGAGCCCTTGTCGCCTTCGAACGGCTCTCGTCCCGCGGGGACGGGACCGAGGGACACCGGACCGGCCGTCAGCGAGACGACGCGTGGATGCCCGTTCTCGTTTAAGACCGCGTCGACCCCGTCACTGCGGATCGCGAGTGCTGCGGGTACCCTGAGCGGGAGCTCGATCGGGCCTCGCAGCACGCGACAGTGCGCGGCGGATGCGTCCGCGAGAACCGCAGGCGCTTGGATCGGCGGCGCGGAAGGGGCCGCGCTCGGGGGAAGAGGATCGGGAGAAGAAGGAGGCGGGGGCGGCGGGGTCGAAGGCGCGGCCGCGGTCGGCGGCGGGGCCGGTGGAATCGAGCGATCGCGGGGGTCGCTCCTGCACGCGACGAGAAGCCCGATCATCGACGCCACTCGCCACCCGCGCACGACTTCTTCTTACCGTGCCATCCCTGGCTACGAAAGCACCGTCCGCGGCTTGACACAACGTGTGGAGGAGCGCTCGCATCGTACAGCCATGAACCCAACCAAGATCGGCATCCTCGGTACGGGCGACGTCGGTCGCGTCCTCGGCAAGGGCTTCGTCGCGCGCGGCGACGACGTGAAGATCGGCTCGCGAGAGCCGAAGAGCGACAAAGTCCAAACGTGGGTCGGCGAGAACGGCGCGCGCGCGTCGGCAGGCACGTTTGCCGAGACGGCGAAGTTCGGCGAAGTCCTCGTGCTCGCGACGCTGTGGAACGGCACGAAAAGCGCCCTCGACCTCGCCGGGCCGGACAGCTTCGCCGGCAAGGTCGTCATCGACGCGACCAATCCTCTCGATTTTTCGCAGGGCTTCCCGCCGCGGTTGGCGCTTGGCCATACCGACTCGGGCGGCGAGCAGGTTCAGCGATGGCTGCCGAAGGCGCGCGTCGTGAAATGCTTCAATATCGTGGGCAACCCCTACATGGTCAATCCGAAGCTGCCGGGCGGACCGCCCGACATGTGGATCGCCGGGAACGACGAAGCTGCCAAGAAAACGGTCGGTCAGATCTTGCGAGACTTCGGCTGGCCCGATCCGATCGACACCGGCGGCATCGAAGGAGCCCGCTTGCTCGAGCCCATGTGCTTATTATGGCTGCTCCAGGGGGCGCGCACCGGAACCTGGAACCACGCCTTCAAGCTGCTTCGGGGCTGAAGTCCTGCGGCGAGTGCCGAAGCCAGCGCAGAACAGCGTCCGTGGCACGCGCCTCGGCGTCGCGGTGATAAAGGCGCCACTGCTCGCGCGCGCCCGCGCCGACGAAGTTCGCGACCCCGAAGATCGCCCCGAAAGGAGTGGCGAGCGACGCACAAGCGACGGCCACCCCGTACGCCTCTAGATGCTCGACCGCGGCGCCCGTTGCTCGAACGATGCGGCCCGCCGAAGCGTCATCCACGGTGATGGCCAGCGTCGTCGCGACGTCGGCGGGCTTCGCCCCCGTTGCGCGCGCGATGCCCTTCGCCATCCGCCCGTGGGCGTCGGACTCGACTCGCATCGGGTGCGGGAACTGGCTCTGGCCTTCCAGCGCCCCTGGATCGACCAGTCGAACGCGCCGCGCCACGACGACGTCGCCGATGGCAAGGCCGGAACCCGCGTACGCGCCGCACGTTCCCACTGCAATAACGGCCCGCGGGTGTAACTCGCTGATGAGCCTCGCGGCCCCCACGGCCGCCATGGGTAGGCCGATTCCAACGACGCGGGCTGCGATGCGGGTCGTTCCGACGTAGCCGTCGATCGCCTCGCCCTGCGGGCCCGGTCCGTCCGACGTGGCCGACGTGGCCGACGTGGCCGACGTGGCCGACGTGGCCGACGTGGCCGACGTGACAATGTGCGGCCGGAGACCGGCAAGCTCCGGGGAGAACGCCGCCAGAGCGAGGACGTCAAGAGGGAGGAGGTGAGGAGGCCCGGCCACCACCGGCTGGTACCAGAAATGGCTTCCTGAAGCTCTGCCTCCTTGCCCCGGCGGGCGCCGCCGATTAGCGTTGTATGCTTAGTGATGCGTCGCTCTGCGCTCGTGCTTTCATTCATGGTGCCCGCCGCCACCGGCTGCGCTGGCAACGCGATGGGCACCGCGGGAGACGCCGAGGCGGCCACGACGACCAGCGCGGTCGTCGTCGTCGAGCGCAGCGTCGGCGCGACCGAGGGCTCGCGGGCCGAGGCGAGCGCGCGCTTCGTCCGCATCGCCGCGGGCGCATCGGTCGACGACGCGCTGAGGGCCATCGGGGCCGCGCCGGAGCTTCCCGCACGCGGGGTATGCGCGAGCGTCACGTCGCTCGCGGGGGCATTCGCGCGCGGTGAGCCCGCGCCGGTCGTCGAGCTGGTCGACGTGGGGGCGGTCTCGCTCGAAGCGGGCGGCCTCGAAACACGCCTCTTGCCGCGCCGGCTTCCCGACGTCACCGACGTTGTGAGCGGCGTCGTCTATGCCCGAGCCGCCGAACCGGCGCTGCTCCCGGCGGCCACCCGGTACGTCGTTCACGTCGCCGGTGGCCAGGACTTGGGCGCCTTCGATGTGACCGCGTCGGCGCCCGGCGATGCGAGCGCGGTGCGCATCGCCGGGGAGGAAAGCCAGGGAAACCTCGTCGCGTCAGGGCCGACCGTGCACCTCGCCTGGGCGGCCGATACCTCCGACGACCTGGTCTACGTCGACGTGCGCCCCAGCGGGGTGCGATGCGTGTTCGGTAACACGGGGCACGGGGCCATCTCGACCCTCTACTTCGACGAGGCGGGTGCTCTCGTCGTGCATCGCTTGCACCGGGAGCCGTTGCACGCCGCTGGAATCGACTCCGGCGAAGTTCGCTTCGACTTCGCACGCTCGGTCCCCTACACCCGTCGATAAGGGCTGAGCGAGATGCGTGCGGCGCGCTTCGCCCGTTCCTTTGCCTTCCTGGCCGTGGTCGCCAGCGCCGCGGGTGCAATGGCTCAGCCCCCCGCGCGCGCGAAGCGCAGCAAGATTCCCCCGGCCGCACGGCGGGAGCGCGCCGCCGAAGTGGCCTACGTGTCCGGCAAGCAACCGCTGGTCGGCCTGCACGCGCCGTCGAGCAAGGCGGTGCAGCGCGACGAAGGCGGTCGCCCACTGCTTGCGCTCAGCGCCGTCAACCGCGGCGAGTCGATCGCGATCCCGGCCGCGAGCGACGACGGCGGCTTCGCCTCTGCGGACCTCGATCGAGTCGCGTACCTGCTCCGGGCGATGAGCGGCGACGAGCATCCGATCGATCCGCGGACGTTGTCGCTCGTCTACGGCATTCAGACCCATTTCGCCGTCCCGGAGATCAGCGTCATTTCGGGCTATCGCGTCCCGAAGCCAGCGTCGCGATCGAACCATGGCAAGGGACGCGCGATGGACATCATCGTGCCCGGCGTGGCGGACGAAGAGGTCGCGCGGTTCGCACGCGAGGTGGGGTTCGTCGGAGTCGGCGTATACCCGGCGAGCCAGTTCGTTCACGTCGACGTCCGCCCGCGCAGCTACTTCTGGGTCGACTACAGTGGCCCGCACATGAGCAATCGCGAGCGCGGCATCCTCGGCGATCTGGCCGCCAAGAGCGATGCGGCAGCTCTGGAGCGCGGCAAAGCACCCATCGAGCCGTTCGCCGTCGCGACGAACGTCGACTCCGCGCTTCAGGCACGCGGGATGGCGTCTGCGCCGATGGCGCCGGCCGAAGAGGACGAGGACGACGAATAGGGCCGATGGATCCCGACGTCGCCCGGCTCGTCCGCGAGCAGCGCCTTGTCGATGCCGCCCGACTCGCGAGCGATCGGGGCGACCCCCGCAGCGCGAGCGAGATCTACGAGCACGCGTGCGAGTGGAGCAGCGCCGCCGCGGAGGCGATGCGCGCGGGCGACGGTCCCCGGGCGATCGAGCTCGCGCTCTACGCGGGCGATGAAACGACCGCCCAGCAAGCGCTCGCGCTCGTCGGCGATCCGGCGGCAAAGCAGAGCGTGGCCGCCCGCCTCGCGCACCACGGGCGGTACACGTGGGCGGCGCGATTGCTCGAGAGCTGCGGACGAAACGTCGATGCGGCGCGCCTTTGGGAGCGCGGCGGCGACGCGCTGCGCGCGGCGGCCCTTCTCGAGGGCGCCGGGGAGGCCGTCGAGGCGTCGCGGGTGCTTCAGGCGGCGATGCTGCGCGACCCGCGCGCGTGGGGCGTCGGGGTCGCTCTCGGCGCGATGCTCGACCGCCTCGGCAAATGGGAGGCGGCCGTCCGATTGCTTCAGCGGGTACCCCCGGATGCGCCCGAGCGACGCGAAGCGCTCGTCCCGCTCATCCACTCGCTGCAGAGGCTCGGGCTCGACGGCGCCGCGAGCGAGGCGACGACGGAGCTCGCGCGCTTGCAGGGAGGGCCGGCGGCGCCGGCGCAGGATGACGCGCCGGCGACCGCTGCGCGGCCAGCGCAGGCGGCGAGCGTCTTCGGCCGTTACCAGGTCTTGCGCCAAGTCGCGTCGTCACCGAGCGCCAGGCTGCTGGAATGCCTGGACGTCGTTCGCGGCGAGCGCGTCGCGGTCAAGCTGTTTGCCGGCGGGGAGGACCGGGGCGGCGGACGCGACGCCCTCGCGCGCTTCGAACGCGAGGTGGAGGCGATGAAGGCTCTTCAGCACCCGAGCGTCGTGCCGTTGCGCGACTTCCTCCCCGAGGGGCCGGCGCTAGTGCTCGCCTGGATGGACGGCGGCACGCTCGAACGAATGATGACGGAGATGGGACCCATCGCGCCGGAACGGGCCGTCGATATTGCCTCCGCGGTGCTCGCGGCGCTCGGGGCCGCGCACCGACTCGGAATCGTGCACCGCGACGTAAAGCCCGCCAACGTACTCTTCGACGACGGCGGCGGCGCGCGCCTCGGCGACTTCGGGGTTGCGCATTTGGGCGATCTGTCGACCACGGCGACAGCGGGGCTCGGCACCATGGCCTACATGAGTCCCGAGCAGAGGGGGGGGCGTCCGGTGACCGCAGCCAGCGATGTCTTCGCGGTCGGAGTGATGGTCCGCGAGATGCTGACCGGTGAGCGTCCGCGTCCGGACGATCGCCCGAGCCGGCTCCCGAGCGAAGCGCACCGCGGGCTCGACGCGCGACATGACGCCGCCGTCTCGCGCCTGACCGCCCGCGATCCCCTGGCTCGCCCGGTCGACGCGTTCGAAGCCCGGGCCCTCTTGGCGTCGCTTCCTTGGCCACGCTCCGTCGACGCGGAAACCGTGAAACGACACCCGATCTCGACGCGAAGCCCACCCCCGCCCGCGGACCGCCTTGCGCTCCGGCCCGACGGAACGGTCGTGGATAGTTGGACCGAGCGGAGAATCGAGCGCGTATCGCTCACCGAGCACACCCTCGCCCGCGCCCGCGCCTTTGCTGTCGCGGACCATCCGGCCCTGCAACCCGTATGGCGGGTCGATGAGGAAGCCGGAGCCATCTGGCTGGGCGCGCTGGACGACCGGCTGCTCGACCGGCCCCTTACCCTCGTAGAGCGGACGCGGATAGGGGAGGCACTCGACGCCCTGCATGCGGCCGGGGGAGCCCATGGGCGCGTCGATCGGCAGCATCTCGTCGATGCCCCCGCGGGCGTCGTCTTGCGGTTCGGCGCAGCGCACGATGCCGACGCAACGGCCGATCGAGACAAAGCCGCGCTAGCCAAGCTCTAGCCTCTACTGGTCACGATGCCACCGGGTCCTCGCGCAGGGAGCTCTCCTCCTGTCGGCTCCCCGCGTTGTGTCCTCGTCTAGCCGGCGCGGGCGCGCGCTACGACGACGACGGCGACGAGGACGATGCTCGCGCCCAGGATGCTGGTCACGCCGAATCGCTCGCCGGCAAACGCAACGCCGAGGACGACCGCGATCACCGGATTGACATACGCATAGCTTGTCGCCAGCGCGGGCCGCGTGTGCCTCAGCAGGTACGAGAAGGCGGAGAAGCCGACCAGCGAACCGAAGATGCAAAGATAGGCCACGGCCGCGACCGACCGCGCCGACGCTGCACCGAGATGCTCGTGCGTCGCGGAGCCGATGAGCAGCATGGCGCCACCGCCGGTGAGCATCGGCGCAGCCGTCCGCATCATTCCGGGCGGCGCGGGGAGACGCCGGCTCGCCATCGACCCCAAGGCCCAGCCCATCGGCGCGAGCAACGCCAGCGCAGCCCCCGACGGGCTCGCCCGCAGGTCGCCCCCGATGTTCAGGACCGCAACGCCCACCAGCCCGAGCGCGATTCCAGCGATCTCCGCCCGCCCGAGGGGCTCTCCGAAGAGACGCGCGAAGACGGTCGCCCACAAGGGCATCGTCGCGACGAGCACCGATACGAGGCCGGAGGATACCGACCGCTCGGCGAGATTCACGAATCCGTTTCCGACGACGAAAAGGAGCGTCCCGGTCAGGAGCGCGCCTCCCCACTCGACGCGGGTCGGCACCCGTTCGCCGCGCGCACGAGCGAACACGAAGAGCGCGGCACCGGCCACGACAAAGCGGGCCGCACCGATGAAGAACGGCGGAAAGCTCTCGAGCGCGACGCGAATGCCCAGGTAGGTCGACCCCCATACGACGCAAACCGCCGCGTAGGCGAGGAGAACGACGCCGGGCCGCCCGCGGGCGGTCGCGGGCGCTTCGAGGTCATCGGTCGTCGACAATCGAGTACACGATCTCACGTGGCTCGCCGTCTCGGTCGTACGAGACGCGCAGCTCACCGGCCACTTGGAGCGACTCGAAAGCCGTCTGTGCTTGCTCGGGGCGTTCGATGGGAAACCCATTCACCTGAGTCACCACGTCGCCGGGCTTCAGGTCGACTCCGCTCCAAAACTCGGCATCGCGCAGCGACGCGATGCGAAAGCCCCTGAATTTGCCATCGATACGGACCGGCTTGTCGTCGAGCTCGATCTTCTGCAAGAAAGCCCCGAGCCCTTTGGTGATCGCAGCGCGCACCGCGGAGCGCGTGAGTGCCCGGGTGGAAGGCACCGCCGGGGGTGGTGGCGACGTCACGGCGACCTGGGACGACGCGACGGGGACAGCGAGCGCCGGAGCAGAGCCGCCGCAGGCGCCGAGGCCCTGTGCGAGCGCGGCGAAGGCCAAGACGAGCGAGCGCATGAAGGCAACCTATCGTCGCCGGGCCGTCGAAACGCAAGTTTTCCGGCCGGCCGAGCTTCAACCGCCGAAGGCGTGACTGTACACGTCCCACACACGAGCGTGGACGTCTTCAATCGAGCCGGTCGCGTCGATGATCGCGATGCGGTCCTTCGGTAAGTGCTTGGGGAGGTTCTTGTAGAAGGCGGCGAGCTCGCGTTGCATCTCGCTTTGTTCGTAGAGCTGCGCGGCATCTCCCCGGTTCACGCGGCGCTCGGCGGCCAAGTCAGGCGGCAGATCGAGCACGATCGTGAGGTCCGGCCGCCGCACGTTTCGGTTGAGCAACCGGATCCACTCGACGGCGTCTTTCGCGTCGATGCCGCTGGACACGCTCTGGTAGGCGAGACTCGATGCGTCGTACCGATCGGACACCATGACCCCACCGGACGCGACGAACGGGACGATCTCGCTCTCGACGTGGTCCATGCGATCGGCGGCAAACAGAAGCGCCATCGTTGCCCAACCCGGTGAGCGCCCTCCAGGCACGACCACCCGCCCGGTCAGCACTTGCCGAACGAGGTTACCGACCGGGCCGTCGCTCGGCTCGCGCGTGGAGCGCACCATGACCCGCATGGCCCGGAGTCGGTCGGCGATGCGCGCAACCTGCGTCGTCGTACCTGAGCCGTCGATTCCTTCGAGCACCACGAACCGGCCGCCGCGATTGTGCATCCAGCGACGCCCAATAGCGCAAGCGCTGCGAAGAAGAAACAGAGGAGGCCCGCCGTCCCGAGCGGCGCAAATTCGCTAGGCTTATCACTCATGGCTGGCATGGCTGGACCGACTGCTGCGGCCGAGCACGGCAAGCGCGCGCTGACCTTGGCGGGGCGCGCCCTCGACCCCAACGCGGCGGGAGGCCCTGCCTTGGCGCGCGGCCAAAGGCTACTGCGCGAGGCCTACGTCGCCTGTGCGCGCGCCATTTGTGGAGACCCCGCCCTCGACTCCCTCGAAAACTGCTCCGCCGGGATCGGCCGCACGCCCCCGGCGACGGGCGCAGCGGCCCGCCAAGCCTGCCCGCCCGACGTCGTGGCCATCCTCGGCGCGGCGGCCGTTCCCCCCTACGCGGCGCTGCTCCGCGCGCAGATGGCCGTGGCGCTTCTCGTGGACGAAGCCACTGGAGACCGACGCCTTCTCCGAGCGCAGCGGCGGGCCCTGCGGATCATTTCCGTGCTGGTCGTCACGGTGGGTGCCACGATCGCGTTCGCAGCGACCGCGCTCGCCCGGCCCTGGGAAAAGTACACTTGGGTCGCGAGCAGCGCCTTTGAAGGCTTCTCCATCGAGGGAACGCTTGGCGAGCGCGATTGGGAGCACGACCTCGTCGTTCACACCGACGAGCAGCCGGACCCCTGGGTGCTCGTCGACCTTCTTGCCACCCGCACCATAGGGAGGGTCGTGATCGTCAATCGCGCGGATTGCTGTTCCGATCGTGGGCTTCCGCTGACGCTCGAAGTCGCCCTCGACGATCGCCGGTTCGTCCCTATCGCCACGCGCACGGACCCGTTCGTCACTTGGGAAGCCGCCTTCCCCTCCCAGAAGGCGCGGTACGTGCGCCTCCGCGCGAAGGGCGTGACGATCATCAACCTTCGCGAAATCCAGATCCGATGACGGCCTCGGGCACGTGGCCGCGGCAGCTCTCGAGCTGACCGGGCGCGCGCGCGCGAAGGCCCGTCAGCCACCCAAGGGTGGAGAGTCTTCGCCGAGGACCACGTTGTCGATGAGGCGCGTCGATCCGATGCGGCACGCGACCGCGAGCAGAGTGCGTGCGCTCACTTCGCCGGCCATGGGCGCCAGGCTTTCGGCGTCGCGCGCCTCGACGTAGTCGATTGAGGCGGCATGGGGTGCTATGGAGTCCCGCACGATCCTCTCGAGCTCCCGGGCGCCGCGCTCGCCCGCCGCAAAGCACCGCGCTGCGGCGTCAAGCCCCCTCACGATGGAGAGGGCGCGTGCGTGCTCCTCCGGCGACAGGTACGCGTTGCGCGAGCTCATCGCGAGCCCGTCACCCTCGCGCACCGTGGGGTGCCCCACCACTTCGACCGGGAAAAATAGGTCGCGCGCGATGCGTCGCACGACGAGAAGCTGTTGGTAGTCTTTGCGGCCGAACACCGCGGCACATGGACCCACGATGGCGAAGAGCTTCGCGACGATCGTCGCTACACCCTCGAAGTGACCCGGTCGGCAGGCTCCTTCCAGCGGCTCGGCGACGGCGCCGGCGCGCACGCGGGTCTCGTCGTCGTTCGCATACATCGCGGGCGCGTCCGGAGCGAAGACGACGTCGACCCCCGCCCGCGCGAGCTTGCGCACGTCGCCCTCGAGGTCGCGCGGATAGCGTGCGAAATCGTCGTTCGGTCCGAACTGCGAGGGGTTGACGAAGATCGAGACGACCACAAAACGAGCTCGACGCCTTGCCTCTGCGACGAGCGCGAGGTGACCGGCGTGGAGCGACCCCATCGTCGGCACGATGCCAACGCGCTCTCCTCTCGCGCGAACGGCGTCGCACGCCGCGCGCACGTCGGCCGGAGCAATCAATATGAGCGGCTCCATCGGCCCGCGGCGAAAGGTATCGCGAATCGGCGGACGACTTGGTAGTTTTCCGACCTGTCGGGAGCGACCATGCTTGGTTCTCATGTCGCCCGCGTGGGAGTGGCGGGCGTGCTGGCGAGCGCGCTGGCCGTGTCGACATCGCGCGCCGCCCCTGCAGACCCGGTCGAACGTGCGCGCGCGCTGTTCGCCCAGGCGGAGTCCGACGAGGACAGCGAGCGCTGGTCGGACGCAATCGTCAAGCTACGAGCGGTCGCGCAAGTAAAGCTCACCGCGGGCGTGCGCTATCATCTGGCCCTGTGCGAGGAGCATCTGGGGCAGCTCGCTCGCGCCCTGAGCGACTACCGGGACGCGGAGGATCAAGCCCGCCTCGAGAACGCGCAAGATGTCCTACGCATCGTGGGCAAGCAGGTGTCAGCGCTCGATCCGCGCGTTCCGAGGCTGACGATTCGGGTCGTGCCCCCCCTCCCGGCGGTGTCCCTGACGCTCGATGGCGCGCCGATCGACGATGGTCCGACGCATGCGGCGAGGCCAGTGGAGCCCGGCGTGCACTACGTGGAGGCGACCGCGCCCGGCCGTGCGACGTCGACGACCGCAGTGACGTTACGAGAGTATGAATCGAGGCTCCTCGACGTAAGCGTGGGCGAAGCCGTGCGCGAACCATCGAGCGCGACCTCGTCCCCGTCCCCGTCGCCGTCCCCGTCCCCGTCGCAGACGACCACCTTGCCCAGCCAGGCCCCGCGCCCCCGCGCCGCGCCAATCGTCGCGACGACCGTCTCCGTCGCCCTCGCCGGGGCGGGCGCCGCGGCATTCCTGATCGCCGGGGCGGAGCACGACAGCGCAGTTCACACGTGTTCGCTGACTCCCAACCCCGCGGCCGACGCGTGTGACTGGCTGAAGAATCGAGTCCGCGCATGGGACTTCACGGCGGCCGGCGCGTGGGGCGGCGCCCTCCTGGCGGCGACGACCGCCCTTGTGCTCTGGGCGAAGCCCAGCGCCGATTCCGCTTCGGCGGTGACCTGGATGCTCGGCCCGACGGCGGTCGGCGTGCGAGGGCACTTCTGAGATGCGACGCACCGTCGCAGGACTCCTCGCGATATCGACGGCCTTGAGCGCCGGCCTCGCCGCATGCTTCGATTTGTTCCACTCGACCGCGGACGTGGTCACGGCGTGTGCCATCGATGCGAGCGCTCGAGGTTGCTTCGACGTGGGCGCCGGCGACGGCGCGGTCCCCGACGCCGGGGCCACCGACCTGTGCACCGCCACGCCGATGCAGGCGCGACTGCGCGCCCAGCATGCCTGCGCGTGGCTTGGTGCCTGCGAGAGTCCGATGGGCCGCAATGCGTTTGGCGACTGTATGTTCCAAGCGCTGCTCGCCTACGATTGCGAGGCCAACCCCAACCATCCAGCCAGAGGAAAGGCCCGCTCCCTATGGGATTGCCTTTGGAAAGTGAAGACTTGCGGCGACGTGGACTCTTGTGTCGTTCCGGATGGTCCTGCTCGGTGCGAGCTCGGGGCGAGCTATACGGCATGCGGGATCGGCAGCGGCGCTCCAATTTCCAACGCCGACGTGCGCTTCGAATGCGCCGCCGACGGCGGCCCTTCGCACCCAAACGCGTACGCCGAGAATTGCGCCCTCTGGGGGAAGACGTGCGCATCGACCGGCGCCGGCGCAGTGTGCGCCGGATCGGGGGGTCTGGGCTGCAGCGCAAAGGAATGCGTCGGCCGTCCACGCGCGCAGCTTCACTGGTGCATCGACGGCGGCGACCTGGGGGTCGACTGCGCCAGCGGCGGCGGGCAGTTCTGCGTCGGCTTCTTCTCGGACGCGAGTGAGCCGTGGCTGGCCTGCGCCGCCGAGAGCGACGCGGGCGCGTGCTCCCCGGACCCGTCGGCCACGTGCTCGAACGGGGTCGCCACCTCCTGCCCGAGCGGCCTTCTCGAAACGATCGACTGTGCGAGCATTTTGCAATCCGCCACAGCTTGCGAGGCTGGCGCGCTCGCGCCCCCGTTCGACTGGACGAGCCCCTGCGCCATCGTGCCGGCGCGCTGCAGCGAGTCGTGCAATGGAACCCTCCTCACGGGCTGCGCGCGCGGCGCGCCATTCACGCTGGACTGCACGGCGGTTGACCTTGGTCCGTGTCGCATGGTCACCACCGACGTCGGCGCCGCCCAGCATGCTGCGTGCACGCCGCGTTGAGCGGTCACCCGCTTCCGACGTCGTCCGGTTTGGCAATGTCGCTCGCGTGATCGACTTTCGGCGCGACCACTGGGCCGCTCGCGAGGCGCCCGTGAAACGCCAGCACGGCTCGCGCCAATCGAAGGACCTCGGCACCTTCGACCCCTTGCCGTGCTGCGACGCCGTGGTCGATGAGGCGGGCGAGCTCGACGACTTCTTCCCACTCTCGCGAGGGGACCGTCTCCTGTTCCATGTCCACTCACGTGAACCCGAACGCGTGCCGACGCAAGCGCACTCACCGTCTACCGAGCGCCCAGGAGCGGCCTCAAGTGGTCCAGCAGAATGTCTGCCAGCGCAACTTTGGGCATGGGCGCGAGCGGCTCGGCGCCGGCGGTCGTCACGATCGTCGCGCGGTTGTCGTCACGACCGAACGACTCGCTGGCCTCGTTGGCGACCACGAGGTCGACGCGCTTTTCGACGAGCTTCCGCCTGGCCGACGAGACGAGCGCCTCGCCCCGTTCGGTCTCGACCGCGAAGCCGACGAGAACCGGGCGGGGGCCCGACCGCGCCGCTCCCACCTCGCCCAGCAAGTCGGGATTCCTCACGAGCGCGAGCGAGGAGCGATCGCCGCCCTTCTTGATCTTCGTGGGGCTCGTCTCCGCCGGACGATAGTCCGCGACGGCGGCGGCCATGACCAGGGCATCGGCTCGCGACAGGTCGGCGCCGAGCGCGTCCCCCAGGGCCGCGCGCATCGCCATCGCGCCACGCACGTCGATACGACGCACGCCGTGCGGAGTCGGCAGTCCGACCAGACCTGCGATGAGCGTGACCTCCGCCCCCCGCGCGGCCGCCCGTTGGGCCACGGCAAACCCCATTCGGCCGGTCGAACGGTTTCCGATGAATCGCACCGGATCGATGTCCTCCACGGTGGGGCCCGCCGTGACGACGATTCGCACCCCCGCCAGGTCGCCGGCCGAAAGCGCCGCGTCGATCGCGGCGGCCATCGCGTCCGGCTCGGCCATTCGCCCCATGCCCACGTCGCCCGAGGCGACTTCACCGCGCACGGGGCCGATTAGCGTCAGGCGTGGGTGCGCCGCCAGCGCCGCCAGGTTGCGCTGCGTCGCCGGATGGTCCCACATCCGGGGATGCATCGCCGGGGCCAGGAGCACCGGACCGCGAGCGCAGAGCACGAGCGCCGCGACGACGTCGTCGGCCCGCCCATTCGCGAGGCGCGCGATGACGTCGGCGGTGGCAGGGACGACGGCGACGAGATCCGCGCGTTCGGCGAGGCGCACGTGGACCTCCCCGGCGACCGACTCGTCCCACATGTCCGTGATCACCGCTTCGCCGGTGATACCGGCAAATGTCAACGGGCCGACGAAGCGCGCGCCCGAAGCAGTCATCACCGGGACGACGATCGCCCCTGCCTTGCGGAGAATCCGCGCAAGCTCCACCGCCTTGTACGCCGCGATGCTTCCCGTGACACACAGCGCGACCGTGCGCCCCGCGCACGCGCCACGCGCGCCAGATGTGCCCAAGTCGCCCAAGACGCCGCTCACGATACCAGCGATCTAGCGGGCGCTTCACGACCTTGCGAATGGCGATCCCGCGTGATACCTGGCCTCGCTCACATCATGGGCCTCTCCATCGGCATCGTGGGCCTGCCCAACGTGGGCAAATCGACGCTCTTCAACGCCCTGTCCTCCGCCAAGGCCGAGGCGGCGAACTACCCGTTTTGCACGATCGATCCGAACGTCGGCGTCGTCCCCGTGCCAGACTCGCGCCTCGGATCGCTCGATTCGGTCGTGCACTCCGAACGCATCGTGCCGGCCACGATCGATTTCGTGGACATCGCAGGGCTCGTTCGAGGCGCGCACAAGGGCGAGGGACTCGGCAACCAGTTTCTCGCGCACATCCGCGAGGTCGACGCGGTCGTTCAGGTCGCGCGCTGCTTCGACGACGCGAACGTCGTCCACGTGGAGAACCGAGTCGATCCGGTAGCCGACATCGAGACCGTCACGACGGAGCTGTGCCTCAAAGACCTCGACACGGTCACCAAGCGGGGCGACCGGGCGCGAAAGATGATCAAGTCCGGCTCTACGCTCGAGAAGCTCGCGGTCGAAATTTGCGACGCACTCGCGGTGCACCTCGACACGGGGAAACCCGCGCGCACCTTCCGCGCGCCCGACCACCCGGACGCCCCGGGCGTCGTGCGGGAGATGCACCTGCTCACGGCCAAGCCGGTCTTCTACGTGGCGAACGTCGACGAGGGGTCGCTCGGCAAGCTGGCCGAGAACGCGCACTATGGAGCGCTCGATCACTATGCGAAAAAGGAAGGGGCTCGCGTCATCCCCATCTGCGCCGCCCTCGAAGCCCAAATCGCAGAGCTCGACCCCGCCGATCGCTCCGAGTTCCTTCAGAGCGCCGGACTGGCGGAGCCGGGGCTTCACGCGGTCGTGCGCACGGGTTTCGACCTGCTCGGCCTGATCACGTTCTTCACGGCGGGCAAGCCCGAGGTGCGCGCGTGGACCACCACCAAAGGCGCCAAGGCGCCGCAGGCGGCCGGCGTGATTCACACCGACTTCGAGAAAGGCTTCATCAAGGCCGAGGTCATCTGGTGGGAGGACTTTGTGAAGCTCGGCGGAGAAGCGAAGGCACGCGATGCCGGAAAGCTCGGAATCGAGGGCAAGGACTACGTCGTCCGCGACGGGGACGTGATGCACTTCCGGTTCAACGTGTGAGAATTGGCATGGATCGTCGAGGCGTGGGGCAATCGAGGCGGTGCGCAACTCTGGAATGAGGCTGTCGAGGGGCCCGAGCCCCCGGTACTCCGATTGCGAGACCTGCGGGTGACACATTGCGAGTGCCCGCGCGCGACGAGCGCTCCTCGGAGCACTCGTACTCGTCGGATGTGGCGGCCGCTCTGTCTCCGGAGGATCGGACCGCGCACCCACGAGGGCGCGGCGACCGCCTCACCACCTTACCGGACCAGGTCGTTCAAGTCGGATGCGAGCGCGAAGTGCCAGAGGAAGATGTAAAGGACGATGTTCTGCGGCGGTTGCCTCGCGCCGAGCATCTGCTTGGCCCTCGCGACCTCTTGCGGCACGACGATCCACATGAAGTAGAGCTGGTAGACGGGAACGATGAGCGGCCACCACGCCAGCGCTTCGCTGTGGGTGACGGACTTGAGCTCGTTCGTCATCTGAACCGCGAGGAGGAGGTACCAGACGCTTCCCCCGAGCACGAAGAGCGACGCGAGCGACCCCAGCGCAGGGCTGACGACGAACGCCAGGACCATGCTGAGGATGACCCCGCCGAAGATGACGGCGAAGGGGAGCAACATTGTGAGCAGCGCGTTCCGCCGCGTGGGCGACGGCAAGGGGGCACCGGAGGACTTCAGCGTTCCCACCATGGGGCCCGCCTGCTGTCCGTAGGGGACAACCGCCTGCCCGCCGGGCGGCTGCATGGGCATCGGCGCACCGTATCCGCCCGGATAGGGCTGCGCTGAACCGTGGGGATCGAACGCGTTCTGCGGAGCGCCGTAGGGCGGTTTGGCGGGAGCTGCCGGGGGAGGCGGTACCCCGAACGGAGAGTACCCACTTGACTGTTGCGGCGTCCCACTGTGCTGGGGCGCGCCGTACGGTGGAGGTCCGTACGCGGCGTAGTTCGGGGGAGCGCCTGGCGCCGGCGCCTGGGGGGCGGCACCTGGCGGCGGCCCCTGCGGGGAGCCATAAGGAGCATGCCCGCCGGTGCCACCGCCACCAGCCGGCTGCTGCGCCGCGAGCGCGCCGAATATCCCCGCGTCTGCCGCGACCGTGCCGCCGAGGGGGTTGACGCCGGGCTGCGGAACGGGCGGCGAGAACGCCGACGCGGCCTCGCCCATCGGCGAGGCGTGGGGCGGGGGCTGCGGCAACCCAGCGCCAGGGGGCGGTGGGGTCTGGTTGGGTCCGGGGCCCGGGGGTGGGGGAAACGGGATTCCGCCGGCCATCGGTGCCACGCCGACCATCGTCCCCTTCAACTTACTCGGTACGTAGCCCGCGCCGGGCGGGGGCGGGGTGCCCGCCGCGCCCGGTCGGCCCGGCGGTGCGAGCGGAGCGGGAGGAGCAGGCAGTGCACCTGGCGCGGCGCCCGGCTGATTCATCATCAGCATCGTCCCCTTGAATTTCGGCGCGGCTGCGCTCTTCAAGTGGAAACTGCACTTGGAGCAGGTCTGAGCCGAATCGGGATTTTGCGTGCCACAGTTCGGACAGAACACTAGCGAACCTCCGTCGGGCGGGCCGCCGGGGCACCGGCGAGCGCGGCCAAACCGTACCGGCCTTCGCGGGTGCCCGGACGAGCAAACAATAGCGGGCGCTCTTTCAGCATAGCGGTTCGCGATCGGCCCGCTCAAGCGAATTGTCGTCAGCGTGCCAGCAGGGGCAATCGACGGCGACGCCCGCCACCCGTTGCCACCTCGCCGGCACGGCTTGACACCCGTGCTCGCTCGCCACTAGTTTCGCGCCGGTTTCTGCACCTTCGCGCCGTTTTCGCGCGATCTGTCCCGCCGCGTCCGTTCGCGACTCTCGCGCGAGCGCAGCCGTCCCCCCAAGGACCCCAAGGACCGCCCTGCGATGCCCTTCGCTCTGACCCCCGAACGCGAGCGCAAGCTTCAGGAGCTCCTCGATCGATATCCGACGAAAATGGCGGTCACCCTTCCGCTCTTGCATCTTTGCCAGGAGCAGGCGGGGTACATCAGCGAAGAGACGATGCAGTTCGTCGCGAAGCGGCTCGACGTGTCGCCCGCCCACGTGAAAGGCGTCGTGACCTTCTACACGCTCTTCAACCAGCACCCGGTGGGCAAGCATCAGGTGTGGGTTTGTCGCACGCTGCCGTGCGCCTTGCGAGGCGCGTTCGACGTCATCGAGCACTGCGAAAAGCGCCTCGGTATCCGGTGCGGAGAGACGACCGCAGACGGCAAGGTGACGCTGCGGACCGCCGAGTGCCTCGCGAGCTGCGGCACGGCGCCGATGATGCAGGTCGACAAGGAGTACCACGAGAACCTCACCCGGGCGCGCCTCGATCAGATCCTCGCCAAGCTCTTGGACTGAAGCGCCCGCGCAAACCGCGCCCGCACACAACCCACTGGCCGGAAAACCAAAAGGATGCTCAAGCGGACCGATTACCTGACGCGCGTGTACGGCAAGCCCGAAGGCTGGTCGCTGGCGACCTACGAGCGCGAGATGGGCGGCTACGAGGTGGCGAGGCGCGTCGTCACGACGATGACCCGTGAGCAGGTCGTCGACGAGGCGAAGAAAGCCAACGTCCGGGGCCGCGGCGGTGCCGGCTTTCCGATGGGCGTCAAGTGGGGGTTCATGCCGAAGGCGGCCCCGCCGGGAACCGTGGCCAAGCCGCATTACCTCATCGTGAACGCCGACGAGAGCGAGCCGGGAACCCACAAGGACCGGACGATCATGGAGCTCAATCCGCACGCGTGCATCGAGGGGGCCATCATCGCCTCCTACGCCATCGGCGCGCACGTGGCGTACATCTACGTGCGCGGTGAGCTGGACCTGTCGATGGCCCGCCTCGAAGGAGCCATCCGCGAGGCGCGCGCCAAGGGGTACCTCGGCAAGACCCCCTTCGGAAAGGACTTCCCGATCGAGGTCTATGTGCACTCCGGCGCCGGCGCGTACATCTGCGGCGAGGAGACCTCGATGCTCAACTCGATCGAGGGGCGCCGTGGCGAGCCGCGCAACAAGCCGCCCTTCCCGGCCAACGCGGGCGCGTTCGGCTGCCCCACGACCGTCAACAACCTCGAGTCGATCGCCAGCGTACCCACCGCCTTCGGCATGGGCTGCGAAGCGTTCAGCAAGTTGTCGGCGCTGCATTCCATCAACGACGGGGGCGTGCGCCTCTATGGCCTCAACGGGCACGTGAAAAAGCCTGGCGTCGTCGAGCTCGCCGTGGGCCCCACGTTGAACGAGCTCATTTACGACGTCGGCGGCGGCGTCCTCGGCGATCGAGGGGTGATGTGCGTCATCCCGGGCGGCTCGTCGACGCCCGTGCTCCGCCCCTCGGAGACGGTCAACGCGCCGGATCCCAAGTCACCGCTTCATCCGTGGCACGGCAAGAGCGTGTTCGACCTGCCGCTTGGCGTCGACACGATGCGGGCCGTGGGCACAATGCTCGGAACGTGCTGCGTGACGGTCATCGCCGAGGGCACCGACCCGGTCTGGTGCATGCAGAACCTGATGCAGTTCTACCGTCACGAGTCGTGCGGGCAGTGCACGCCGTGCCGCGAAGGCGGCGCGTGGCTCGAGCGCGTGTGCCAGAAGCTCCTCGACGGCAAAGCTTCGATGCAAGAGCTCGACGGTTTGAACGAGATCGCCAACGGCATCATGGGCAACACCATTTGCGCGTTCGGCGAAGGAACGGCGATGCCCGCGCTCGCCTTCCTCCAGAAGTTCCGCCCCGAGTTCGAAGCCTACGTGCGCGGCGGGCGCACGCGCGCGGACGCGAGGCTGACCGTGGAGCCGTGGAGGTGACATGAGCCCGCTCGAGCTAGGCTATTTTTACGGATGCGCGGGGCTCGCCGTCTCGGGCGCGCTCTCGGTCGTGATCGCGAAGAACCCCATCCGGAGCGCGATGGGGCTGTTGCTCCTCATTCTGAGCGTCGCCGCGCTCTTCCTCGAGCTCCACGCGCAGTTCCTGGCGGCCGTGCAGCTCATCGTTTACGCGGGCGCGATCGTGATCCTCTTCCTCTTCGTCATCATGCTGCTCGGACCAAGCGCGTCGACGCCGAGCGACCGGCGCGGAATCACGGTGCGGGCCGCGAGCGGGGCCCTCTTCGCCCTCGCGGGACTCGGGACGCTCGGTGCCGTCGCGCGGGCCGCCGCGGCTTCGCACCGGACCATGCCCATGCCTGTCCCCGAACCCGGCTTCGGCGGGATCGACGCCTTCGGCAGCGTCTTGTTCTCGGACGCCATCGTCCCCTTCGAGCTCTCGAGCGCTCTCCTGATGGTCGCGGTCGTCGGCGCCGTCGCCGTGGCGCGCGGCCGGCAAGGTTCGGGCTCGATGTCGCGCAGCGAGCAAGAGATCGCACATCGCGCGCCACCTTCCCCCGTCGGCTCCGCCGAACAGTCTGGCATCTTCAGCCACGAGGTGGACGGCGCCCACCCCCAGGAGCGGTCCGCATGATGGGCGTCGAACACTTCGTGTTTCTGAGCGCAATTCTGTTCATCATCGGCAGCGTCGGCTTCCTCGTGCGGCGCAACGTCCTGGTGACGCTGATGAGCATCGAGGTCATGCTCAACGCGGCGAACCTCGCACTCGTCGCCTTCAACCGCTCGCGCCTCGCGCCCGGCGCCATGCAGACCTACCCCGGTCAGAGCCACACCGGGCAGGTGTTCGCCTTCTTCATCATCGCGGCCGAGGCGGCCGAGGTCGCCGTGGGCCTCGCGATCGTGCTCGCGATGTACCGCCTGCGGCAAACGGTCCGGTCCGACGACGCCGACCTCTTGAGAAACTGAAGGACGCCCAAGCCATGCTCTCGGTCTTCCCCCCGAACGACTACGCCCTCATCGCGGTCATCCTCGGGATGCCGCTTCTCGGCGCTTTCGTGAACGGAGTGTGGGGCAGGCGGCTCGGCAAGCCCGCCGTGCGGTTGATGGCGCTCACAGCAGTCGGTGTGAGCTTCGCCGCCGCGCTGTTCGCGTTCGTCGATCTCGCCCACATCGTCGGCGACGAAAAGGAAGCCCACGGCAAGCTGGTATGGAACGCGTGGGAGTGGATGCACACAACCGGGGGCCGCGATGACGCGAGCGTCCCGATCTTCGTGAAGTTCAGCGTCGACCAGCTGAGCGGCGTGATGATGCTAATCATCACCGGCGTCGGCTTCCTCATTCACCTGTACGCGACGTCGTACATGGAGAACGACGACGGCTTTGCCCGCTTCTTTTCGTACTTGAACCTCTTCATCTTCGCGATGCTCGTCCTCGTCCTCGGCGACAGCCTTCCACTTCTGTTCGTCGGGTGGGAGGGCGTCGGACTCTGCTCGTACCTCCTCATTGGCTTCTGGTACGAGAACCCAGCGAACGCCGCGGCCGGCAAGAAGGCGTTTATCGCCAACCGCGTCGGCGACTTCGGCCTGCTCTGCGCGATGTTCCTGCTCGTGCACTACACGGGCGCACTCGACTGGAACGGCATCGCCAACGGCGCCACGAACCTCGTGCGTCCGGGCGAGCAGTGGCGGGTGCACGTCTGGCCGCCGGGCGGCGAGCAGTACACGGGGCTCCTGCACTTCTTGCAGCCTTCCCGGCCGTTCACCATCAGCGCCGCGACGGCGGTGGGCCTCTTGCTCCTTCTCGGCTGCACGGGCAAGAGCGCCCAGATCCCCCTCTACGTGTGGCTCCCGGACGCGATGGCTGGCCCGACGCCGGTCTCTGCTCTCATCCATGCCGCGACAATGGTCACGGCCGGCATCTACCTCGTCTGCCGGTTGTCTTTCGTCTTCGTTCTGTCGCCGTTCACGATGATGGTGACCGCCGTCATCGGCGCGTCGACTGCGCTGCTCGCCGCGACGATCGCGCTCGTGCAGAACGACATCAAGAAAGTGCTGGCGTACTCCACCATCAGCCAGCTCGGCTTCATGTTCCTGGGCGTCGGCGTCGGCGCGTTCACCGCTGGGTTCTTCCACGTCTTCACCCACGCGTTTTTCAAGGCCTGTCTCTTTCTCTGCGCCGGTTCGGTGATCCACGCGATGCACGGGCGCATTCACGACGACGACAAGGCGCAAGACGTTCGGCACATGGGCGGTCTCCGCAAGTGGCTTCCGCTCACCCACGCGACGTTCGCCGTCGCGACGGCGGCGATCATCGGGGTGCCGCTGACCAGCGGCTTCTTCTCGAAGGACGAGATCCTCTTCCGCGCCTTCGTCGACCACACGGTCAACCCCATGGCCGATTCGCCGATGCTCAAGAGGTTCCGCCTGTTCGAGCCGCCGATGTGGCTCGGGCCGACGCTCTACGGGGCGGCGGTGATCGCGGCGACCCTCACGGCATTCTACATGTGCCGGCTCTACTTCTTGACGTTCTGGGGAGACTTCCGCGGCTGGAAGGTCGGGCGGCCGTCGCTTCTCGCGTCGCACGAAGTCGCGGACGACGGGCACGGACACGACGACCTCACACAGCCCGGGTATCCCCCGCACGAGTCGGCGTGGCAGATGACCGTACCGCTGATCATCCTGGCGGCCTTCTCCGCATTCGCGGGATTCCTCAACCCGGGCTTCCATCTCGTTAAAGAGCCGCCGATGGAGCACTGGCTCGCACCGGTGTTTGCGGCCGCGACCGAGGGGGCCGTCAAGATCAGCTCTGGGGCCGAGCACATGGAATGGACGCTCGCGGTGGGCGGCGTCGGTGCGTTCGTGTTCGGAACCGCGCTGGCCTGGTGGATGTACATCCAGAAGAAGGGCGAGCCGGCTCGGCGCGCGGCGGCCGCGATGCCCGGGCTATATAAGCTCTTGCTCGACAAGTGGCGGGTCGACGAGCTTTACGAGGAGACCGTGATCGGCGCGGTCGTCTCCCTCGCCGAGACCAGTGCGCTGTTCGATCGCTGGGTCGTCGACGGTATCGTCGCCCGTTTGACGGCGCTCGTCGTCGCGGCGACAGGGACGGTGCTTCGGGCTTTCCAGACCGGCGTCGTGCACGTCTACGCGGCGCTCATGGTCGTTGGCCTCGCGGCCACGGGGTGGTTTTTCACGGTTCCGCACCCGAATGCCACCGTAGCCGACGCGGGCAACAGCGACTACGTGCTGACCGCAGCGCCGGGCGTGGGCTACGCGTATCGTTGGGACGCCGACGGCGACGGTACGCCCGAGAAGCCGGACTTCGGAGGCGACACGACGCTCAAGGTGCACGTCGACCCCGGAAAGAGCGCGAACGTCCACCTCGAAGTGAGAAACTCATTCGGGTTCGTACGGACCAAGACGATCCGCGTCGCGCGGCCGAACGAGCCGACGTCGTCGCTTTGACGGCAACGGGCTTGCGATTCACCAGGGACGCGGGTCGAGACTCGAGGACTTGAAATGGATACTGCCGATACGGTCACAGCAAAGCAAGGCGAGCGGCCTCCGTTCGGCGGGCCGCAGCTCGTCGGTCTCGGCGTCGTCGCGGTCGTCGCGGTCGCGGCGGCCTTCGTTCTCGGCAATGCCGTCCCCGTCCTCGTGGCCGCCGCCGTCGCCGCCGCGATGCCCAAGGATCACGGATGGAACGTGCGCGGCCCTCTTGCCGCGATCGCCGGCCTGCTGGCGCTCTTCGTGGTTCGCATGTGGCCCGGACTGGAGACCTCGGAACCGATCGCTTCCGAGCCCGCGCACGTCCTTCGCTGGATCGTGTGGATCCCGTTCGCCGGCGCGATCGCTGTCCTCTTCATGCCACGGCAAGCGCACGCCGCGCTCCGCGCCACGACCCTGGTCATCATGGCGGGGGCGTTCGTGGCAGCGCTGCCTTTGCTGCGCGTTCCGATGGGCGCCGGGTACCACTTCAACGAAGACGTCCCCTGGCTGCCGCGCTTCGGCATTCACTATCACGTCGCCATCGACGGCATCACGATTTGGCTGGTGATGCTCACGGTATTCATCACGCCGATCGCGGCTTACGCGTCCTTCGGGTCGATTCAGACGCGCATCAAAGACTGGTGCTTTGCACTCCTTCTTTTGGAGGGGGCCATGCTCGGCGCATTCGTCGCGCTCGACCTCTTTCTCTTCTACGTCTTCTGGGAGCTGATGCTCATCCCGATGTACGTCATGATCGGTGTTTGGGGCGGGGCGAATCGGATCCGCAGCACGATCAAGTTCTTCCTCTACACGATGTTCGGCTCCGTGCTGATGCTCGGCGCCATCATCTACCTGGCGTACCAGTACTCGCGGGCGGCCGGAGGCCAGCTCAGTTTCGATTACTTCGAGCTACAGCGACTGGTCTTGCCTCGGCACGTGCAGATCTGGCTGTGGGCCGCGTTCACACTGGCGTTCATCATCAAAGTTCCGATGTTCCCCTTTCACACGTGGCTGCCCGACGCGCACACCGAAGCGCCTACGGCGGGCTCGGTGATCCTGGCCGCGATCATGCTGAAGATGGGAACCTACGGCTACCTGCGCTTCTCGATGGGCCTTTTTCCGGAGTCGAGCGTGGAGCTCGCGCCGAAGCTCGCCGGCGTCGCGGTGATCGGCGGGATCATTTACGGTGCGCTTTGCGCGTGGAAGCAAGAGGACGTCAAGCGCCTCATCGCGTATTCGTCCGTGGCCCACCTGGGTTACGTCATGCTCGGCCTGTTCGCCCTCACCCCCGCTTCGGTCGAAGGGGGTGTCTTGCAGATGGTGAACCACGGCGTCTCGACCGGGATGCTGTTCCTCTTGTTCGGAGTCATTTACGACCGTCGCCACACGCGGCACATCGACGATTTCGGCGGTCTCGCCAAGCCGATGCCGGTGTACGCGGCGCTCTTCGTCGTGGCGACGCTCGCCAGCGTGGGCCTTCCCGGGACGAACGGCTTCATCGGCGAGTTCATGGTGATCACGGGCACGTTCGCATCGCGCACGCTCGGCCACTTCTCCGGGATCCAGGCGGCAGGGGCCGCCGCGGGCGTCATTCTGGGCGCCATCTACATGCTCCTGGTCGTGCAGAAGATGTTCTTCGGCCCGATCACGCACGAGGAGAACAGACACCTTTCCGACGTGAACCCCCGCGAGATCGTGAGCTTGGCGCCGCTCGGGATGATGGTGTTCGTCATCGGCCTTTTTCCGAACATTTTTCTATCGCAAATCAAAGCCGCGGCCGAGCGCGTGCAGCGCGACGTCGAGGCTCGAATCGAGAGCAATCCCCCGCCTGCGTTCTACGAAGGCCCAATCAAGCTGACGCCGCGGCGACCGGAAGCGCCGCAGGTCGCTCCCCCACTGAACCCGTGAGCTAGAGGCCCCATGTCGATCGCTCTTGCTCTGTCCCCGCTCCTCATCGTCGGCGTCGCCGCGCTCTTGCTGATGCTCGCCGAGTCGCTCTCGTCGCGCGGCGGTGGCCTCGGGCTCGGCGCGGCCGTCATTCTCCTCACCGCCGCGGCGTTCGCAGGCGCCCTGTGGATGATCGGCACCGATGGCATCGGCGACGTCTCGTCGGTTGCCCCCTGGCTCATCGTCGACCGCCTCACGCTCTTTTTCGACATGCTGCTTTGCCTCGGGGCCGCCATCGCCGCGCTGCTGGCGGGCGGCTACCTGCCGGAGCATCAGCTCGAGCGAGGCGAGTTTTATTCGCTGCTCCTCTTCGCCACGTTCGGCGCGATGCTCCTCGCGGCCGCGGGCGACGCGCTGAGCCTCTTTCTGGGCCTCGAAACGATGAGCATCGGCGCCTACGCCATGACGGCGTTTCGCCGGTCGAGCCCGCGATCGGCGGAAGGGGCGCTCAAGTATTTTCTTCTCAGCTCGTTCGCCGCGGCGATCCTCATCTACGGCTTTGCGCTCTTGTACGGAGCCACTGGGCATACGGACCTCGCCGGCATCGGCGCCGCGGCGCACTTGTCGGCGGCTCGCAATCCGCTCCTCGTGGTGGGGGCGCTGCTCGTGCTCGTGGGGGTCGTCTTCAAAGTCAGCGCCGTGCCATTCCACGCCTGGGCCCCGGACGCCTACGAGGGAGCGCCGACGCCAGCGACGACGTTCATGGCCGTCGCGGTCAAAGCGGGCGCGTTCGCGATGCTGCTGCGCGTGCTGCTCCTCGCGTTCGGCGACCCCGGTTGGACGTCGTGGGCGAGTGGCTGGCCGCCGGTGATGGCGGCGCTCGCCGCGCTGACGATGACCGTGGCGAACCTCATCGCCGGGCGGCAAGAGTCCGTCAAGCGCATGCTGGCCTATTCGAGCATCGCGCACGCGGGCTACGTCCTCGTGGCCGTGGCAGCGCTGGCCTCCAACGCGGCGGAAGCGGGGGCGAGCCTGCTTTACTATTTGCTGGCGTACACCGTTTCGACCGCAGGCGCGTTCGGCGCGCTCATTCTATGCGGAAGCCGCGGGCGCGAGGCGGTCAGTTACGAAGACCTCTCGGGGCTCGGCAAGCGACACCCCGCTGCCGCGCTTGCCTTCTCGCTCTTTCTTCTGTCGCTCGCCGGTATACCACCCACCGCCGGGTTCTTCGGCAAGTGGTTCGTCTTCAAGGCTGCGATCGACGGCGGGCTGTATTGGCTAGCGATCATCGCCTTGGTCAACAGCGTGATCGCGGCCTATTATTACTTGCGCGTTCTCGTGTACATGTACATGCGCGAACCGGCCGCCGGAGCTGCGGTGGCGATTCCCATGCGCTCCGGATACGTCACTGCGGCGCTGCTCGTGAGCGCGGTTCTCGTGCTCATCCTCGGGCTGACGCCGGGGCGCTACCTGGACATCGCCGTAAGCGCCGCGTCGTTCGGTCCCGGCTGACGGGGCTTGCAGCGTGTCGAGAACGTGTGACTTGCGACGAGCCGCGCTCGTCGTTCTGTGTGGCTGCGCCGTCGGCTGTCGGTCGGGGAGCGCCCCGAGATCGAACGACCCGGAGCACGAGGCGGGCAGCGCGCCGCCAGGCGCCGGCGCCCCCAACGCACTCGGCCTGCCGAGCGCGAGCGTCGCCGCGGTCGTCAACCCGATGAATCTCCCCCCTTATACGGGGCCGACCGGCAGCATCGAGGGGACCGTGCTCGTGCGAGGCCCCGACGCACCCGACGTACCGGGCCTCGACGTACGGGCATGCCCGGCGGCCCTCGACACATACGGCAAGCTCTTTCGCACGGGGCCACGGCGCGCCGACGGGGCTCGTCCGCTCGCCGACGCGATCGTCGTCGTGACGGGCTACAGCGGCTACCTCCCCGAGAAGAGCGAAGTGCAGCGCGTGACCATCAGCGCCCGCTGCGGCTACCCGGCGCGATCGATTGCGCTCACATTCGGGCAGCGGCTCGATATCGCGAACGACTCGATCCTGCCGTTCGCGCCGTACCTCGAAGGAGGCCCGCTGCTCACGGTCATGGTCGCCCCGCCACAGCAACGGGGAGAGCCGGTGAAACTCTTCCCCGCGCGCGCGGACTTCTTCCCTCTGCGAGACCAGCTCCAGAAGTTCGTGCGCGGCGACGTCTACGTCCTGCGCCAGCCGCTGCACGCGGTGAGCGACACGCAGGGGCACTTTCGCATCGACGGTGTACCGGTCGGACGAGTCACGATCGGCGCGCGCTTAGCGGCCATTCTCGATCAAGCGGACAGAAACGTGGACGTGCGCCCGGGGGGAGTGGAAGGCGTCGAAATGGCGCTCACGTATGCGCCTGCCGACGCCTCTACTCCACGTTCGCCGGAGCCCCGCCGCCGAACGCCGTGAGCGCCTCGCGGGCGCGACGCGCGACGTCGTGGTCCCCCACTCTCTCGGCGAGACGCAGCGTGGCGACCGCCAGCAGCGGATCGCCCGCGTCGCGCGCGAGCAACGCTTGCGGCGCACCGGCGGCGATCGGTGCGCCCGACGCCAGTTGAGCGAACGCCGACGCCGCGGCGACCACCGGATCCGCCACCGCGCCCCGAAGACGCCAGGCGAGCTCTCTGGCGCGTGCGCCGTCCCGACGGCTGATCGCCAGCGCGAGGTATTCGTGGCGGGCGTCGAGCGATCGCGTGGCCTCCCCCAGCAGCTTCTCGGGCAGCGCCTCTCCACGAAGCGCCGCGAGCTCGACGACGCCATCGGGCGGCAGCGCCTCCACCGGGAGCAAGCCGCGCGACGCAAGGTCCACGGCCGGACGAACCACGCGGTCGTCCCCGGCGAGGATAGGTCGGTGCGCGATCGTCGCGAGCGCGGCGCGCGCGTGCTCGGGAGACGTGGCATGCGCGAGCGCGACACCGAACGCAATGAACGCCGCCGCGGACGTCTCCGCGCTGCCGGCACCCGCGTCGTGGAGTGCACCGAGCAGGTCGCCCCCACCGCTTGCCGCGAGCAGCAGATGCGCTCCCAACGCGGTTGGATCGGCGCGCGCGACCGACGACGCGAGGTCGTGCGCCAGCGACCGTTTCCACGCCAAGAGCGCGCGTCCGGCCGCTTCGTCGAGCGGCGCACGCACACGCGTCGCGCATTGGCTCACCGCGGCGAGATCGCCGCGGGCGATCGCCTCGTCAAGCGCGAGACCGGCGGCCAGCGGGTGGTCGGCGAGCGGCCGCGGATCGCTGTTCGCGACGGCAAGAGCGACCCTGCGTGCCTGGGCGATCTCCCCCGCCCCCGCGAGCTGCTCGGCGGCTCGCGCGACCTCGTCGCGCCTGCCCGGGGCGACGCGAACGAGCTCCGCGAGCGCCCTTGCCCAGAGCGCGACGTCCCCATTCGCCTGCGCCCAGCTCGCGAGCGCGTCCCACGCGACGGGCGGGTCGCGAGCGGTGACGGTCAGCGCCACGAGCGCGTCGCGTGTGACCGCGTTCCCCGGCGATGGCGCCGTACGTGCGAGCAAAACACTCGCCGCGTCCGCCGTGGAGTCCAGCGCCGCTGCGCGCCCGGCCGCAGCGCGTGCGCCGGCGGTGTCCCCGCGCGCGATCGCGCATCTCGCCTTCGCGGCCCACGCCCGCGCGTACGTCGCATCGATCGCCAGCGCGCGCGAGAATCCCGCGTCGGCGTGCCCGTCGTGCGCGTCCGCCCGGCAGCGCACGTCTCCGATGCGGGTCCAGATCTCTGCGGAGTCTGGATCGGTCCGCGCCGCCTCCTCGAACCCCGCGAGAGCCTCCCCGTTGTCCGCGTTCGCTTCGGCGATCGTGCCGCGAAGAAACGCCGCGTACGCACGAGGATCGATGAATCGACCCTCCACGACCTGCCCGTCGAACGCCCGTTCGACCCTCCCCTCGCGGACGCAGGCGCAGGCCAGGGCGGCGAGGACCCCGGAGGCGACGGCCCGACTGGTGCTCACGCGCGTCACGGGCTCACTCGTGCGCCCATCGAACTGTGGCGCTGGTCGCTCGGTCCGCACGACGCGGGTCTCGGCGCACTTCGTCGCGCACCACCCGCCCGCGCTCCAGCACCACGATTTGATCGGCCGCCTCGAGCAGCTCGGGGGTATGCGCGGCGATCACGATCATCTTGGTCGCCGCAAGCTCGCGCACCAGGTCGGCAACGAGAGCGATGCCCGCGCGGTCGAGGTTGGCGTCCGGCTCGTCGAGGATGTACAGCGCCGCGTCCCGACAGAGCACGCGAGCGAGCGCGACGCGCTGCCGCTCGCCCACCGAGAGCGCCTCGACCCGTGCGTCGAGGGCGACGCCGTGGAGCCCCACCCGGCCGAGCGCCGACCGGATCATCGCGTCCGAAGCGTCCGGGGCGAGAAACCGGACTGCGCGGCGAACGTCGGTGCGTGGCGGAAAGTAGGGTCGCTGGGGCAGAAAAGCGATGCGAGATCGCCAGTCGTCGACGTCGGTCTTGTCGAGCGGAAGGTCGCCCAACGCGATTCGGCCCGTGCGCGGAGGCGCGAGCGCCAGGAGCAGCCGCAGGCACGTACTCTTGCCGGAGCCGTTTCCTCCCCCCAGCGCGAGGGCGCCCGCCCGCCACGCAATGGACACGTCGTGTAGGGCATCGGGAGCGTCCGGTACGTCGTAGCGAAAGGACACATGGTCGAACGCGATCAACGCGGGCAACGCCGGAGCCTTCCGCACGTTCGGCGGCGACGCCGCCTGCCCTTGCAGAATCCGTGCGACCAGCCCAACCCACCGTTCGGAGCGAGCGAGAGCGTGGACACCCTGCGCCACTCCCGCGAACGCCGGCGTGACGCTCGCGAACAGCGCGACGTCGACCAGCCTACCCGGCACCAGACCTTGCCAGCGCGAGCCGGCCCCGACGACGACACCCACCCCCGCCGCGATTGCCAGGAGCGGCAGCCGGCCCGAAAGCGCCGTCGCTGTCGCGACGTTCACGCCGGCGGCGCCCCAGGCCTGGGTGCGGGCGTGGGCGTCCTTCACGAATCGGCCGCGATGTCCGCTCGCGACGATCTCGAGGCGCCCATCGAGCGCGTCGACGAATGCTTCGAACACACGCTCCTGCGACGCCCACGCACGCGACAGCGCACGCTGCACGCGCCCGCGCGACCAGAACAACCCGAGGGCGGCCACGAGCGTGAGCCCGATGGCGACGATGACCAGATGCGACGGCTCCTCGGCGACGACGACGACCGACAGCACGGCGCATGCCGCCAGGTCGGCCGCGAAATTCGGCAGCTCTTGCGATAGCGCGATCGCCGCGTGGTAAACGCCCTGCCCGAGCTCGACCGACGCATCTTGATCCGGCAGGACGCTCTCGCGAAGCACCGGCCCGTCGAGTACGGCACGAATCACGCGATCGAAGAGGTCGGCCTCCGTGCGTGCCCAGGCAGAGCGCTGGGTGAACGTACGCAAGGTGAAAACCGCCGCCAGGGTGAGAGCCACGGCGATCTTGTCGCCCAGGGACGGCTGGAAGAGGAGCCACGCAGTCGCCGGCGTGAGCAGGCGCTCAAAAAGGCCCAGGCCCGCGACGAGGGCGCCGCGGCGCGACGCCCCCCGGCTCGAGATGGCGGCGATCGATCGACGGGCCTCGCGAAACGGCATAGGACGAGGCAGCGTAGTACCTCGATTCCAAAGAATGAAACGGAGCCGGTTGAACGCGTCATGAACCCTCGAACCGCCCGACGTGGGGAGCAGGCCGCACCGCACGACTGGAATGCGGCGTACCGGGCCGCCGCTCACGTTGCGTGCCGGCCACGTCGCGCGTTACCGTCTCGCCGTGGCCAGGGTCCTCTTTGCGCACGGTCACCTCCTCTGCCGCGACGCCAAGCAGTACGCCATCGGCAAGCCCTACCCGCCGCTCGCGACGCTGTTCGCGGCAGCGCACGCTCGGAAGCTCGGTCACGAAGTCGCGCTGTACGACCCGATGCTCGACCCGGACACATCGGGGTTTTTGCCCTCGCTGGAGCGCGAACGCCCGGACGTGGTCGTCCTCTACGACGACTCGTTCAACTGGTTTACCAAGATGTGCCTGTCGCGCATGCGCGCCGCTGCGCGAGACATGATTCGCGAGGCCCACGAGCGCGGGGTGCCCGTGATTGTCGCCGGTCACGACGCGGCCGAAGACCCAGAGGCATACCTGCGCTCGGGAGCGGCGTTCGTCATCGTGGGCGAGGGCGAGCTGACTCTGGGCGAGCTCCTCGCCGGCCTCGAGAAAGCGCACGGCAACCTCGCCGAGCTGCGCGACGCCGCGGCCACGCAGATCCCGGGCCTCGCACTCCACCATCACGGCATGCTCCGGCGCACCCCATCGCGCAAGCTGATTCAAGACCTGGACGTCTTGCCCCTCCCCGCCTGGGACCTGGTCGACATGGAGCGGTACCGCTCGTTCTGGCGCCGCCGCCACGGTTATTTCTCGCTGAACGTGGTGACGACCCGCGGCTGCCCGTACCTTTGCAACTGGTGCGCAAAGCCGGTGTACGGCGGCACGTACCATAGCCGCTCGCCCGCCAACGTCGTCGCGGAGCTGCGCCTCTTGCGCGAGCGCTACGCGCCCGATCACCTGTGGTTCTGCGACGATATCTTGGGGCTCAAGTCGCGCTGGCTCGTGGCCTGGTCCGAGGCGGTCGAGGAGGCCGGGGTGCGCACGCCGTTCCTCTGCCAGACCCGTGCCGACCTGATGACCGAGGAGAATGTCCGGGGCCTGCGCCGCGCCGGCGCAAGCGAAGTGTGGTTGGGGGCCGAGTCCGGCTCGCAGCGAATCCTCGACGCCATGGAAAAGGGCATCTCGGTCGAACAGACGCGCGCTGCGGTCGGCCGACTGCGGTCCCAGGGAGTGCGGGTGGGGCTCTTCTTGCAGTTCGGGTACACGGGCGAGGGATGGAAGGAAGTGCAGGCCACACGAGCCTTGGTTCGCGAGCTCCTTCCCGACGACATCGGCATCTCGGTCAGCTATCCCCTTCCCGGCACCCGCTACCACGCGAAGACCGTCGCGCTCTTGGGGGAAAAGCGGAACTGGAACGAGAGCAGCGACCTCGACCCGTTGCTACCGGGCCGGTTCTCGCCCCGATTCTACCGGGCGCTGTCGCGGGTCGTGCACGCGGAGCTTCGGTTCTTGCGCGGAGCCAAGGCGGTGCGAACCATGGTGCGCCGGCCCCTGCCGTTCGAGTCCGGCCGCATTCGCCGCGCCGCCGAGCTGCGTCACGCCGGGTCTTGGGTGCTGGGGCGGGTGCGACTGGAGGCCGAGCGGCGAAGATCTCATTGACGCCGGCTGAGGCGGGAGGCTATGGTTTCCGTCAAGGAGCAATAGAACATGTCGCGACTCTCCGACCACCGGGTTTGGCTCCTGCTTGCGAGTCTGACCGTCGCCGCCCTGATGTGGGCATGCAGCAGCGATTCACCCGCCCCGGGCAGCGGTGGCGAGGGCGCGTCGGACGCGATGACCCAGGGCTGACGCCCTGCCGGCTCAGCGGCCGGTGCTCAGCAACGCGCGCGCTTCACGCGCGGTATGGTTGTTCGATGGGTCGGCGGCCAGGTCGCCCAAGCGGGCCCGGTCGGCCTGCGCCGTCACGGTGTGGCCCAGCTTCTCCGCGGCCTTGGAGCGCACGTCCAGCCCGAGGGGATAGTCACTCAGGAGCGTGAGCCCTTTGGTGGCGTCGCGTTGGGCCGCTTCGTAGTCGCCTGAGTCAAGCTCGGCGGCGGCCAGCGCTCCCCATGCGTTCGGTGAGTACGGTTCGAGGTCGAGCGCACGCAGCGCCGCACGGGACGCCTCGACGGACCGATGCTCGCGGACGAGCACCTGCGCCATGCGGAGTTGCGCGCGGAAGTCTTGGGGCTCCACGGCAAGAGCGTGATTGAGGGCATCCCAAGCCTCGTCCGTGCTCGCTCCCCCTTCTTCTGCCTCGCGGCTCATGGCCCGCTCTGCGGCACCGAGCCAGCGACTGCTCCGCACGCTCCGTTCCGCGCGAACAACGGCGCCTGCGAGAAGGGCGAGCCCGATCACGGCGGGCGCCCAGGCGACCGGGCGGACCTTGGCGCCGTGCGCCGCGACGTCGTCGGCGCTGCCCTCGCTCCGACGCGCGTCGACGGCCACCATTCCCAGCGCCAACCCGGCCAGCGCAATCGGGGCCGGCATTTCGAACGGGAAACTGGCGATCGAGAGGACGGCGAGGGCTACCATCGAAGCACCGGCGGCGCCGGCGCTCGCGCGCGTGTCCACGTCGCCGGTTCGCAAGCGCCTCCGAACGGCGACGCCGGCGCCCGCGCCCAACAGGCCGAGCGCCGCCAGACCCGGAAGGCCTGTTTCGGCCGCCCGCTCGAGGTAGTCGTTGTGCGCCTGCCGCGGTGCGAGCGAAGCGCTGAGCACACCGTCGCGCGTCGCGCCCGGCTCCGCATAGCGCGGGAACACCACGGGCCAGTTGCCCGGCCCGACCCCGAACCATGGGTACTCGCGCACCATGGAGAGGCTCCGGCGCCACAACCCGAATCGCGTCCGCAGCGCGGTCGAGCGCGAATCCAACCCCTCCTCCAGCACCTGGATGACGCCCGAATGGCGCTTGCGATCGCCGACGTCGTACGGGTTGAAGCGGCCCGGCAGAGCCGCCGCCGCGCCGGCGGCCACGACGGCGACGATGCCCGCGGCGACCGACGCGCGCGACCAGCGGGGCTTCGCGAGCCACACCGCCATCGCTAGCCCGCACCCTCCGCCGAGCCATGCGCCGCGCGTGCGTGTAACCGCGAGGTACAGGAGCTCCAGGGCGAGCGCGACGAACATTCCGCTGCGGACCACCCGCTGCTTCGCCCCCATCGCCGCAGCCAAACCGAACGGCATCGCCATCGCCATCGCCTCCGCGCCGCCGTTTCGATTGCCGAACGTCGAGCCGGGCTTGCTGATCACGGGGATCGGGAACGGCGCCACATCGAGGTGCTGCAAAAGCCCGAGCGCGGCCACGGCTGCCGCGGCAATCGTGATCGTCTCGATCAGGCGCCGGCGTTCGCCGGGAGCGTCGTCCAGAACACTCGCCCCGCACGCCAGCCCGAAGAGCCCTCCCCAGCGGGCGATCGCGGCGACCGCGTAGGGCGCGCCGTCCGGTCTCGTCGCGGCGATGGCTGCCGCGACCGCGCCGGTGACCAGCACGAACGCCACGCCGGCCGTGATCCACCCCGTCCATCGGAGACCGCGACCGACCGTGCGTCGCAGCGCGAAGGCAATCACGCCGATCGACGCGGTCACCTCGAGCGCTGCGAACTTCGGCACGAGAAAAGGAGCCTGCAGAGCCGGCTTGAAAAGGAGCAGAACGAGCAGCGCGGCGCCACAGCAAGCCAGCGACGCCAGCCCTCGGGCCAGGCCAATCACGTCGCGACCGGCTCGAGGCTCGCGCGGGGCGAAGGCGCGTCGGAATCGAGCCGGTCGCGCAGCGCGCGCAGGCGCTCGCCGAAGCGGTCCATCACGACGCGCCGATAGTCGGACAGGTGCAGCTTGAGAATGCCGTCGGCGAGGACGACGTCGGAGCGAACGGCCGCCGCGGAGCGCCGGCGTAGGCGCAGTCGCCAGGCTGAGCGAAGCACTCGCTCGATCGCCGGCGCCGCCCATCCGATCGTCCGCTCGACCGGCAGCTGTAGCATGGCCGGCGGCGGTGGTGGACCCAGGGCCGCACGCGGGGCGAAGGCGGGGAAGAACCGGCGAACCCAGGCCTCGTTGGCGCGGCAGAGCGCTTCGTACGTTCGCTGGCCGGAGAACGGCAGCGAGGACGCGAGCTGATGCGCCGTGAAGAGATCACGGTGATAGGCGATCGCGAGCTCGCTCTCGTCGACGAGGTAGTTGGGGCAAACGAGGTGGCGCCTGCCCGTGAGCTTCGTCGCGAGAAACATCAGCGTGTACGCGGTGTACGCGCGACGAGGGGCGGCGACGATGAAGAGATCGACGTCGGGCCTCCTGCCGGGGTTTCGGTGCGCGACGCCCCCTGAGATGAGCAGAGATCGAACGAACGGCATCGCAGCGAGAAAGGTCAGGGCCTTGCGGTTGCGGTCGAGAAGCGCGCGTGTCCGCTCTTCGCGCTCGGGCATGGTGTCGACGAGGTGCGCGCGCTCGGTGAGCGCCAAGTATCCGCCTGGATGCCAAGCCACGAGCGGCGCGAGGGCGGGAGTCTTGACCAGCCGGCGGAGCTCGGCCTCATCGAAGACGAACCCGAGAGACGTGGTCAGCGCCTGGGCGATCGGCAACGGCGAGTCGAAGAGATCGGCGTAGACGACGGTCGCGAGCAGCGCCCACTCCCGCGCGCCGAAGCCCCGCGGTGGCGGCGGCACGGGAGGCGGAAGGGCCGACGCTCCCTCGGGCGCGGTCGCGGCACCGTTGGCGCCCGGTCGAATCCTCGTCGGCCCCGCGCTGCGAGCCCGCGTCCAGAGGGCTTCGGCGGTGCGCGTCCAGGAGAACTGCTGCGCGCGAGCCAGACCCGCCGATCGCCGCGCGGCCGCGCCATCCCGGTCGTGGAGCACTTCTTCGATCGCGCGCGCCAGGGAGCCCGCGTCATCGGGCGGGACGAACCGAGGCACGTCCCCGCCGACCTCGCGCAGCGCCGCGATGTCCGACGCGATCACCGGTGTGCCGCAGGCCATCGCCTCGAGCGCCGGCAGCCCAAACCCCTCCAGGGCGGAGGCGAGGACCAGCACGTCGCCGCCCGTGTACAGCGCCACCAGGTCGGATTCGGGCACGTAGCCGAGCCACCGAACCCGGTGCCCTGCAGCGCGCTCCTCGAGCGCGCGCACCAGCTTGCGATCCTGCCATCCGCGCCCGCCCACCACGACCAAGTCGCGATCGCCCGCGCCGGGGCCCAGCCGGTCGAACGCCCGCAGCAGCGTCAGGAGGTTCTTGCGAGGCTCGAGGGTGCCGACCGTGAGGACGTACGGCCGCTCGAGACCGTACCTCCTGCGCACGGCGGACACCACGTCGGGCGGGGCGGGCCTGCACGACGGGTGCGCGGCGCAGGGAAGAACGGCGATGCGCTCCGGGGCCACGCCGAGGAGCGCGAGGATGTCGCCGCGAGCCGCCTCCGAAACGGTCGCGATCACCGCCGCCGACGCGACCGACTGGCGCAGCATCGGCTGCAGAAGGACGCGCTTCCAAAGGGTGAAATGCTGGGGCAGGCGCAGGATCGCGAGGTCGTGCACGACCACGACGGTGGGGCACGGGGAGGCGAGCGGCATCGTGTAGTTGGGGAAAACCGCGACGTCTGTTCGCGTCTCGGTCAGGAGCCGCGGAACCTCGGACTGCATCCACCAGGCGCGCACGCCCGGACCGCGCACGTGAAGGTGCGTCGCCCAACGAGCGGCGAGCTCGGGCGCGGGCGGGCGGTTCGAGAAAAGCACCACGTCGTCGCCCGGGCCCCGGGTCTCGAGGAGAGCGTCCACGAGGTGCTCCGTATAGTAGCCGACCCCCGTCCGCAGCGGAGTGCACGTCGTGACTTCGATGCCCAATCTCATACGGCGCAGCTCCGGTGGATAATCCACGGTCCCACGGTCAGCGACAAGATGCCTCCTTCGAAATAACTTTGCAGGACTTTCACGGCCTGCCCCGGTGGCGCGCGGCACGGCGGCTGGTGCATCATGCCGGCCGATGCAAGCGGGAGCCTCGCTGTCCCCGGCGACGTCGAGGGAGGCTGCCGCCAGCCCGCTCGAGCTCCGGATGGCGCGCGGCCTGCTCGTCGCCGTCGCGCTAGCCCTTCCTTTCGAGCTCCCGCTCTTGGGCGTCGGGCCGCTGGAGCTCACGACCGTCGAAGTGGCCCTCTATGCGATGTTGGCCGCGTGGGGCGTCGTCTTGGCATCGGGCGTCGTTCGCGGCCACATCCATCCTCGGTCGGTGCTCGCCGCGCTGCGAACGGATGCGCTCGGGGGAGCGGTGGTGCTGTGGTCCGTGCTGCTGTTCGCCTCGGCGTGGCACGCGTCCTCGTATCGGGGCGCCGCCATCAAGTTTGCGCTGCGAAGCTTGAGCGGGATCCTCGCCTTCTTCGCCGTACGAACGCTCGCTCGCCCACCCGAGGTGCGCCGCCGCGTTCTCTGGGCGCTGGTCGCCGGCGCCCTGGTGTCGGCCGCGACCGCCGTCCTCGACTCGTGGGCGCCCGCGACGGCGTCTGTCTGGAGCGCCTTTCGCGAGGGCGCGTTCGACACGTTCGGCCTGGCGCGCGCGAGCGGCGTCTTCGCGTACCCGACCATCGGGGCGATGTACTGGGAGGCGGCCGTGCCCCTGCTGGTGGTGGCGCCCTTTCTAGAGGACCGGGCGTGCAGCCCTATCGTCGCCAAGCGCGGCCCGGGCCTGGCCGTGCTCGGCGGGGCGCTCCTCGTCGAAGCGCTCCTCGCGAGCGCGACGCGGTCGGGGCTCGCGGGAGCGGCAGTGGCCGGCGCGGCGCTGCTCGCGCTCGTTTGGCGGTCCGGAACAGGGGTGCGCCGCGCCGCCGTCGGCGTCTTGGGCGTTCTCGCGGTGCTGTCGTCGCTCACATTGGCCGCGACCGGATCGGGGTCGCTCCTCGGCCAGCGGCTGCACTGGTGGCGCGACGCACACTGGTTCGGCGTCGAGTACGTCGCCGACCCGACGCCGCGCACGATCCACGCGCGCGAGCCTTTCACCGCCACCGTCACGCTCCGGAACACCGGCGCGATCGTATGGCGACACGATGGAGACCGGCCGACGTATCTCGCCTACCACTGGCTGCCGGTCGGCCGTCCGATCACCCAAGACGACTTCGAGGGCCGGCGCACCGAGCTGGCCACGGACGTTCCGCCCGGAGCGGCCATCGAAGTGCACGCTCAGGCCCGTGGGCCGGCCGTGGCAGGAGGCTATCGCCTGCAGTGGGACGTCGTTCAGGAGAACGTCACCTGGTTCAGCGAGCGGGGAAACCCGATGGCAGAGCAACGGTTCGACGTGACAGCGTCGGAAGGCGAACACGCGGCTGTGCCGACCGACCTGTCGCCGCCGGTGTTCGACACGCCGGCCCCTTCGCGTCTCGCTCTGTGGCACGCCGCGATCGCCCTTTGGCGCGAGCACCCGCTCCTCGGAATCGGGCCGGACACCTTTCGGCGCCGCTACGAGGCCGTGCTCTCGCCGGCGCCGAACGGTCGACCGTATACGGACACGCGCATTCACGCCAACAGCCTCTATCTGGAGACGCTCGCCGACATGGGGCTTCTGGGCCTTGCGTCCCTAGCCTTGCTCATGTGGGCGTTGTGGCTCGTTGTGCGGCGCCACTACGCGGCCGGCCGGCTGGCTGGTCTCGGCAGCGGCATGGCCGCGGGAGCATTCTTCGTCCACGGCGCGCTCGACTACTTCTTCGAGTTCACGCCGCTCTTCGGTCTCTTCTGGATTCTCTTGGGGCTGACGGCAGCGCGCGAGCCGGAGGCCCCCTCATCCTGAGACGCACGATGCAGCCCGCCGTGAGCGCTGCTTCGGAGAGCACGGTGGCCCATGCCGCACCGGGCCCTGACTTTCCCGGGATGAGCGCGAGATCGAGGCCCACATTGAGCGCCAGCATCATCAGCGCGAGCCACAGGGTCACGCGCCCGAGATCGCGGGCCACGAGGAAGTGGGTCATCCCGAAGTTGACGTACAGGAGCGGCAGCCCGAGCGCCAGCACGCGCACGGAGTCGACGGCGCGGCCGAAGGTTGCCCCGAAGATCAAATGGATGAGCGGGGTCGCGCCGAAGAAGCAAGTCCCGCCGGCGACGAGCCCGAGGACGAGCAAGACGACACTGAGATGCCGCTCGAGGCGGCCTTGCGCAGGGGGATCATCGGTGTGCGCGCGGGCGAGCTTCGGGAACGCGACGGCCAAGAGGATCGCGGGAACGATCATCGCTCCCTCGAAGAGCTTGAAAGCGGCGCCGTACGCCCCGAGCTCGGCGTCGCCGGACATCGACCGCAGAAAGAGGGTATCGACTTTGAAGTAGAGCATCGAGACGAGGCCCGCGACCCAGATCGGCAGCGACTGAGCCAGCGCGGACCTCGCCATGGCCCGATCGGCGCGCGCGCCCGGCATAGACTCCGTTCGGAGCGGGTGCAAGCGAAAGAGCTTGCTCAGTCCGTAGAGGAGGGCACCCAGGCCGGCGGCCGCCAGAGCCGCGCACAGGGCCGCCAGCGAGCGACCGGCCGTGAGGGCGACGAGACCGGCCACGGCAGTGAGGAATGCGCGCGATGCGTTCAGACGGGCTTCGTCCGGGAAGCGCTCGTAGCCGCGCAGGACGGCGCCCACGTGGTCGACGAACGCGTTGACCAGCGCGGCGACCCCCAAGAGCGCGATGGCGAGCCGCTCCTCGCCCCGCACCCCCACCCAAGCGATCCCGGCGATGGCGAGCCCGTACGGGAGCGACGCGAGACCGCGGAGCGCGAGCCCCACGCGAACCACCCGATCGCCATCGCCACGGCTCCGCGCCAACGCGCGTGTGGTCCAGACCCCGAGCCCCAGATCCGTGCCCAGCGCCAAGAGCGCGGTCACCGTCGACGCGAATACGAATCGTCCAAAGGTCGCCTGGCCCAAGACCCGCGCGGCCGCGACGCCCACGAGCAGCCGGCATCCCCGTTCGAGGCCGAGCGAGGCGCCTTTGAGGGAGAGGTTGCGAAACGCGTCGCGCAGCTCGCTGCCCAGGCCCGAGGCCATCGGCTTAGCCTCGTAGATCGCGAAGCGTGTCACCCAGCACCGTCGACACGGTGCGCAGCAGAATGCGGCCGTCGAGCGCCAGATTCCATTCTCGCAGGTAATGCATGTCGAACTCCAGCCGCTCGGCGATCGACACGTCGCCACGCAGCCCGTTGACCTGCGCCCAGCCGGTGATCCCCGGGCGCATCAGGTGACGCGTGCCGTAGCCCGGAAGCTCTCCCTCGTAGCGGACAGCGCGCTCGAGGACTTCGGGCCGCGGGCCGATGAGGCTCATGTCGCCCTTGAGAACGTTCCACAGCTGCGGCAGCTCGTCGAGGCCGAGCGGGCGCAAGATGCGACCCAAGCGGGTGACCCGACCCTGCGCGTCCATCGTGCGCAGCTTGACGAGCGTGAAGGGGCGCTGGTGGAGCCCGGGGCGGCGCTGATAGAAGAGCGACGGCCCAGGCGAGTCGAGGGGGATGAGCACGGCGAGAGAGGCCATGAGCGGCGCGGTCACCACCAGCCCGGATGCTGCGAGCGCGATGTCCGCGAGGCGCTTGGCTACCAGTCCCGCGCGCGGGTGGCTCGCGACGTGGCGCCCCATCGAAGGCCACTTCGAGTCGTGCCGTCCGTTCGGCTTGACCGCGACCGGGCCGGCGGGGGCCCTCGATGCGTCCGGCCGTCGAACGACGGGAACGTCGATCAGCCGCGTGGTGCCGTGAACGCCGTTGGCGCTCTGGACGCCGTTGGCGCCGTGGACGCCGTTCGACTTGCCGTTGCGGCGCTGCCGCCGACCCTCTTCGATCGCCTCCGCGAACCGTCGCTCGAAATGCGCCCGATCGAAGCGCTTCGCGAACTGCTGGAGCGCGTGGGGCTCGAACGCGCCGGACAGGCGCGAGAAGCGGTCGAGCGACGCGCGAACCGCTTCGACGGTCGGCGCCTCGATGAGCAGACCGGTCTCCCCGTCGCGGACGATGTCGAGCGCCCCGCCCTCCGCGGAGGCGATCACCGGCTTTCCGGCCGCCAGCGCCTCGACCATCACCATTCCGAAGTCGTCGACCCCGGTGTGGAGCAGCGCTCGGCAGCTCGCGTAGAGCCGGGCCAACTCGGCCTCACCGACCCGCGCGAGGAGAGTCACGTTGGGCGTGGCAAGCCCCTCGAGACGCGCTCGCTCCGGTCCCTCGCCGACGACCAACAGCCGCTCGGATCTTCCCTGAAACGCCCGCAGGGCCAGGTCGACACGCTTGTTCGGTACCAGCGCCGACACCATGAGAAATGGCGCGGACGCATCGGGCGGCGCGATGCTCGCGGCCGCACGCTCGAAGCGGCTCGTATCGATGGGCGGTGCGATCACCAGCGCGTCGCGCTGATAGTAGTCACGAATGCGCTCGCGCGTGTACGTGCTGTTGGCGATCAACACATCTGGCCGGGCGGACGCCATCGCTTCCCAACGGCGCAAGTAGTGAACGGTGCCGCGGAAAAGGGCGCGCCCGACGGGACCCCCCGGAACGCTCGCCTCGTACGTGCGCTGCGCCTCGCGCGCGTAGCGGAGCGTCGAGTGAACGTAGGCCACGTGGAGCGCGGCCGGGGGCGCGATCGCGCCAATGGCGACGCAATGGCTGCTGGAGATGACCAGCGCGTAGCGATCGAGATTGAAAGACTCCACGGCGAGCGGAAAAAGCGGCAAGAGCGCGCGAAAGCGACCGCTCACCAAGGGCGCGCGCGCCACGCAATGGATGGGCGAGGTGATCGTCCTTCGCTCGGCCAGGACGGGCGAAAGTCGCGAGGGATCCCACGTGAGTGTAAAAAGGTCCGCTTGAGGAAACACCCCGCATAGGACCTCGGCGACTCGCTCACCGCCCCGCATGGAGGTGAGCCAGTCGTGGACGATCGCCACAGACTCGGACATAGGAGCGAGCGCATCCTACCACGGTGTCGGCGAAGGTCTCCCCCTCTGAAGGGCTGAAGGGCGCGTCGCACGAGTTTCGTCGCCGGCTTGGACCCGACGGGACGTCGCGCGTAATACTCCGCTCCGCACAGCAAGCGCCCGCCGCATGCCATGAAGGTCCTCCTCACGCACGCCTACTTCCTCGCGGAAGACCGCAAGGAACAAGAGATCATGCGCCCTTACCCGCCGCTCGGGATCCTTTATCTCGCGGCGTACCTGGAGGAGCGCGGCGTGGCGGCGGAGGTCTTCGACACCACGTTTTCGACCTGGGCGGCGCTCGAGGCCCATCTCCTCCGGGCGCAGCCCGACGTTGTGGGGGTCTACACGAACCTCATGACGAAACGCAACGTGCTCCGGCTGGTGCGCCTCATCCGCGGTCAGCCGGGACGTTCGCGCACCCGGGTGGTCCTCGGCGGACCCGAAGTCACCCACCACGCCGAGAAATTCCTCGAGCACGGCGCCGACGCCATCGTCGTCGGCGAGGGCGAGGAGACGATGCACGCGCTCGTGTCTACCGCCTGGGCGCGAGGCTCGGAGGACGCGGCGGCCATCGAGGAGCTCGCGGGGGTGGCGGGGATCGTCTTTCGTGACCCCGAGGGTCGAGTCGTGCGCGCCGCGCCGCGCGCCCTCTTGCGGAGCCTGGACGAGTTGCCGATGCCGAAACGCGACGCGCTGGATCTCGCCCCGTACCTCGACGCCTGGCGCTCGCGCCACGGATCGAACGCCGTCTCGATCAGCACGATGCGAGGCTGCCCGTACAGCTGCCGCTGGTGCAGCCGGGCCGTGTACGGCGCGAGCTACCGCCGGCGTTCCCCGAAGAAGGTGGCGGACGAGATGCAGATCATCGTCGACCGGTACCACCCCGACTCGCTCTGGTTCGTGGATGACGTTTTTACCATCAATCACCGGTGGCTAGAGGAGCTGACGGCCGAGGTCGAGCGACGGTCGCTCGCCATCCCTTACGAGTGCATCACGCGAGCCGATCGGCTCGACGAGCGCTCCGTGGCCTTGCTGCGCCGATCGGGCTGTTTCCGCGTCTGGATCGGCGCGGAGAGCGGCTCGCAGAAGGTGCTCGACGCCATGGATCGTCGGGTCAAAGTCGACCGCGTACGCGAAATGATTCAACTCAGCAAGAAGCACGGCATCGAAACCGGTACGTTCATCATGCTGGGGTACCCGGGCGAGACCGAGGCCGACATCGACGCGACGATCGAGCACCTGAAGCGGTCGGACCCGGACCAATTCACGATCACGGTCGCCTACCCGATCAAAGGGACGCCCTACTACGAGGAGATCCGCGACGACATCGTCGACAAGCGGCCGTGGGAAGAGAGCACCGACCGCGATCTCGCGCTGCGACGTCCACGCTCGTCCATCTATTACAAGCTCGCGGTCGCGCGGGTGGTCAACGAAGTGCGCTCGTTCCAGCTTGCCCGCCGGGCCGGACGGCCGTCGCTCGCGGCGGCGAAGCACGGCGCCAAAGCGCTCTTCGCGAGAGCCGGAATGCGCGCCGAGCCCGCGCTTCGAGCGCTCGACGCACGCGCACGCCGCGCATTCGCGCGGTAGAAGCCTGGTGATTTTCGCCGATACCGGCGCGCTGGCTTGGTCGGCCGCGCGCAAAATACAGCAGTATTCGTCGCGCGGCCGCCGAACGCATCGCTTGGTCTCGACGAAAATCACCAGGCTTCTACGTTAGGCTCTAGTGCTAGATCCTCCGAAAAACCCGACCCTTCGAATGGGCCTTCCGGCCCTCGATCCCCTCCCCCGGAGGTGTCTCCTCCATCACCTCGGGCGCCTCCGGCGCGAAGTGTCCTTCGGCCTCGCGAAGCTTCTCGGCGATCTCGATGATGCGCCGTTCGACCCGCCCGAACACGCTCGCCGCCGGGAAACGCCCGCTCGCATCGCGCTCGCCGGCCGCCACACCGGTGAGGATTTCGATCCCCTGCGCCGCCGTTTCGACCGCGTACAAAAAGAACTGCCCGCGCGCGATCGCATCGGCCACGTCGTCGCGCAAGACGAGGTGCGGCCGGTTCGGTCTCGGGATGAGCACGCCCTGCGTTCCGGTCAGCCCGCGCGCCTTGCACAAATCGAAGAACCCCTCGATCTTGGCGCACACGCCGCCGATCGCCTGCAGCTCGCCGAGCTGGTTGACGCTGCCGGTGACCGCGATGCCCTGGTCGATCCCCACGTCGGCGAGCGCGCTCAAGACCGCGAAAAGCTCGCTCGAGCTCGCGCTGTCCCCGTCGATCTCTCCGTAGCTCTGCTCGAACGCGAGCTGCGCTCGGAGGCTGAGCGGTCGCTCCTGCCCGAACATGCGCGTGAGGTAACCGCGCAAGATGGCGACCCCCTTGGTGTGAATGCTCCCGCCGAGCTGCGCCTCGCGCTCCACGTCGATGATCCCTTCGCGCCCGATGCCGACGACGGCCGTGATGCGCATCGGCTGCCCGAACTCCACGTCGCCCGCGCTGAACACCGACAGGCCGTTGGCGACACCGACACGCCAGCCGCTCGTGTCGAGCGCGACCTCCCCGCGAAGCGTGATCTCCCGAATGTGTCGCTCGGCGCTTCCCGCTCGCTCTCGTCGTTCGAGCCAGGCTGCTTGAATGTCTTCGGCGACGACGACGCTGACCTGCGGCGGGGTGATCGACGCGCGATACGGACGACCCATCGGCTCGAGGTCCGCGCCGTCGCTCGCGCCCTGTCCTGAGCCTTGCGCAGGTCCCGCCAACGCCTTGCCCGCAGCAAGCGCACTGGCGAAGGCCATCGTCTCTTCGAGGGGTGACAACATGAGCGCGAGCTTCTCGCGATCGCCCGAAAGCCGCGTCGCGAGATCGAGCAGCTGCGCGCGCGCTCCGCGATCGAACTTGCCCCACTGGCGCTCCGCCGCCATCGCCATGAGATACCCATCGAGAGCGATCAGGCTCTTGGGGGAGCGCGGGATGATCGGATCGACCTCGATCTTCACGCGGAAGAGCGACGCGAAGTCCGGGTCGGCGTCGAGCAAGTGGGCGTAGAGCTCCGGCGACCCGACCAGGACCACCCGGACCCGGAGAGGAACGGGCATGGGGCGAAGCGACGTCGCGTACAAGCCGAGCGGACCGAGCGGATCCTCCGCGCCGATGCGCTGCTCGCGGAGAACCCGCTTGATCCGCTCCCAGATGATCGGATCGGTCAGCAAGTCCGCGGCGCGTACGACGAGCGCGCCGCCGCTCGCGCGGTGCAACGAACCGGCGCGGATGCGGGTGAAATCCGTGAGCAGCGCGCCGAAGCGCGCTCGCCGCTCGAGATACCCGAAGAGGCTCGGGTACGTCGGGTTCGTGTCGTAGACGACGGGCGCCGGCGAGCCCGGCTCGTGTGAGACGAGCAAGTTGACCTTGAAGCGGGAGAGGCGCGTGGCAAGCTCGGGGTCTTCGCGCTCGCGCTCTTCGCGCGATCGCTCTTCGCGGTCGTCCTCGTCGAGCTCGACGAGATCATCCCAGTCGTCGACGAGCGCTCGATGAACCCGATCCAGCCACGCACGGACGTCGCTGCCGACTTCGCCGAAGTCGGTCGCCATCTGCTTCATCGCCTTGTCGATGACCGTGGTGGCGGCCTTCGAGAACGCCGCCTCGCGCGCGGCTTCGAACCCGGCGCTCTGCGCGTGGACGAGGCGCGCGGCCTTCTCGACCTCGCGCGTGAGCTTCTCCTCCGAGTCGGTGAGCGCACGCTTGGTCGACTCGTCCAGCACGTCGAACTGCTCGGAGCTCACCGGCTTTCCGTGGAGAATGGGAAAGGTCTGCACCCCGCCGTGCACGGAGCGCACGCCGAAACCGAGCGTCCTCGCGAGTGACTCGAGCTGGTGGATGACCGCGCGGTTCTTGTTTTCGAGGTCTCCGGTGAGGTGGGCGTGCGCCCGCTTGAACTCCTCGCCCTCGACCACCTCCGGGATCTCGCTCTGAAGCCCCTCGATGAGCGCGTCCATCGCGTGCACGAGCGCGGGACCGACCCCCGGGGGGAGAACCAGCGGACGCGGGGCTTCGGGATGGTCGAAATCGTGGACGTAGACGATGTCGTTCGGGGTCGGGCGTTCGCTGGCGAAGCGATCCGCGTACCGCACGATGTCGTCTTCGATCATCACTTCGGGCTCGGCCGCCACGAAGACGTGGAAGCTCGGCTCGCGCGACGAGAGCCCGAGCTCGAGGGCGCGTCGCGCGACGCTCGGCACGAGCTCGAGCAGCCCTCGGCTCTCGCGCGGCGCCTCGGGCAAGAGCGCCGGATCCGTGCGCACGACCACGTCTTCGGGGCGCACGCGGTAGGTCGAGAGCGATCGCGCCGCGGCGGCGGGCGCGCCGTCCCGCGATTCGCTCCACGGCTTGAGCCTCTCGCCGTTTCCCGGACGCACGGGCGAGCGGTCGATCCGGTGCTGGCCGTGCCCGGGCAAGGCCGGAAGCGTGCCCTCTCGCAGGCCGCCGGGCGCGATGCTGGGTTCACCCTTTGTTCGCGGCGTTCGTGCTCTCGGTCGGCGGTTGGGCATCGGTGCGTGTCTACCGCGCGAATGCTCGGTATTCACAAACTCTTAGCACTTGTCTCGCCCGGAGCCCCGCTCCAGGGGACGCCCGAGCCATTCGGTCCCGAATCCCGGTCGCGAAGCTCTGGGTCGCGGTTGAGAAGCTCACGGTCGCCTCCATTCGCTCCGGATCCCGGTCGCGAAGCTCAAGATAAGGGCCCCGTCTTCGGTGCTCTCGGTCGCAGCTCGGAGGTGCAAGTGGAAGGCTGGTGTCTTCCGGTCGAGACCGAGCGAGGCCGCCGGCGGGGCGAGGAGCCCTACTCATGTAGGGCGACGACCCCCGACGGCGGGATCGCGAAGGGATCGGCCG
>Ga0265342_10000265_pt1 | contig 58679 bp, 56 predicted proteins | sample 4CB327metaG_FD_203125 | JGI IMG/M metagenome (GOLD analysis project Ga0265342, IMG submission 203125) | Rhizosphere microbial communities from Carex aquatilis grown in University of Washington, Seatle, WA, United States - 4-CB3-27 metaG | ecosystem: Host-associated > Plants > Roots >...
AGCCTGCTCCATGAACTCCTCCTGTTTTTTGTTGGTTTTAGCACCTTACAAAATAACAGGTTCTTTGAGTTATGGAGCATTTTCTTTTACGCCCCTATTTGTCGCACTTGTGATTACAATCTACTAAGAAAAAAATTATCTAATCTTCCCACTGTGCGGTAAAACCACATCTACAACCACAGGCGTTAACCCTGTAAGACCTTTAAGCTGTTTGGCTAATTGTAACACATTCATCTGAACGCCCTTACCCTGGATAAAGATTTGACTATTTGCCGGCACCTCATACAAATCAACACCACCATTGGTTCTCGCCGACAAAGCGCCCTGGCCCCTGGCTGAAGAGCCAGGGATATACCTGGGTACAGGAACACTTAATGTGCCGGCAATACGCATCCTGGTAAAGCGCCTTATCGCCATAGCATAGGGGTATATTGTACCGATAAGGCTATTCGCATCATCCCGTGTCATGCCCTCGCTCAGAAGATCATCAACAAGACCTCTTATGGCATCAATCGTAATATCCTTAGTTAACCGATGCAACACGTTCATCGCCAAGCCGCGCCGGCACGATACTCCCGCGCTAAGGCCGTCGCGGTTAGTACGATCAAAAAATGCCGAAGAATAGGCCACCTCCAAACCATTTTGCATCGCCGCCTCGGTTGTTGGCCCTACCCGCTTTACAGGGTTAGCCTCTAAATCTTCTTCTCTGTATCGTTGCCAAAAGGCGGGATCACGCATATAGAGGCATGCATGCATATGTGCACAGTAGTAACCGGCCGCTTTTAGCCCGATCCCGTAAAAACCATTTAATAGCGTAGTGGCCAACGATACACCGGTAAACTCGTGGTGCAACAAAATAGCCGCAACACCATGTAAAATTTCCTCCTGCTGTCCGCCAACATCATCGGCCGTATAGATCTCGATGTTGCCCATTCTCTGTACTAACCTTGCCTGGGCCTCGGATTGTTTATCCGTATAATAATAGGCCAGCTTACGTGCCAACATCGCATCGATCAAATGCAATACAGGATAACCTAAGCCGGGATTATAGTATAGGTGGCCAGGATCGGTAACCGTCAGATATGGGTTACTTTCATTTTGCTCGACCGCCCTTAGGATGGCGGCGCGAAGCGTACCGATATCATGAAAAGACTTTTTTCCTTGTTCCGAACGCGATTGCAAATAACGTAAATGCATATCTAACCATGGTTCAAGAGTGCTACGCAATTGTGGTACAAGCGTACGCGGCAAATTTTTATACGGATGGCGCATCGAGTTGCCTATCCTCGAGGTCGCATACAACAGATCAAGATGGCCATCACATAATTTAACTACCTTTCTCATCCTCGAATCATCATAGGGGTTTGAGTGTCGGGCCGCGATTAAAACCATAATATGCGCGATCTTTTTCTTGCCCTCGGTGGACAACCGACTAAAACGGCCAAGAGTGGCAAAAACCATAATTTCATGCTGCGCCATCTCTTCGTACTGCGTTAGCTCGGCAGGAGCCAAGACAACCGGACCATCGGTTTGGCCCAAACGAAATGAACGCACCCCTAAAGCATTACTTCCGTTGACCGCAACCAGATCAAGCGTTACCACGGGCCTACTCTCGAGAGTATCAAGGGTTTTCCGCCCGGCATGGCTATCAGGCCGAATATCAGTCATCTCTAAAGTTGAAGCCAAATTCTCTCCACCCGAAAAATAAGCGCGGCGAGTGATGCTCCCCGCCACAGAGTGCTCACATTTGATGCAATTATATGCCCCTTTTTTAAAAGCTTCGAGATAAGACTCATAAATTTTTTTGCGGATTTCAGGATCGTCGGTATTGATCCCTCTGGTTTTGCGCTGATTAAAATAAACATCATTCAAGATAGAACTTTTCAATTTATTTTTAAACCAATTTGCCAAAATAATCGAACTATAGATTTGTCGCAACCGGGCAAAATGCTTGCCATGATTTACCTCCTGATCGATCAAAGGAAGAACATTGGCCTTAAACGCGGCCATTTCCGCAGTCTCCATATGATTAATTTGCAATTTTCTTGTTTTTACGGCGGCGAAGTAATCCTCCTCTGCCATGACTTTCAGGGCAGCTTCCCCGATAATCGCACGTTGAGGATTTTCATAAACCACGATCTTGCCGGGCACGATCCAAACCTTATTAAACACATTTACAGGAATAGCCGGCGAACCGCTCCCGCCCTGAATCGCACTCCAATATTTCTTTCCGGATTCGGATTCCGGATAGGTCAAACTCGCCGCCAATTGTTTTAAAACATAATCTTCGCCCAACATATCTTTACCCATGTTAGTCTGCGCCAGATTTAGCGTAGAAATACGGTTCCGTTCATACGGCGAGAGGTTGACCCAAAGCTCTTTTTCCGGCAGGGTTAAAGCCGCCAAAAAATATTCACCAATAATTTTTGCTTGGGCAGCCAAAACCTCTTTATCTAATGGAAAATTACCCTGATCAAGGATAAAAGACAATTTTAAAGGATTTTGAGGGTCGATTTTAATACCAATAGGCCGCGGCGCATCATAATCCTGGGTAATACCGATCAATTGGCCAGCTTCAGGCATGTAAGCAAGCGCGGCGGCGCGAACATCATCAGGAGATAACGCTAAGGTAGCAGCCAATAAAAACGTAAAAACTTTAAAAACCAAGATGTCTTTTAGTTTTTTCAATGTCTTGCCTTGGTTGAACACCCACAAAACTAACCCCACCATTGCCTTCCAGGCAAAAGCAGAAGGCTAAAGTTATATAGATATACCATTCTTAAAGGCAAAAAACAAGGTAGAAATATAATTTTCTAAAAATTTTAAAAATTATTGTTTTCAACAGACTCTATTCTACGGAACCGTTGGTATCGTGGATCTGCCGGCGGCAAGTATCACTGATATCCTTGGCGGTCGCCGGGGTGATGATCAGGTAAAAACTACCCTTCATATCGCCGTTCTGGTTTTGGAAAGTAGTCTCCACTAAAAAGCTAAAATCCTGGCCTGCATACGGAGACAAGATAATATTCAATATCTGATCGATCGAACCGCTAATAAGCGTAGGTATAGGTGGAATGATCACACGCTTCAAGACAAGGCTCAAGGCATTCAGATAAGCGGCAATAATAACATTGCCGATTTCTTTGACTAAAGAAAGGCCCATCTCCGTAATAATCCCCGGGCGCTTATCTTCATTGGGTAACTTATAAGACATATCAATGAGTTTATATATATTTGCTTCGTCCAGAACAAAAGCCACTTCACCCTCCAACCCCACAAGGACTTTACAGAAAACCCCAATACCGGTTTTTTGCAATTTCATATCGCTGGGAACTCGCTGACAGGCAATGATATCCGTTGACGGAACATCCAGTGTTATCTTTTTTCCCAATATTTCCGAAAGCGCCATTGCACCATGCCCTGCAGCGATATTACCTACTTCTTTCAAAATACTTAATTGGTCAATCATAATAGCCTCCGTTTAAAAGTGGCAAAAACGTAAACGCACCAGCATCAAAAGATTATTGCTGGAAACCAGTTTATACAAATCACGTAAATATTCCTGTACCGACGCCCCGAGGCCCATATATATGCGCACCATATCACAATAATGATTATTTCGAGGAGCAATTGCTGCAAAAAGGAAAAGTATCGCAAAATAAAAAATATGGGAAAGTACAGTAACGCTCAGCGCCCCGATAAACCCCAAAGTAAAGGCACGCGCAACCAGCCATATATAGGTTAAAATCGCCACAACGATCATAGCAACCGAGAAAAAATCTACCAGAGAACTCTTAAGTTCCGGCCGTAACTTAAGGACCAGAAAATCAAGCATCCCCCATAGCATCTTAAAGCTGATCAACATAAAATACCAGCACAAGGTAACGGAGAATACAAACCATAAATATTTTTTTATCTCAAAAACCTTAACACCGGTCATCGCTAAAATAGCCGCCCAAAGACAAAGGGCAGAAAATAAAAAATCAATAACATAAATAACCGTGATATCACCGGACGTAACTTTCGCGGTATTACCATGCTTTTCCACGCGCATGAAATCCACCAGCTTGGCATATACGCTTCCATCTTTCATGAAGGTTGTATATTCATCGCCTGAGCCTTGGGCGAAAGCCAGGCCACCGTACACCGTCAAAAAAAACATCAACAAGAGATAGGTACTAATTATTCTTTTTAACACCACTAACCCCGTCATTATGTTTTACTACCGGACAATACTCCCACCGGACCAATCGATCTTCTTTGTCAAAATATAAATAAATACGATCGGTAGAAAAATATTCAACCGGCTTACGATACAAAAGCTTTTCCACTGCGCCAAATGCATCATCGACCTTCCAGTCAAGAACCGGTTCACCATAGCGGCCAACGATATCAGCGCGCTTTAACCCCACGCGCAGCGCATTACCGGCGATATCTGCCGCAAGAAGATCAAAACGATACTGCGCGGCCTTAACATAACTGGCAATTTCTTTTTGCCCGGCAGAATATCGCTTTAACGCCATAGCCCCGCTCAAACTGCCTAAACAGCCTGCGATAAAAAAAGATATAGCCAAAAAAAATAGCGCTCGGTTAAACATGCTTCTTTACAAGAGCATCGGCTACATTGCGATCAAGGTCAAGTAAGCTTTCCAGTGAATCTTTTCGGGGGGCCGAAATACTTAATATCAACCAACCCTTATCGCTAAAAATAAGTAATCCGTTCTGCTTAGGGTCAACAAAAGGAAACCGCTTTTTATATTCACCTAAACTACTCAAAAATGCAGCCGGAATAGCTGTCGGCGTGATCTCCGTACCGGAAGATAAACTAAAACCATCGGCTTGAATCAAAAATTTTAAATCATCAAAAATCGCCGGGCATTTACCGCTAACATGATTACCCAAACGCACCTTAACCACGGCAGAAACAGGCAATTTACGCAAATGTAAAATCAAATTATAGGTAAACGGACGGCATTTTTTCCCCGAATTGCTGGTGCCCTCAATAAGGCAATCACAAAAAACAATACTCTCATCGACATTATATTTCATGATACCGTCAACGATCTTTACATTTCCGTCACGAAAAACTAAAAAATCATTCTTTACAATATCACCAAAGCGATTGGTCTTAAGCACATAACTATCCGCCTCAATCGGTTTAAAATTAGTCTTCGAAATAATTTCTTTATAGAAATGTTTGCGGCGCTTAGACTTGGAAAAAAAGTTGATCACGATAAAAATATCGATAACGATGCCGGCAACTACGCAAAATGCCAAGATAATCATTGAGTTATAACTCACGCCATGCCTCCTCGTTACATCACTAACATATCATTTCATTATACCGGCAATCGTTCTGGTATCAATTAAAAATTATGGCTTAAAATATTCAGGATTAACATCACCCCAGAACAAAAACCTTTTAGCGCGAATACGTTTTATCATCCCATCCTGTTTGCCAAGCGATACGCAATATTTTTTCTTATCTTTAGCGATAATAACATCCCAATGGCTGCCGCGGTCCTTAACCGCTATTGTTTCGCCGCCGGTCTCGAGCTGCACAAAGTGTTTAATCCCCTCCAAGGTAAGGCGCTTTCTTAAAAATTCCGACTTATCCGGCTCGATGCGTAAAGTAAAATCACCCAATGAAGAAAAAAATTCAAACGACCAGCCATCATTGTACGTATCGGCATTGTTATACATCGCCGACTGCACCCGGTAAAGATTCATTAATTTACGCGCCTCGGCAAGGCAATATTCTCTTCGCAATTTCAATTTTGAGGCAACGCGCGCATCTTCATTTACTTCTACCTCTGCCTCCCATTTATTAGAAATCAACTTCAAAGCCCACTTACCGTCCTTAAACTCCTTATGCGTAACTTGAAAAATTCCATCCCCGCCCTTAGTGGTGAGTGCAGAAACCGCCAAAGCGTCAACTGCATCAGCCGAAACAAGGTCACGGAAAAATGCTCTGCCCGTTTCTTCATCAACGACCAGGCGCACACCGGAATGATAATAAAAATTCCAGGAATTCTTATATTTTCGCACCAAAAACGGTTCTTCATCCTTATGAGAATGGGCGATCTCACGCGCCTTAGATTCGCTCAGCGAGACCTTCTCTTTCATAATCTTACAAGAGCGCCGGTTAACCTGAAACATATAAATTTTATCGGCAGTAACATAATTGATTACATGATAAAAAACCCGCGACGATACATTATTCGGATCAATAGCAAAATCAGGATGGCCCCTCTTTATCTCATCTAATGCATCTTGAGCAGAGAATGAAGGAAAATCCGTACGAATATGGCGGTTTATCATGTCGATCATGCACTCAATAAGCTTACCGCGGTAGTCCATGGTAAATTTCCAAAAAAGCGCGATGTTCTGCTCTTTAATCGCCACCTGCACTTCGCTGGCCGCAATATTTATTTCGCGCGATACCTGTAAACGCACCTCACGCGCCGTTAAGTCTTTTGCTTCCGGCAAGACTACCGACGCCTTGTCGCAAACCGCAGCAGGGTCTTCAACAATATTTTTATCGATCATTTCTAAAACTTTCTCGCGGGTTACTTCGTCAATATCTATCGCAGAATCAAAACGAAAATATCGCCCCTCATCTTTGATATGATCTAAAACCTGGCCCATGGAATTGCGTACCAAGCTGTCAACCTTCCACATAGCATGATGGGCGCGAGTCAAAATGATCTGAACGTTTTTAAATTGTATCTCTTCGACAAAAATATCCTCTTCCGCTAATTCCTTCAAACAAAGCACGATCGCATCTTCCGGATCGACATCTAAAACAAATTGCTCACGGCCGCCTGATCCAAAATCAAAATTATCGAATATTACCCTAGGGGTCAAGTCAGACGCCTGAAGGCGTTCCATGACTTCACTACCTTTGGTAGAACCGGAAACGTAAAACGCCTTAAAATACTCGCGCACCTCCTGCTCAGTGACGCGCGGTAAGAATGACGGCGGAATCGTCAAGTGGAAACTCGCCAGACTCTTGCGCCGGACATTCATCACCTCCCCGGAACGTAAGCGCACCACAAATTCACCAGCCGTCAACGACTTAATCAGCGGCTCCATCCTCTCAAATGAAATGCCGGCAGAAACTGCCCCATCGATCGCAGTTTTTCTCTCGGCTTCGGAAGAAAACTTTCCAAACGCCCAGGTCTTACATTTACTCAAGCCCTTATAATCGACCGTCGAGTAATATTGAGTACCCAAAAGCAGGGAAACTCCGTACGCTCCGGCATCTTTGAGCATAAAATCGATTGCCGCTTTACAGGTACCGGGATTATCGCCGGCAGGATATAACGGCTTATCACCGCCAATCTCATCAAGACAGACAAAAAGGCGCGGGTCTTTACTTACACCATTTTTCTTCATCCAAGAATATACTGAGTACAAAATACGCGCGACAACAAAGGAACGCTCTTGAGGAATATCGATCTCGCTCAAGTTAATAATCGCAATATTAGCCTTACCCGACTCACGCTGCTTGCGACAAATAAGATCGATATCCAAGGGCACGCCCTTATACCAAAGCTCCCTCTCTACAACTGAAAAGTTATATAGACGCTGGGTAAGGTCAAAGCGCTCATCCGCGGAAATAAGCTCATCCACCATCTTCCCATCGATTTCTTCAATCGGAGGGCTATCCACCAACTCTGTAAGCTTCACTAACCCGGCAAGCCCCTCAATATCTACTTTATTGGCCCAGGCATGGATAATAAGTTCATCGATCAGTTTCGCCTCTTTTTGTTTAGTAGGCGCCTGCTCTTTATATAAGCGATACAAAAGTGCCTGCGTAAAAGCAGAAACCATGGTTTTTACGTCAGCCGGGCTATCCTTGAGCATCTGTCCAATATCACATGGCGCGTTCATCAGTGAAGATATCGCCAGGGGAATACCCTTACCGGATTTGGGAGTAAAAATAGCAATATCGGAATCAGCCTTTATCTGCTTAATATACTCTTCGTTATAACCAAATCCTGCCAACTGCTTTAAGTGATTTACGAATGCCTGACGTGCCATATCACGCGATTTTTTCGGATCGCTCTCGACCTTCTTCCAAAGATCCATATATTTAGCCGAAGTATCTGTAATAAGCAAACCCAACGAAGAAAGATCACCTTTCAAATCAAAAACTAATGAGGGAAGCCCTTTCTGGACCAACTCCTCGATGAAAGATTTTGATAATAAAGTTTTGCCTGAGACTTGGTCGCCAAGAATAAAAATGTGGCTTAAAAGATCCGCCGAAGGGTAGTAAAAACGCACCGAAAGCCGGCCCTGGTCTTCCACCGAAGAACGGTTCCCTAAAAATAATACCTCTGAAAAAAATCCGCTTTCCTGCATTAATTTAAAATCACTTTCTAATTTATAAAATTATTATATAATGGATTCCATTGGAATACTACACCAATTTACAAAATGAGTGAACATAACTATATCAAAAGAATCATCGAAGAAGCTCTGGAAGAAATCCTCGCTAAACACGAGAAGAAAGACCACAAAGAATACAAAGAAGCCCTACGCGATCATATCTTCTCTCTCCTTGCCGACCGGTATTCAAATGAAACCATGTACGCCCGTACACAAAGCATTGATTTACAATTAAAAGCCGATGTGATCCGCGAAGTACGCCCGGCGATGGAATACTTAAACCGCAATTTTCCGGGAACGCAAAAAATATAAAATCGCAACCGGCGCACCGATAAGGCCGACCACGACCAATCCGGAAAAAATAAAATAAAAGTCGTGTGAACGTAAAAGCGGTAGAACCCCCAGCACAGCGTCAATCACAAAATGGGCGATAATGACTACCTCCAGACCATAACGCAAAAATACTACCCCCAAAACGACACCGAAAATAGTGAGCTCGACACCACGTACATATGCAGGAAATATTGCATAAGTCGAGTGGCCGAAAGCCCAGACGATCGCCGGGAATAAAAGCGCCAGCCAACGGATACGCAACTTCTTATCAATAAAATTAACCATAAAAGCACGGAAAGTAAACTCCTCGTTGATCGCTGCAATAAAAGCAATGGTTAATGGAAAAATAAAAGGAAACGGGGTACTTAAAATATTCGCATATTGTACATTAACCGGCATCCAGACTCCGCAAAACTTTCCGGCAATAAGATAAAAAAGAGTAATATACCCTAAAAACATGAACGCCAGCGAATACCCTCGGACACAAACCGGCCATATATCAGAATAAGTTAATTTTTTATCAATAAACTTCATCGCCATAGGAAAATGCTTGGCTTCTTCTTTGTGGCACATGATCACACCTAATATCGTATAGCAAAAAATCACCGAAGCATAAATAAGCGCTTCGTGTACAGCGCCGTTAAGCTCCATAACCACATATACCGATTTGCTCATGGTATTAGGATAGAACATCCAGGAATAAGAAAAATCATTAAAAAAATCCATGATCTTCAAAAGGGCAGCGCACCCGGCCAAAACAACAGGGACTTGCCATATCTTTTGATTAACTGCGTGATTTTTCAGTACCATAACCACTGCCGCAACGATTGTAAATAAAAACAGTACCGTCGAACAGATCGTGGTAAAAACAACACCGTTAGATGTCTCCTTGTCCAAATCGCGCATAAAATTCTCCGGCAACTTAATATATTCTGAATAGTGCGATACCTTATCACCGGCAACATCCACGCTAATACGATAAGTAGCCTGAGCGATCTTAAAATTTTTCTTTTCCCAGACAAAGTTATGGTCAGTGCGGTGCTTTTGTTTGGTCGAACTATTTTCCTTTATCTCATACTCTCCGACATTAACGCCGTGTAATTTTATTTCGGTCAAGGCAAGTTGTTGCGCCGGCGCCTGGTCAAGGTCAGCCCCTGCCGAATCGTCCAGGAGGCTATGGGAAAAATATTCAATCCTGCCGCTGGAAGGATTTATACATACATGAAACCCCTCCTTATCCAACTCCTTAAACCAACGTACATTCCAATACCACATCGGTATTCCATTTTTTATATACTCGTTGGTCTTGGCAATACCTTGCGTGCGTTGCAAATAAACGGATTTGCTGTAATCGGAATCAAAGATCACCGCGTGATCATAACCGCTTACATCAAATCCCCGTGAAGACAAAAAAGCATGGGCGATCTTAACGGCATCGGCACGCGAAAAATGCAAATCGATCGAAGCCACGGCAAAAGCATTATCATAAAAACGTAAAAAGATAATCGCCCCCAAAACCCCGGCTAAAACCCAGACTGCCAATAATTTATGCATTTTTCCCATATATTCCTTATCACTTAAATAAGTATATCAAAAAATCAAACGCCGGATTTTTTTCTTACCAAAAACCAGACCACATCGCCCGGTAAAATATAATCCAACGGCAAGGATAGCGCCGCTAATGCCCCCTTCGGCTGAAAAATATGATTAACGGAAGGAAAAATATTCTTCAACCGCAAAAAACGGTATAAACTAGGAACAAAAGTCGGTATAGTATCATAACCAAAATCAATCGTCTCCAAACCGGCTTTCGCAAAAAAAACTTTCAAAGAATTTACGTCAAAATGCCATACATGGCGCGGTGGATCTAAAAAACAATTATATTTCCCAAGAATCTTACTTTTCAGCGAATCGCCGTTAGGGACAACCACGTAAAAATATTTTGCACCATAACTTATCATCTTTTCCACAAACAAACCCGGTTCCCTTATATGTTCCAAAACGTGGCGCAATACAACCACGCCGTCATTTAATCCCGGAAAATCCTTCATGCTGTTGGTGTCGTAATTAATCACAAAATAAGGGATATCCTTGCCGCCTATATACGCGGGAGCATCCGGTAAGGCATCGGCAGCATAAACCCTATAACCTTTAGCATGCAATAAACTGGAAAAATCTCCATTACCACAACCAACGTCTAGGACATTATTGCTAAAAACACTTTTCCGTATCCGCGCCGCTTCGGCATTTAAAAGAAAATTCTTGAGAAACCGATGGACACTATTTGGATCGGCTTTCATGGAACGCCCAATATCATTATCATAATACCGGCCAAGATTATCCGGTAAGGGTTCGGTTTTCTTAACCTTACAAAAATCGCACTGTAAAATCGAAAAGACTTCCCGTGAAGATATATCTGCAGCATCCAAATACTTCGTAGCAAACGAACCGCGCCCACATAATGGACAGGCCATCTTATCCATGGCCACCATCTATGATCTTTTTTACTGCCTGCACAACCTCCTCAACCGTTATCGATTTGATACATTTCAAAGAATTTTTACATTGCGGAGTATAACCAAAACGTGTGCACGGACTGCAAGGAACATTTTTATTGATAGTGATATGCCTTTTGCCGCGTGGTGCCCATTTTTTTTGGATACCGGAACCGAAAAGCGAAACCGTCGGTGTACCCAAAGCATAGGCTAAGTGCATCAATCCGGAATCCATCGTAACCAGCAATAGGCTGTTTTTTATCAATACAGCGGTTTGAGCGAGGGTATTTTTACCGAAAAGATTGACGCTTGCCGGGACTAAATGCGCGATCTTGGCCGCTTCGCCCGCCCCGCTGTTTGACCCAACAAGCGTTACCTTAAAACCATAACCGATCAAATCCTGCGCAACGGCTGCGAACTTACACGCGCCCCATTGCCGTTCCTTGACCGAAGCACCGGATGAGATTAAAACCGTCTTTTCCATATTTCCTACACCAGCAATATCTATCCATGGAGTATCAGGATCAAAACCCGGCACAACAGTAGCCAGCGGGACAAGCAAATGTAAAAAGCTATTCACCTCATAATCCTCATGGCTATAATCGACCAGGTGCGTGAAGGCCTTGCGGCGGCGATTGGTATCAAAACCAATTCTTACCGGCGCATTATTAAGGTAAGCAAAAATTGCTGAAAGCCTGTGCCACTGCTCAGTATCCATCACGAGATCATATTTGGCCGTAAAACAGGCGAATAACCGGCTAAAGCCTGCGTCATATACATAAAGATTATTTATCAAATCAGGAACCAGACCAAAAACTCCGGCATTGCGCTTTTCACATAAAATATCAATCTTGGCCCCAGGGCACAAACGCTTTAATCCCCGCAACATCGGGATAAGCAAAACCGCGTCCCCCAGGCCACCGGGCCGTATTATTAATATTTTCTTAATACCCGAAGGGTTGATAGCTTGAGAATCGCCAAGGCATGACGGTAAAAAAAAGAAAAATACTTTACCCAGGACAAAATCGATGATCTTAAGCAATTTAATTCTCATTTCTCCTCGCCTATGGTATTATACATGAAGATAAATGATCATGGAAAAGTTAAAAGTCTTTTTTGAATTAATACGCGTGAAACAATGGGCAAAAAATATTTTTATTTTTGCCCCTATCGCCTTTGCCAAGCAGTTCGGCAATCTTACCAGCCTCACCGAGGTCATCAAGACTTTTGGAATTTTCTGCATCTTATCAAGCAGCATTTATATCTTAAACGACATCCAGGATATTGAAGCCGACCGAATCCATCCGCTCAAAAAGAACCGCCCTATGGCGGCGGGAATAATCACAAAAAAAAGAGCTTACGCCTATGCCATTATCTTTCTGACAATGGCATTTTTATCCAGTTTTATTTTTATCCCCAAGATCCTGACGATCATGCTCGCCTACCTCGCTTTACACCTTATATACAATGCGATCTTAAAAAAGATCATCATTGTGGATGCGATCACCGTCGCAATAGGCTTCACCTTAAGGCTTTGGGCAGGAGCAATCCCGATCGACATCGTGCCGTCGGAGTGGCTACAAGCCTGTGTCTTCCCACTTGTACTTTTTATAAGCTTTTTAAAGCGGCGCCAGGAGATGACGATTTTAGCTGAAAATGCGCACAACCACCGGGCTACATTAGGAAAATATTCTACCAGCAGCCTCGACCAGATGATCAGCGTGTCCGCTACCGCCAGTATAGTTTTTTATGTAATGTATATCTTATCCAGCGACGTGGCAAAGCATTTAAACCGCAACTATCTTTTATACACTACTGTTTTTGTTTTTTATGGAATATTCCGCTACTCCCACGCAGTAAGGAATAAAAGCAAAGGCGAAGAGATGAGCGAGATATTATTATCCGATATGCCATTTCTTATCAACCTGATCGCCTGGGTGCTCTCCGTTACCGCGATCATCTATTTTCAAAAATAATATGCCCCAAAAAGATGAAAACGAATTCCTGCCATATCTTATCATTGTCGGCGCTTTTTGTTTTCTCTTATCCCAAACCTGGCTCAAGTGGGGTAACCCGATCATCGATACTGGGCGAGAGCTGTGGCTTCCCGAAGAATTACTGAAAGGTAAAATCCTCTACAAAGACATTGTTTCGTTTTACGGATTTTTGCCGGCCTACTTTATGACGGGGCTTTATAAAATCTTCGGCAGCAGCATTAATACATTAGTCTACGCTGGCATCGGCATAACCCTGGTGCTATCCTTTACTCTTTTTAAAATTACGCGTTTTTTTATGGATCAAGTATTTTCTACGCTCGTTGTCATCAATTTCTTATTTGTTTTTGCTTTCGGCCGCTATACCACCAGCGGAATATTTAATTTTATCCTTCCTTATGGATTTGCTTCCACACTTTTTATAGCCCTCACTGCTCTGGCACTATATTTTTTCCTAAAATTCATTTTCTACGGTAACGAAAAAAATGTCATAGCTTGGAGTAGCTTTTTAGCTCTGGCCTTTTTATGCCGCCCGGAAACAGCATTGACGATCTGGCCGGCCTTTGCTCTAACGCTTTTTTTATCTACCGGAAATTTACAAAAAAATTCATACGCAAAACCAATATTATACGCGGTATCACCGATTATCGCAGCAAGTTTATGCTACGGCTTGTTTTTTATCACCACCGGCACCTTCGCCGGCTTCAAAGAAATGTTTACCAAATGTATCATGACAAATACCGTTAACCCCCTGGCTAAACAATGGTCTGGGTTGGACAATATTACCTACAGCCTTTCACAAATATTCAGCTCGTTTTTTCTGCAAGTTTCGGTGATCACGGGCTTGGCGGCAATATGCCGGATCGTAAATCTTTCGCGCGCAGACAAGCCGGCCACCAAAGCGATTATTCCAATATTAGCGGCATTCCTTTTTTTTATGATCATTAAGCAGGCATCCCTTTATGGGCTTCAATACCGCTGCCTCACCTTGATATTGTTTTTAGGATCCTTCGCTTATCTTGCACAATCTCTGGCTAACAGCAAATCAAGCCGGAATGTCGGGCTATTAACCTTATTCTCGCTATCTTTTTTAATTATTTTCCGCATATTCTTAGCGCCCACACCATACCAATATGGATTTTTTCTACTAACCATACCATTAATATGCTATTACATCTTTTTTGCTGATATATTGAAAACGATATTGGAAAAACACCTTAAAATAAACGAAGGGTCGCTGGCGACCGCCACCGCCTGCTTTTTTATACTCATGATTACCCCCTACTGGGAACACTCCGCCGGACATTACAAAAACCATAATAAATTAATCACAACTGCAAAGGGGCAAATATACTGCGATAATACTACGCAAACTAATAATTTCTGGAAAACCGTAAATTATTTAAAAACAAAAACGCCACAAAATAGCACACTAGCTGTATTCCCCGAAGGTATAGGTATAAATTTTTTTACCGGCTTATCCTACCCGCTACAGCCAACAAGCCTTTTACCTATGGATATTAAGCTATTCGGGGAAAATAACTTACTGGATAAAATAAAAACGGCCAAGATAGATTATATTGTCATAATGACTCGCGATACCAGCGAATCAGGAGCAACGGCCTTCGGCGTGGATTATGCGAAAAAAATACAAAAGTGGGTTGATGCAAACTACGTAATAATCAAGCAATTTGGCGCAAAGCCATTCACATCAGATACCGCCGGCGCAATAATTCTCAAAAAGAAAAGTTGAAAATAGTTAGTGCAGGCGGGAAAGGTGGCGTTCCACAAAATCAACGATCTTGCCTTGGTTCTCCGGAGAAATATGATAAAATTCAAGACCCATTGAATGGGGATCTTGTTTTTGAACCTGACGGTCCGTGATCCATACTACACGCGTATCCAATTCGATCGCAAAATCCTCGGCCTTGATCCGGGTGGTCAAAATCTCCCCCACGGGAAAAATCTGGTCACAGGCGGCAAAAACCCCGATTGCGCTCATATTTACGATCTTAGCGCTATAAAAAGTATCGTCAAACGCCCCTTTACGCTGGTATTCGACTATTCCACCGATAGAAATACGTTTAAACTTACGGCGAAACTTGCGCGATAATACACGCGCAATACGCTTTTCGTCATGAAAGCTTTTTAGCGCTTGTTCATCGTCAAGAAAATATTCAAAAACCCGGTCCAAACCCACTACCGTAAAAAGCCGTGCCACGTGAGTCGGAACATGACAGATACGTAACTCCGCCTTCTGGTTTATTACATTTTTATAAGCTACAGCGATCAAGGAAATACCGACGTAATCAACAATATTAACGCCTTCCAGGTTACAAACTATCTTCTTGTAACCTTTTGCCAGCGACCAGCCTACGGCTTCCACAAAATTAGCCGCATCGACATTAATATCGCCATCAAACTCCAAAACCATTACATCGCGAATAGTATTGAAAGATATTTTAAGCATTCCGTAGAAGTAAAATCACTTTTTGATAAAAAGAGAAAGCAAAAATCCCAAGACAAGGATCCCGACGATAAGCGCACCATAATCAAGCGGCGTAAGCTGATTATCACTATTCTTTGCCTTCATCTTCTCTTTGACCGGCGCTTTTACTTCCGGTGTTGGCATAGGTACCGGTGCCGGCTGCGGGCTAGCGGCGCGCGCAGATGGCTTGGCGACCACCACATCGACCGGTTCATCGATCATTTTACCTAAATGCGCACGGCAATCCTGGCAAACCGCAAGATGAGACTCGATCTGCCCCACCTCTGCCGCCGTTGCAGCATTAGCCAGATAAGCCGGTATGATCTCTTTAGCTTCTCGACAATCCATAATAGTGCAATTATAGCACAAACCGCGCTAATACCACAACTGGCATTTTCTCAAACGAGCTCACTTCGCTTAAAAGTGCACCTTGACGCCGACATCAAAACTACGCCCCGGTGATGGATAAAAACCACGCTCATCATACATCGTAGAAATTGCGCCGCATTCAGAATAGCTTGCATCGAATAAATTTTTTACTTCAAAATAGATCTCTGCGTTCTTATACTTATACCCAATGCGCGTATCCACGGTAGTCCACGAATCTAACCGCTTGTAATTGTTCGCTTCATCATTAATAAGATAACTACCGGCAGTAAAGTTAGCATTCGCCGCCGCATACAACCCCATCGGCAATTTACCCATCACTCCGAGAGAAAACTTATGCGGCGCAACAAGCGGAATATGTTTTTTATTGTAAACACCATCAATAAACCGCGCATCGGTGTAAGTGTAGCTACCGTTAAGAGAAATATTATCGTTTATTGCCCAAATACCGGAACCTTCCAAGCCATAACGGCGGGTTTTATCGTAATTCCCATTAGAATAAGTTAACGGGTCATAATAAAGCTCGTTTTTAAGCATCATATAAAAAGCATCGAGGTCTAAGGTTAACTTAGGTGTGGGTTTAAACTTCAGCCCGGCATCATAATTACTATTTCTCTGCGCCTTCAAATTAACATTTACCGGCGGATAGGCCCAGATGCTGTAATATTCATCGGTCGCCGGTGTACGAAAGCCCTTGGAATAATTCAAAAACAAAGCTAATTGTTCTAATAAATCATAACTCAAACCCACCTGCCCGGCGCGGTTCAACGAAGCTAATTCGCTATGGACAAAAGTAGGAAACCAATAAGGGTCAGCGGTCCATGGCCCATTTTGTGGCGTAGAATTAAAGGAATACTTTGCCTCCTCATAGCGATAACCTACACTTAAAGTAAGGCTTTTGATTATCCGGTATTTTTCAAAAATATACCCGGCAATAGTACTTTTATCGATATCGGTGTCCTGCACCTTAGCGCCATTGTAAAAATTTAAGCCGTAAAAAGAGTAAGCATCAATACCGGTGTTGTACCGGTAATAATCCGCGCCGACGGTCGTGGTCAAATCACCGCCGAACAATGGCAATTCAAGCTTATAGTTTGGCCGCATACTGAAAGTATCGATAAGCCTTCCATCATAAACCTTACTCGATAAAAGATTATCCGTAACCCGCCGCTCACGAAACGATGAATCAAGATTCAAAGCGCCAAAATCACCCATATCTTTTTTTATCGTACCATCCACATACCAATCGTGTTCGCCGACCTCATCATTGGGAAAAAGCGTATCGGTGCGCCCATGTATACGCAGCTGGCTCTCACGCAATGCTCCGGGCATACCAAAATCGCTATCATGATAATTAGCACTGATCGACGCCGTAAGTGACGGAGTAAAAGCATAGCTGATCCGGCCGCCGGTATCAAACGAACGCACAGCGCTATTTGCGCGGTAGCCATCAGTCTTAAATGAAGTCGCGTTCCAGGTACCTGATAAAGCCCCCTCCTTTGCTCCCACAGTAGCGCCATACCGAAGTGTATCCCAACTGCCGTAATCTGCCTCCAGATCAGCATAGGGGATATCGCTGTCTTTTTTTGTAATAATGTTTACCACTCCACCTACAGCATTATCGCCATAAAGAACACTCCCGGCGCCGCGCACTACCTCAATACGGTCAATGCGCTCTAAAGGAACCTGGTCAAAAGCCACCCCACTAAGGTCGATTTCATTAACCCGACGCCCATCGATCATAACCAGGGTATTCTCGGAAGCAAACTCACCAAACCCGCGTAAATCCACCGTAGAATTCACGCCGGTACCATAATAATCGCGTACGCTTACCCCCGCCAAATCCTTTATTGCCTCAGCGGCATTGATCGCCGTTGAATATTTAAGCTGATCTTGACCTACTACCGAAACATTTACCGGCAGATCCACCATGCTCTCTTCGCCGCGCGACGGCGTGACTACTATCTCGCCCAAAGAAACTTCTTCAGCATAAGCACTCAGGCCTAAACCTAAACAACAGATCAACCACAAAACCAGCCTCGCTCTTTTCATCTAAACCTCACTTTCTTATTTTTTCGGCCATATATCGCCTTCCGGTTCGTAGCGCTTTACCGTTAAAACACCATCTGCATCGGCTTCGATGATCGTCACCGTACCCGGGGCTACCATCTTGATATCCCAAAACCGTTTCGGTTTTAGGATCGCATACAGAATAAGACGGATTACCCCGCCGTGGGTCACAACCGCCGTGGTCTTACCGATATTATCCTGAGCTATAACCCTGATTTTGCCCATAACGCGCGATTCAAAAGCCGCAAAAGTCTCTCCCTGCGGTATGCTTGCCTTGTGCGGATCATTGATCCAGCTATCGTAAATATTCTTGTAGGCCGCAAGGATCTCCTCATAACGCTGGCCTTCGAAAATCCCAAAATTCATCTCGCGCAAATCCGGCGATTGTTCAATCGGGCACCCTTTAAATAAAAGTTGTGCCGAATTTACCGCACGTTTTCTGTCGCTGGCATAGACCCTGGCAATATTTTCGTCTTTTATGCTCTTAGCTGCCGCTAAAGCTTGGGCGCGCCCGGTATCGTTAATATCGATATCGGTATGACTTAAATAGCGCCGCTCTTTGTTCCAATCGGTCTCGCCATGGCGGATCAAGATTATACGCGTTTGCATAGATCTCCCGGTATCGGAAATAAATATGGCTTTTTTGTAACCGGATTCTCTTTAACCACCACCACAGTCTTGTAAACTGCCTCAATATTTTCGTAGGTTAAAACATCAAAAGGCCCACCGTCTTTAAAAATACAGCCATTATCGATAAAAATAATCCGGTCACAATACTCGGCCGTAAGATTTAAGTCATGCAAAACCACAATGATCGTAATACCTTTTTCCCGATTAAGTTTCTTTAGAAGATCAAGGATCTGCATCCCATGGCCGATATCCAAGTGCGAGGTCGGCTCATCCAGGATGAGAAGCTGCGGCTCCTGGGCTAACGCCATCGCCGTCATCACCCGCTGGCGCTCACCAGAACTAAGCTCACTTAAAAATTTATCTCTCAAATGGAAAGTATCGGTAAGTTTTAATACATTATCGGCAATATTAAAATCAGCGTCTTTCTCAAACTCTAAACGTTTTAAATGCGGGATCCTGCCCATCAACACCGCCTCCTTTACCGTGAAAGGGAAGTCCGCCTCTTCCTGCGAGACAATGCCTACGATACGCGAAAATTCTTTTGCGCCAAATTGCACTATCTCTTTCCCCATTAATTTAATATTACCGGCAGATGGCTTGACCACTCGGCCGATCAAGCGCACCAGAGTCGATTTACCGCAGCCGTTAGGGCCGATAATACCGGTGAACGAACCCTTATCCACGCCAAAAGATATTCCCTTAATAACCCGGTCATTCCCGGGATAACCGGCAGAAATATTTTCTAAACTTAAAATCAGGCTCATAGTCTTTTCTGCCGCTTTTTAAATAAAATAATAAATATCGGCGCGCCCACGATCGCGGTAGTAACTCCGATCGGCACCTGTACCGGCGCAAATAAAACCCGGCCTAAGGTATCGCAAAAGATCATAAATACCGAGCCCAATAAACAGCTTAAAGGAATAAGGCGCCGATGATTTGCACCGCATAAAAGCCTTACCGTATGGGGCACGATCAGCCCCACAAAGCCGATAACCCCGCAAACGCAAACCAGGCTTGCCGTAACCAATGAAGCCAAAATCAATAATATTTTCTTAGAAAGTTCGATATTAACACCCAGATACCTGGCCCGTTCTTCCCCCAAGCTTATGGCATTCAAATCCTGATAAAATATAAAAATGATCGCGGTCGCAATCGCAACCACCGCGCAAACCAGAGAAAGAACCTGAACGTTATAAACCTCAAGGCTACCCCACAACCACCACATCAAACCATAAAGCGCTTCATTAGGCGAAATCGATACTGTAAATACGACAATACCGGAAAAGGCAATAGAAACAATCACCCCGGCTAAAATCAATGAATGCGCATAAAGCCGGCCGCGTTCGTTAGCCACGAAATAAACAATTAAAACTGCAAGGGCAGCACCACAAAAAGCCGCTACCGGCATGTATAAAACGTTAAACCCTAAAGCTAACGCTGTAACCGCACCTAAGCTGGCCCCGGACGATGTGCCCAGCAAATACGGATCCGCCAATGCGTTACGCAACACCGCCTGCAAGACAATACCACAAACACTTAAACCGCTTCCGGCAGCACACGCCAGAATAATGCGTAATAGGCGTACGTAAATGATCGCACGGTTTTTTTCTAAAAATAATTCCTGCCACGGTATATGGGCCGAACCATGGGACAAACCAAAAATAACCGCCCCTGCAAACAACAATAGCAGCCCCATAATGATCATAAAATTACTTTTCGGCATAAAGCCTCTTATATATTTCTTTTAAGCCTAAAGCCAAACGCGGACCGGGACGCAGAAAAATATTGGAATCAATATCATTATAAACGCGGGAATCTCTTACCGCGCTTACATTGCTCCAACCGGGACGGCGCATTAATTGAGCCCTTGCATCGCCATTGGCCATATAAGCGGCAATAATCACCTGCGGATCACTTACCAAAACCTCTTCGGCAGTAATATCAAAATAAGACTTAGCACAATTATCGGCAATATTTACCGCTCCGGCAATCTGCAAAATCTTACTGATAAAAGTATTCCTCCCGGTTGTTACCAAGGGGCCGTGCCAGATCTCAACATAAACACGCAGGGGCTTCCCGTGCTCATCTCTTTTCACCTGCTCTTTAACCCAATCTATGGTGTCACTCATATTTGTGATGATCTTCTCACCTTCATGGTTTTTACCGGTCAAAGCCGCAATCTCTTTTATTGAAGCAAAAAGCTCATTAAAATCAGCCGGGTCACTTATACATACCCTTAAACCTAATTGCCGCAATTTTGTCACCATCGCCGCCTGTTTTAAGCCGGTACAAAATATTAAATCCGGTTTTAACGATAAAATTTTTTCGATATCCGGATCGCTGAAAGTACCAGCCTTTTCCTTGTTTAACGCTTGCGGTGGATAATCACAGAAGCTGCTTACCGCTACGATCTCTTTATCCAGCCCTAAGGCGAACAAGATCTCGGTAGTCGCCGGCGCTAAAGAAATAATACGCATATCCTTAGCCAGCGCCGATAGCGCACAAAAACAAATCATAAAAAACAATAATACTTTCTTTCCCATAACCCTCATCGAGGATAATTCGGCTAAAAGCTCACCCTGCACGCTTCGCGCTTGATTTCGCTTAAGCCTCATTAAAATAAAAAATCCCGCGTCGAATTTTATTCCAACGCGGGGTTGCACCCTTGCTTATTTAACCCTTTCAAGAATCACAGTTTTGTTCCACGCAAAACCATTAACTCCAATATTCTTCGACAGGTATTCTGACTCATCGCATCTTAGCCGCCTTCCCGCTTTTACACAGTGGCATAATTGGCTAAAACTTTTCGCGATTTACAGCTCCGGGAGAGTTCACGAATTTAACGTGATTCCCTGATCGAAAAATTTTACTTTATTTAAAGAACCAGGCTGATTATACGCCCGGGTAAATATACTGTCAAATAAAAATGTCTACAATCAGCTTACCGGCCGTCCTTACCCCTATCTTTATCTTTTTCGTTTTCGCTTGCCTGACGGCCCTTGGTTACGGTTTTTTCGTTACTATGAACTTGAGGTGCGGGCACAACAATATGGTGCTGTGGGGGCACCTTAGATAACGTAGCAATGCGCGTCTCGCGCTCATGCTGGCTTTGCAAAAGCTCCCGTTCACGCTGCATTTGCTCCTGCAATGCGTTATTTTCAACCTTATGCTGCTCCAGTAATTGTTCTTTTGTCTTGCCAGGCGGCGGGCTTTTCATCTCTTTATTATGTTCGACCTCCAATGTGCGCTGGTCATTTTGATGCACTACCTGCAAAGAATTCATTTCCGCCTTATGCCGTCGCATCAACTCCACCGGCTCTGCCTTAGCCGGTACTGTTACGACAAGCCTATCCTTCACCTTCACCTCCGGACGAAAAACCCGTAATTCAGAACCAAACATGCCATGACCTTCAGGAGATTCAGCCCTGGCTATCCTAAAATATGGTATTGGGTGGCCAACTGCCCGTACAATCATCTCATGAAAAGGCACGCGGTTGACAACCTGGCCATCTTCGATCATTATGGTATTAGCGGTTATATTCGTTTCTCCGATCAACGTAACATTACGCGCATGCTCAATAAACCGGCCAGCAAGATCGCTATCGGTAAAATCTCGCGCATTGCAAAAATTATAAGCATGCCACGATATTCCCTGCGCATCGGATTCGCTGAACTCTAAGCCATTGCTAGCGCGCCAAATCGCCTTAGGCGGCAAAGGTGCCCAGCCGATATATTCCCCGCCGGTGCGCCAAGCAACCCAGGCTGGAGCCCAAACTGTATCAGGATACCAAAGCCAACCGTGGCCTCTATCATAAAACCAACGCCCATAATGGAAACAGGCCCAACCCCAAGGCTGGTCAGATACCCAACTCCAACCATAATCAGTATTAACCCAATACCCATCCGTATATGGCCGCCAATGGACCGGAAGATTATAAGGCGACCAAACCCAGCCATATGTATCGTTTAAGATCCATTCGCCGTAAGGCTGCAGAGATGAGTAAAATTGGCTTACACGAATATCCGCACCCATCGGCGTATCCTGGGCACAAACTGGCGGCGTGGCCGTTAAATTGCCAAAAAGCAAAAATAGCAAAATCAGAAATAATCCGACTATAGTTTTCTTCATGCGCCTATACTCCTTTTTGGTTACATTCTCGCCAAACATTTAATATTCAATACCCTTGCGGGCAACAATTTTTTTATCAAAGGGGTGCTTTACCTTTTTAACCACAGATACATAAGCAGCGAGCGTAGCGATGCTCTTGGGAGTATTACGCCCGGTTAAAACCAACTCAAGGCTTTGTGCCGCGACAACAATGCCGATTAATCGTTTTTCATCAACTAACCCTGCCTCCCAGGCATTAAGTATCTCGTCCAAAACAATCACATTGAATTTTCTACCGGCAATAACCTTTTCAATGCCCGACAACGCACTATCAATAGATTTTTTTGTCGAAGAACTTTTCTCACCGGCTTTATCAAACAAGGGATGAATCTGGTGCCTAAAGCGCTCAAACTTGACACCGATCTTTTTTAGCGGGGCCTCTTCGCCGCAGGGAAATTTACTATCTTTCAAAAACTGGGCAAAGTATACTTTTTTTTCCGCACCGCAAGCACGTAATGCAAGCCCCAGGGCTGCGGTTGTTTTTCCCTTGCCATCGCCGATATAAAGGTGAAGCATCTTAAATATTATCTTTACGGCCGTAAATACCCGTAAGCGGCACAAAGACACATTGGCAGATCTCTTTCTTTACAACATCGTATTCGTTAGGCCGCTCGATCGTTGTCAAGTATTGATGTAAAAATCCGCCCAGCGGCACGACAATAAGCCCGCCGACTTTTAGCTGCTTAACCCACTCATCCGGCACCTTCTCTGCAGCCGCCGAAATAATGATCCGGTCAAATGGCGCTTCCTCCGGCCAACCTAACCCGCCATCACCCACCCTGAAATTAGCCGTATAGCCTAACGAAGCAATGGCTTTTTTGGCTTTTTCCGCTAAAGCCGGGACTATCTCGATCGTATATACATCCACGCCCAATGCCGCCAAGATAGCGGCTTGATAACCACTCCCAGTGCCGATCTCCAAAACTTTCATCCCCGGCTCAACGCATAACGATTTAGTCATAAGCGCAACCATATAAGGCTGCGATATGGTTTGATTTTCCCCGATTGAAACCGGATAATCTTCGTAACTTAAACCCTGCTTATCTTCGGGAACAAAAATATGGCGCGGAATATCCGTAAAGACGCTGATGATATTCTGATCGTCTATACCACGGCGATAGATCTGCTCATAAACCATAGTATTGCGCAATTTTTCAAAATCCACTTATTTCCCCCTTAGATAAAAGAGAAAACGAAAAAACCTTATCGTATCCACAAAAGGATTTATCTTGCTGCGCTGGTTTTTAGCATATATGCTTTTTACCGGTATACTTTTTATCTTGTAACCAAACCGCGCGGCTTTGACCAGGATCTCCGATTCGATCTCAAACTTTTTTGTCTCGATCTCAACCTTCTCTAATATTTCACGTTTTATCAATCGGTAACCACACTGGCTATCAGGAATATTTTGCCGGGCAACGTAAGAAATGATCCGCGACATAATAATATTCGTGATCACCCGTATAAGCGGCATACCCTGAGGGTCGCCCATACGCGTACCGACCACAAAACTCTCCTGATTATTTGCCGCCTCAATAAAACGCTTTAAATCCTCCGGTGCATGCTGGCCGTCCCCGTCCATGGTTATGGCATAATCAAACGCTTCGTGGTCCAAAAGATAAGTGATCGCCGCATGCAGCGATCTACCCTTACCCATATTTTTGGGGTTACGCAGGACAATGTCCGCGATACCCTTGGCAGTATCATAAGTACTGTCAATTGAACCATCATCAATAACTAAAATAAACAAACCGGTTTTTTTTATATCGCTTAAAAGTTTAAGCAAGAAGGAGGCTTCGTTATAGGCTGGGATCACAACCCAAATACGCATTTTTATTTCCAATACCTTACAAATGAATACCACTGATCAGGGTATTTAACAATATACTTCTCCAAAACCTTGGCATATGCCGCAACGATGCTCTCCTCGGTAGTATATTCTTGCGTACAAATCGGAGCTTCGAAGATCAAACGGTAAAAATTTTGATTTTCACGCACAAAAAATGATGGAATAATATCAACCTTACTCTTTAATGCAAAAAAAGCGAAACCACGCGGCAATAAAGCCTGTCGCCCTAAGATATTCGCATGGATTGACTTACCGGCAAAAACTCGGTCGCCCAGGAGGCCCAAAACCCCCCTGATCTTAAGCGCACCAAAACACTCCTTGACCGAAAACCCTGTAGAAATAACTTTGACTCCCACCTTATTACGCTGGCGGTCAAACAACCTATTGGTGCGTGGATCGCGATGCGGCAAGGCCACAGCGCTCATTTTATACCCCAAAAGAGAAACAGCAGCCGCACCCAGCTCATAATTTCCCAAATGTGCTGTAAGCAATATTGCCCCATCATATTTATTTAAAGATGCATCAAGGTATTCCCTGCCCGTGACCGTAACATACTTGTTCACAAACTCTTTAGTCAATTTATCGTAACGAAAAAAATCTACTAAATAGTAAGAGAAATTAGCGAAAACCCGGCGGCTTATCTTCCGCGCTTCGCGCTTATCGGTTATAAACGGCGAAATATTATACAAAACCGCACTACGGTCATTAACCGCATAGAGATAATAAAAGAAAGATAATACTCGCGCTATGGAGTAAGATAACCCGCGCGGAAAAATAAGCACTATCCTGCGCAATATCAAAAAACAATAATAAAGCATGACGTTAACTAATCTCTTCCATGATCAGGTCGACGATGCGCAATGACGAATCCGGCATTGAATTCTCTCTTGCCTTTTCTTTCAAATGATAAAGTTTTTTAGGGTTCTCTAAAAGCCGCAATATTTCATCCGGCACAGAATGCGTATCCTGGGCTTCGATGATCGCCTCGCGCCGCAAAAGATATTCCACATTACGTTCCTCCTGCCCTGGTATGGCATTAACCACGACTATCGCCATCCCTTTAGCCAACGCCTCAGAAAGCGTAATACCGCCGCCTTTAGTAACAATGATATCGGCAAAATCCATTATTTCCTGAACGAAATCAATATAGCCAAAGTAATGCATCGGTTTCTTAAAATTAGGCTTATTCTGCTCAAACCAGCCATAAAGATCTTCGTTGATACCGCAAACGACGATCACCTGCATTTCAGCCTTAAGGCTATCCAACTTTTGGGCAAGTTCTTTTATCGACCCCATTCCTAAAGAACCACCCATCAATAAAACCGTAGGAAGTTTAAGAGAAAATCCATAACGGCGGGCAACGTCTTCCCTGGAACAAGTATTCAAGAATTTTACCGATATTGGTATCCCTTCAACGCATATCTTATCCGGATCAACACCTTCTTTCTCCAGAGTCTCTTTGGCTTCATTACAGGCAACCACATATTTATTTACCCCCGGATGGATCCAGAAACGATGTGGATGGTAATCCGTTACTACCGATATCAATGGCGTCTTTAAGCCATATTTGATCTTAAAATCACCGATCAAACCGCAGGGAAAAGCTTGCGTAGCGACGAAACAATCGGGATTAGAGTCACGCACAAGACGTGAAAGCTTACGAAACGACAAAACATTTATCCAACGCCGAATCGGCGATAAATATCTTACCAGGCGCTTACGGTCATAGCTCTTACCCCAGAGATCGGGAAAATATTTAATCACCGTGGTGTAGATATAATCCACCACCTTTTCGCTACGCGGATAAAAGTGGCCGAAACCGTTCATCGTTAAGACGCGAATATTGGAATTACGATGGTAAAAAGCCTCTTTAAGATTTTTTGCAGCGGTCGAATGGCCGCCAAAATCCGAAATATAAAAAATATTAATTCGCTTTGTATTTATCACTTGTTTGCTTCCTGAATATAGTCTAAAAAAGCGTCCACGACCGATGGTGCAAATTGCTTGCCCTTATTCCTTTTAATTTCGGCGATTGCCTCATCACGCGATAATGCCCTGCGGTACGGCCGGTCACTGGTCATCGCGTCGTAAGCATCGGCCAAACCGATCACCGATGCGATAAGCGGGATCTCTTCGCCGTGCAAACCGCTGGGGTAGCCTAAGCCATCGCACCGTTCATGGTGAAATTTTACCCCCAAACGGACCATATCCAACTCATCAACATTTTTAAGTATATTTTCACCGATTGCAGGATGCTCTTGTATCACCCCACGCTCTTCAGCACTCAAAACATCCGGTTTATTTAAGATATGCTCGGGTATACCGATCTTACCAATATCGTGCAAAAGGGCAGCGGTCCTTAAGTCATCGACAAACTTGGCGCGGTTAGATAATTCTCCGCGTTTTTTAAGTTTTTCCGCAATGTTTAAAGCATAGGCCATGACGCGTTCAGTGTGGCCGCGAGTATACTTGTCTTTCGCCTCAATACTCGAAACAAAAGCCGAAATCATCTGCAAAAATAAGCGTTTATTAACATCAACCTGACGGCTTAGATCCTCAAAAAGCCAGGCATTTTTAATCGCCATTACGATATCGGAAGCTAAAGTCGATAAAAAACTTAAATCCTTAGGGCTGAATTGGTCGCCATTATTTTTTTCACCCAAAAAAAGCACACCGACCAGCTCTTTACGAAAGAACCCAGGCACACACGCACGTGCTTGATAAAAATCCAGGTTAACCCGTAAACCATCAAGGAACTCCTGAGCCTTAGCATCGTTTTTTAACTTTACCGAACGAATAAGTTTTTCTACGGTATCGGTAAGAATATAATCGCCACAAAAAGGAAATCTTTTCGCAGTAAAATAGTTAATAATCGGATTGTCTTTTTTTATCTTTACAAAACCGGAAGGTATTTTAAAACCAGCATTGCCCCGCGACACTTTAGCGATATATGCCTCACGCTCTTTATCGTAGATAAAAATACCGGCGTGGCGGACCTTCAAGTCACGTACTATCGTGCGCAATACAAGCTTGATCACGATGTCGGCACGATGAATTAAGATCATCTGCCGAGCTATCTTCTCAAGACCCTTGCGATAACTTGATTCCATACGAAGGTTTATACGTTTAGGATATAAGTTTGTATTTTCTGGTTCAACTCGCTTAAATCCAGAGGCTTAGTGATGTAATCGAGAGCGCCAGCCTGCGCTGCCTTTTCTTTAAAAGAAAGATCGTCTTTACCGGTGATCATAATAACTTTAATCAATGGATTGATCTGCTTTAGCTCAATAAGCGTATCAATGCCGTCTTTGCCGGGAAGCTGTATATCTAAAAAAACACAATCCGGCATCTCCTTCTTACAGATCTCAACCGCAATATCGCCATTGCCTGCCTTAACCACAGAGATACCCTTGCGGATCAAAAAACGTTCCATAAAATCAACGATTTCCTGCTCATCATCGACCACTAAAACTTTTCTACTCATTACCCTCCGGCACCATATGGTGCATTTAAGCATTATACCTTAAAATTTATACTGGTAAACGTTTTTCACGAAAATGAGGTATTTATACTAAACCAACAAAATCTTTGCCTTCCGCGAGCGGATTCAACGACTTTTCTATTTTTACCGTAGACGAACTAATGTCCAATAACCCCGGTAATTTTTGCGGATAAACGATCTCCGCCTCCGGAGCAAAAATATTTTCTTTAGATTGACGGCGCACGATCCCCACGCTTTGGTCGGTAAGCCGCACGATCGTACCTACCGGCCACACTCCCATGATTAAGAAAAATTTATCAAAAAGCACCGGGTCAAACAACCCGCCACGCTCTCTTAGCATTATTTCATAGATCATCTCCGGTGGATAATCACGCTTATAGCTGCGCCGCTGGGTCAACGCATCATAAACATCGCAGATCGCCACAATAAGCGAAACCTGATGCAACGGCTGTAAAAACGGCACCTTAGGGTAGCCTTGTAGATTAAACTTCAGATGATGCTCAAACGCTACGACTACCGGCAACATGCCCAGAGTCCCAACATAATTCAAAAGGATCTCCGCCCCCAGCACCGTATGGCTTTTGACCGCACTAAACTCGCTGTCGGTAAGCTTATCGGCTTTTTTAATGATCTTACGTGAAACGTAAACTTTACCAATATCATGGAAAAGCGCCGCGATACCGATCTCAATGCAATCATTCCTGGAAAACCCCAGCTTAGAAGCAAAATTCATCGACAAGATCGAAACATTCAGTATATGAGTAAAGGTCGCAACATCATACTCCTTTACCACCGCCAATTTAAAGAACTCCACATAACGGCCAACCAGGTTTTCCATAATATTAGCAATTGTAAACTTAAGCTCCAAGGCATCCACGGATTGAGAATTTATTACCGTACTAAATGACTGTGCGATCGCATCCATTGAATCGCGATATTGGTTCAAATTGCTCATCGAACCGGCAAGTTCGTTCGGCCTATCCACGCCAGACTTTATCTTACTTACCACTATATGCTCAATCCCCCTAGCCAACATGCATTTATCCACCGGAATGTCGCTATTTTCTTGCGGTGTAATCAAAAATTGCACAAAATCAATTGTCTCTTCTTTGCTTACCTGGCGATAAAAGACTAACCGCTCTACCCCTCTGGCTTTCAGCTGATCAATAATCAGCTTGGCCTTTTTACTTAAATCAAAAAATATCTCCTGCTCGAAAACAAACTCATCATCAACGATCCCGATGATAACGTCTTCTCGGTCTTTCAGGAGCAAGGAAAGCCGGTCATAACATTTAACAATATATTCCTGAAAACGTGGATGGCCAAAAGTGTAGATCTTAGCCACTTGCACGCAGGCTAAGAGATCTTTCAGAAAATCTTCAACTTGACGGCTTATTTCCATTTCCTCAATACCCCTTGAGCCATCTTTGCCAAGTCGTTATGAAAAAACCACCTATCGGCCGAGATCTTTGCCAAAACGTCAGCCGCTTCTTTAATATCCAAAACACCGCATAACTTGATATTCTCCAATATCAAATCGTTCTTAAACCACAAGATGTTATTCACGCTGAATAATTTCATAATCGCCCGGTTACGCATATTTACATCCGACAGGACAATAAGCAGGAGCTCCTTACGCAAATACATATCGGAGCTAAGCAAATTATCTAGAACAAATTTTTCGTTAAACAATTGCATTTTCTGCATATGCTGCATAGCCCGGGCAGACTCCAGCTTTATTGCCGGTAAGCCGTCCTGAAAAAGCATCTCCAGCACCTTGAGCGCAACCGGAAGCTCAACATTTTTAACTGCCGCAATAATGCGTTTTAAGAAAGTAACATCTTTTTTATGCTTCTCTAATTCGCTTAAAAAAATATTAAAATCCGCCTCAAAAAATTTAAAATAAAGCTTCAAAATACATGTATTTACTTTCCCATTATGGAAAATTCTGGTCAAATAAAGGTCGCGATTAGCCGAGGACTTTTCTGAAATATCATAAAAAAGATCGAAATATTGTAAATCCTCTTCATCCAAGACTTTCTTTTCAATAAAATCAAAAACCATCCTTTCATCCTGAGCAAAAGTTTCCGCCAATGACGGCTCAAGCCGTTTTTTCTTATCCAAAACGCCCAGCAGAGAACGGATAAACCCCACGTCACCGCTATCTATGACGCGCCCCCACTCCAGAACGATCTTGTCAAGAATCGGCCGCAAAGCCAGAGGGCGCATCTCAAGGGTAAATAAATTAAGCAGTATGTAACGGTAATTAAAGTAAGCCTGCTGGCGGTCAAACAAAACGCCACCTGGCGCGTCTAACGTCTCCTCCAATAGCCTCTCCAGGCTTTTTTTATAAATACGTAAAATACCATCATCAGGGTGGCCGGCAAAAAGCTCCCGCATACGCCGGCTTAGCTGAATATTATTATGCAAAATATCGTCATTTTTTACCCGGTCAGCTAAAGCCGATGCGATCACGCTATGCTGGTCACGATTAACAAAGTGAGAAAAAAGTTTAAAAGTAAGAAAATCAAAGTTTTCATTATGCACAATTTGGTCCCATAAAGTATTAGAAAGATCTAGCACATCGAGATCTTTAAAAAACTTTTCAAACTCCCCCACTTTCTCATTGTGCGAAAGACTTTTGTCCTTCAGGATAACGCGAGCCAGCTCTTTTGCGCAACGCCTGAATTTATCTTTATCCATCTCTTTTACCGTATCAAGAAACTTTTGAAAATGCTGGCTCAGTTCACTATTATCCAAAAAATCACGCCCATTGAATTTGTCAACGATACGCGAAAAATTATCACTAAACTCGATAAACTCCCGGCTATTGATATTTTCGCAAGATTGCGCGATCAAGTATGACCAGACATCTTTTTCCCCCTCACCACCCTCTTTTAAAAGCTCGAAATAATCCAACCCTTCAAGCATTATGTGGGAATCGCCTCCGATCGGCATAAGCGACCCTAAGCCCCCGCGCTTGACAATTTCTTGAGGAGAGAGCGCCACCGTCAGCAAAAACGACATTATCTCGTTATCCGAAACATCCTTATTGATCTCGATCTTGCATATTTTACGCCGGTGGAACATCACTGCCAGGTCACCCAAAAGCTTGATCTTCATATCCGAAACCTGGCCGTTTATAAGCAAAGAATTAGCCGTGATCCCAATGGTAAACTTATTACAAAAAACAAATATCGGCTTAAGTTTAAGTTTAAGATCATCGATCGCCCGCATCATCATGGGGTGTTCTTTGAAGTAGGTACCCGCGTAGCTTATAGCAACTTTAAGGCTTTTAAAAAAATCCTCGTAAGCACGCTGCTTATCGTCCATCGTTAAAAATATTCTTTACAGACCAATGATACTCTGTCCACAAAAGATACCTTGGCTTGGGACCTATTTTCTAAAAACTTTAAAATACCGTAACGCGCACAGCCAAACGACGAAGAGGTATCCGAATCAAAAGGAACCGGCACCATAGCATATTTTACAAAAGTTTTAAGAAAATCAAAAAAACCCTCTTTTTTATTAAGGCGCCCCAACAACGACAACGAGACATCTACGCTGCGCGTAATATCTATACGCGCCGCGATCGTTGCTATATTATCCTGAACAAAATTCTTCACTAAATTGTTAACGCTGAGGATGCTGAAATTGATATAAACATCACCGTCCTTGACGCTCACCTCTTTCCCGGCAGAAAATGCACCATCAGCATTATTATATTCCGGTAAAAATGATACATAACGCTCAAAGATCTCCATAGCCAAATCGCTCGGTAAAGAAAAATTTTTAGCAATATGTTCCATGATTTGGCGAAGGCCAAAAGCAAAGCTCTCTACCGACTTGATAAGACCGTTATCCACGATTGTCAGGAAACTACCAGCATAGCCCACGCTCACTACTGCTTTTATCCCCTTTTTATCTTGTGAAGAGAAGACCGAAGAATAGTCACATACTCCGCTGGAAATAAAACCACCAAAAACAATATCATAATTATTAAAAATACTTTCGACTTGCGTGCGTATGCGGTCTTTTACGGTAACCAACAAGGATTTGATCCTGATCCGTTTTGCCCAGATACCCACTGGCAAGCTGTCAAAGGCTTTGCCTTCAATACCAAAATCTAGAGGAAAGTGGTGTATACAGTGATCATCCCAATCGAGCGCGTTATCTTCAAGGTATTTTTTTATAAATTTTATATCACGCGGATTTATTTTTTTTGTATGCTTTAAAACAACCACCTCTTCGACCACGCTCATCTTTTCCATCCCCGGCGGCAACTTCAAGAAAATCTTAGTCACCCGCAAAGCACGTTTATTTTCTACCGAGGCGATCTTTTTACATAAAAGCTCAGCATTATCATGCAAAAAATCAACGATATCGCAATCACCCAACCCCCTGTCGATCTCAACCTCATTTATAAAAAATGGTATATTCTTCTTGAGCCCCGCAAAAGATAAAAAAACCTTATCTTTATCGAGATCTATGCCGCATACTGCCTGCATTAGTTTTTATACCCCACATAGGCCTTCTTGTAGCGTAAATCGATATATTTTACCATATGTAAATCGTTTTTTATTTTTGTCGCCATAAGATTATCGAAAATAAATAAACGCCGATCGAAATCCTCATCACCAATAATAACTTGCACCGGCACTAAAACAGTATTTTTATTGCGCATCATAAAATATGCCGAATTCTCCGAAGCAACATTAATAAGCTCAACACTATAGCGCGCAAAAACATTGTGCGCCCTTAACGCGTCAATAAGCGTAAGCGCTAATTTAAATTGTGCAGTCATGACCTTAACGCCTTTAGCCGGATTTTTTGGGCAATCAGATATCTCAATCGCTAAAAGGTTAGGCACGGGCGCCGGATCAGAATCAATAATGATTGCATCTTTGTCTACGGTAAAAAATCCATTATACTTTATCTGGACGAACGGCTTACGTTTTATAAGAATAATTTCCAGGACGGATGGAAATTTTTTCGTAATAACCACATCTTTTAGGTCGCTATCCACGGCAACAATGCGCTTATAAAGAGAACTTATGTTTAATGAAAAAAGCGATCTCCCCTTTAAGGTATTGACAAGCTCGGGGCTTAAAACAACATTAGACCTTACCTCTTTAATCGTAAAAGCATTGGATTCATAGAGCGTCTTGCCGGCAAAAACAATCATAACAACCGCTACAAGCCACAACGCAACACCTATCCAAAATGGATATCCAAATTTTACCGCATCTACCCCGTCGCGTATTCTGCTTTTTTTATTCATATTAAACCCGATCCGTTACCCGCGACTCCCAAGCCAAGCGAGCCATACGCAAAACAAGCTCGTCGTAATCAATCCCCATACACCTGGCGCTAAGCGGTAAAAGGCTATGCGAAGTAAGCCCGGGTATGGAGTTAACCTCCAGGACATATGGGATGTTCTTGCTATTTAAACGAATATCCACCCGTGAAAAGTGCCGGCACTTAAGGCTGCAGTGGGCACGTAACGCCAGATCTTTAAGTAAACGGCGCGTTAGCGCATCCATCGGGGCAGGGGCCAAGAAATCAGTCACGCCGTCACTATATTTATTACCAAAATCATAAAACCCGGCTTTCGGCACGATCTCAACTACTTCCAGCGGCATCTCATCAAGAATACCCACGGTAAGCTCCCTGCCGTCTATATATTCTTCAATTAACGCTTTGCGCCCATTATATTTCAATGCATCCTCGATTGCCGAAGAAAGGCGATCCGGTTGGTTGACGATTGAGACCCCGAGGCTTGAACCAGAAAAAAACGGCTTAACCACGACCGGATAAGCACCCTTAAAAACATGATTACCATCAAGCGCTACCTCATATTTGGGGGTCGGCACATTATTTTTAATAAAAATCTCTTTCGCACGGATCTTATCCATCGCATCATAACTCGCCTCAGGACCGGAACCGGTATACGGCATATTTATTGCCCCAAGGACCTTCTGCACGCCGCCATCTTCGCCAAACTCTCCATGCAAGGCAATAAACGCCATTTGCGCCTGAGTTTGCTGGATCATCGCAGATAATTGCTTCTCATCAGTAGTGTTGACATCCAGCAAAACGGCATCGATACCGGAACGCTTTAAAGCTGCGTAGGCGTTGCGTGAAGACTCCAGCGATACATCACGTTCACCGGAAATACCTCCGCCCAAAACCACGATCCTTACGTCAGTTAACCCCACTTGACCACCTCTTCTTCTAAGATAATATTGAATTTTTTATTAACCGCTTCCCTGGCTTTATGGATAAGATATTCTACATCTTTACAGGCAGCTTTGCCAAGATTTATTATGAAGTTAGCGTGTTTTGGTGATACTTGAGCATCGTTCTTACGCGCCCCTTTAAGCCCGCAGGAATCAATAAGATAGCCGGCGCTAAACCCTTCAGGATTTTTAAAAATACAACCACAGCTGGGGTGGACATAATCTTGTTTAGCAAAACGCTCCTTAATAAAATCCGCAGCTTTCTCTTTAACAAAACGCTCTTCACGCAATTTAAACCTTGCCCGCAATACAATCGAACCTTTAAGCGACGAATCACGATACGCAAAATCGATCTTCTCCTTTTTTATCCAACGTGCCTTTTTTTTCCGGTCAAAAACTTCAACCTCGGTCAAACAATCCGAGATCGCACGCTGATAAGCTGAAGCATTCATCACCAACATGCCGCCCACTGTTGCCGGAATTCCGGCTAAGTTCTCCAATCCGCCTAAACGTACTTTTTCGCAATGTTTGATCAACCGGGCAAAAGGGGTAGCCGTACCGGCCTCAAGGTCGGTACCGGAGGAATTAACAAAATCAAACTCACCGCAAAGCTTTACCACGGGCTTACTCACACCCGAATCCGCGACAAGAATATTAGAACCGCCGCCTAAAAGATAAAAATTAAATTTAAAACGGCGCACAACACAATCCAGCTCTTCGCGCGAAGCCACCATAAAAAATTCCTTGGCCGCCCCGCCGATCTTAATCGTAGTATGGTTAGAAAGTTTCAACTTATCTTTACTTAAGCTTTTTAAATTCATCTGCGACCCCTTCAGCAATAATATTAATGTCTCCCGCGCCCAAAGCGATGCAAATGTCCCCCTCTTTTAAAAGCGCCGGCACCTCACGCAATAATCTGTCACGCGCAATATATTCAACATGCGCCTTACTTTTTTTCGCAATATCCACGCTTAAGCGCTCACCGGTCAAGCCCTCCAACGGCGTTTCCGAAGCAGCATAGATATCGGTAACGACCACAAGGTCGGCATCCTTAAAACAAGTAGTAAATTCGTGATACAGGCTCTTCACCCGGCTATAGCGATGCGGCTGGACCATGGCCACTACCCGTTTAGGATTTAATTGCCGGGCCGCGGCCAAAACTGCCGCGATTTCTGTCGGATGATGGCCATAATCATCAACAAAGGTAACGCCATTAATATTAGCTTTCACCTGAAACCGCCGCTTAGTACTCTTGAACCCCTCCACCGCCTTAGCAGCGCGAACCATATCATCACCCATATTGTAGATTACCGCCAGAGCACCCAGGCTATTTAAAATATTGTGCAGCCCCAGAAGTGGGACTTTAACCCCACAGATAAATTGCGAATCGATATAAAGATCATATTTATTAACCCCACCGTCAAAGATAAGATTCTGAGCGCGTAAAACATTGCTCTCGGAAAATCCGTAAGTTATACCATTAACCGACGAAATGATCTCGCCGACCCAGGGGTCGTCGCCACAACCGATTACTTTCCCTTTCGTCTGACGCGCGAATTGAATAAAAGCTCGGCGTAATTCATCGACACCGCCATAATGGTCGATGTGTTCTTTGTCGATGTTGGTAATAACCGAAACCCAGGGATGATAGTACAGGAAGCTACCGTCACTCTCATCGGTTTCAATAACAAAATAATCACCACCCCAAAAAGCATTGCGTGAATGGTTTAAAGGAATGCCCCCCACATAAAAGGCCGGTGCATAGCCCATCGTTTCCAAAATATAAGCGATCAAAGCGCTGGTCGTCGTCTTGCCATGGCTGCCGGCTACCGCTACGGTTTTTTTGTCCTCACAAACTTCACCTAGAAGCTGGCCCCGTTTTATAATAGGGATGGAAAGCTTTTTCGCCTCAACGATCTCGGGGTTATCGTCTTTCACCGCCGACGAATAAACCACAAGCTCGGTGTCAGGCTTGACCTGTTCCTTTTGATGCCCCAACAAAACTTCGATCCCTTCGTTACGCAATATCTGCGTATTCGAACCATCTTTAATATCTGAGCCACGCACGCGATAACCCTTATCGTGAAGCAAAAGGGCAAGGCCGGTCATGCCGATGCCGCCGATACCTACAAAGTGAACAGTCTTTATTCCTGGTAAAAATTTTTCCATCGCTCTTCAAACTCCTGCGGCTCGGCTATCCCGTCAAATGAAGAAGCCATCGCTGCCTTAAAATCACCGCTATTACGCAATTTATATAAAAAATAGGTAAACCCATCACGCCCATATTTCTTGATCAAAAAATTCACCATCGAATAAGCTTGGATATAAAACGTTTGCACATATTTTTCACTCTTGCCATTTAACCCGGAACTATCCAACCCAAGAATCTCCGTAAACGTTATATATTTAGCATCTTTGATCACATGGCTTAAATAAAGCGGAAATTTATCACCGAACCACTTAGAATCAGCCTTAGTCTCCTGAATGTAAACCGCCACCCCCTCATTAAACCATAACGGTACGGAAATATTACCGGCATATTCATAAAAAATAATATGTGTAAGCTCATGAGCCAAGATCGCGTCAAAGTTAACCTGATCGGGATAAGTAAAGATCTCCTTACGCTCATGGTCGACGCAAGCCGCCGACCAGGCAGGGCAGGAAAAACTATCCTTAAACACATCCTTATCTTTCGCTACAAAGATCTTCGCACGGTTGTCCCAAGTCCAAAACTCATTACGTACAAGATTAAACTCTTCGGTAATATCCATATAAAACCGCTCCCCCATATCACCCAACTTATTCGCGTAACTTTCAGAAACGCTTTTATCGTAATAAACGATAAAATGGGGAAACCGGGCTTCATCGTACTTTATACCCTTGTACTCATAATCCGAACTATACGCAAAAGCGCCGGGACAAATACCGCAACACCACAAACTACAGATCAATGCCGCGGCAAAAATTTTCAAATTCCACTCCCGGATTTATCGACTGTAAATTATTTTTTATTTTATCAGAAAAATTTTTATCCGATACCATCTTTATCGCCGTAGCCCGAAAAAGATCAAAAGAGAAATCACACTGCTTGAACATCACTGCCGCGCCTTGATCGCTCAGATAAAGCGCATTGGCACGCTGGTGCCCCCCGGCCGCCGGATGCGGCACAAAAACCGTTGGAACCTTAAAAAAACATATTTCCGCAACCGTCGATGCGCCCGAACGGCAAAAAGCGAAATCTGCCGCGCTTAAGGCAACCTCCATCGCCGAATAAAAATCCTTAACAAACCGTCTATGCTTTATTTTATTATACCTTTGAGATATTTCCAAGTAATCTCTTGGGCCGGTGAAATGCACGATCTGGTAATTTTCCGGCAAGCTTTCATTAAGCCGCACAAAATTATCGTTTAAAAATACCGATCCCTGGCTCCCACCAAAACAAAGCAAAACGGGGCCTTCTTCCAACCCCAGGATTTTAAGGGCTTCTTTACGTTCGATACGGCGGATATTGTCACGCAATGGTACGCCGACGACCGACACTTTCCTTACCGGAAAATTTTTCTGCTCAAATCCGGTAAATATTTTCTGCGCAACTTTCGCCAAAATTTTATTAGCTTTGCCAAATTCTACGTTCGGCTCGTAAATATAAGTACGCGCACCAAAAAGCGGCGCCAAGAGGACCAAAAAGAAACTATCCCTGCCGCCGAACCCAAAAACTTTATTCGGGCGGAATTTTGCTAAAATCGCGATGCTCTCAAAAAACCGGTAAACCAGCTCAAAAACTAAAAAACGGCTCTTAAAACTCTTACCGATCACCGGAAAATTTTCTTTGATTAAATAATCTTTTAAAAAGTCTGAAGTAATAAAAAACTGAATATCGGCGTCAGTGCCATAACGCGAACGTAACTTTTTCCCGAAGACCAAGGCCGGAAAAATGTGCCCGCCGCTTCGCTCACACGCCAGCAGTATATTCATTGTCGCTCTCTTTTGCAGGACGGGAAGCGTTAAAGAAAAGGCCTAAAAGGATAAAATGCGCAATCAAATTACTACCGCCATAGCTGATAAAAGGAAAGGAAAGCCCCTTGGTAGGGAAAAGCCCGCTGCTTACCCCCACATTGATCACAACCTCCAAAAAGAATATCATCAATACGCCCAAAAGGATATTTCTGCGAAATGGGTCGGTAGCGACCTTAACGATATGAAACATCCGGTTAAAAACGATTAGCAACAAACCGATGATCAACGAAACTCCGATAAACCCGAACTCTTCGGCGATCACGGAAAAAATAAAATCAGTATGCGCGGCCGGCAAGAAAAATAATTTTTGCTTACCTTCTCCAAAACCCACGCCTGGAATACCGCCTTCAGCGTAAGCGATCTGCGATTGAATGATCTGAAACCCCGAACCGCGCGGATCGGCGAAAGGGTTAACGTAAGCCGTCATGCGCCGGAAACGATACGGGAAAAATTTAATTAAAAAGAAAGCCGCAACCAGAGTACTACCGATGATTATCAGTAAATGGCGGTTATTTGCCCGGCAAACAAAAAGAAAAAAGATGGTCCAAATCATCCAAAAGGCGGCCGAACCTAAATCCGGCTGCACCACTAAAAGTGCGCACATAGAACAGAGAACAAACCCCAACGGCATAAGGCCTTCCTTGAAATTTCTAATCACCGCCCCTTTACGGCGAAAATATTCCGCGGCGTAGAGCAAATAGGTGACCTTCAATATCTCTGATGGCTGGATATTAAAATAGGATAAACTAAACCAACGCTTAGCGCCGCCGCCTTTTTTGCCTAAGACCAGCAATACAATAAGCAAAACAATATTCGCAATGAAAATCGTTTTATTTTGACGGCGCAGAAATTCAAGATCGGCGAAAAGAATCAAAAAAAACCCAATGATACCGATCGCAAAATAAATCGCCTGGCGCTTAAAAAAATACATAGGATCACCGGTCGTACGAAAAGCATAGATCCCTGAAGCCTCAAAGACCATCAAGAGGCCAAAAAGCGCGATAGAAATAAAAGTAAAAAAAATAAACCGCCGCTCTTTGTTTAAATCCATTGCATCCATCATAATTGAATTATTCTACCACAAAAATGTCCGGTAGCTAATGGCGGCGGAAACAAAAATAAAAGCTACAGGCTGTTGACGATATCTTTAAATTGACGGCCGCGGTCGATATAGCTTTTAAACATATCGTAGCTGGCACACATGGGAGACAAGACCACTGAATCGCCGGGTTTGGCGTCGGCAAGGGAGCCCTTGACCACATCTTCCAGGGAGTTAAAAAACTGGGTCGGCGCGGCTTTGGAGAGAGCGCTGTCGATTTTTTTCGCGGCAGCACCGAAAAGATTGATTTTTTTCACATTTTTCATATAAGGGATGATCTGGTCATAATCTAACCCCTTATCTTTGCCGCCGGCGATCAAGATAATCGAGCCTTTCAGGTTTTTCAACGCCCATACTGTGGAAGCCGGATTAGTCGCCTTAGAATCATTAATAAAACTCACTCCATTGATCTTGCGTATTAATTGCAGGCGATGCGGCAGCCCGGTAAATTTGCTAAAAACCTTCTGGCAATCCAGTTTGCTTAGGCCGAAAGCTCCGGAAGCGATACGATAAACACAGGAAAGATTTTCATTCTCAAACTCATCGGCAAAAGTAACCACTTTGGCTTTAGTGCGCCGGCGCAGATCAGTTAAAAATTCGCTCTTCTCATTCAAAACAGCAAAATCATCGGCGGTTTGATTTTTAAAAATATTCATCTTCGCCTCGAAATAATTTTTAAATTCCGGATAGCGGTCCATATGGTCCGGCTCAATATTAGTGATCGCCGCTACATACGGCTTAAACTCGATGATCGTCTCCAGCTGAAAAGAACTAAGCTCCAAAACAATGATATCGCGCGGTTTGGTCTTTAAAACAAAAGAAGAAAATGGTATCCCGATATTTCCCCCCAAATAAACACTGCCCTTATTCTCCTTCAAGACTCGATAGGTCAAAAAGGTGGTAGTGGTTTTGCCGTTCGTACCGGTGATCGCCACAAATCTTGCCTTGGTAAGCCAGGAACAAAATTCGATCTCCCCTACCTGCATAATATTCAATTTACGGCAAAGCGCACCGGCCAAAGATGTTACGGTATCGACTCCGGGGCTGAAGACCACCAATTGGGTATTTTTTAAAAAATTTTCACTGTGGCCGCCGAATTCAAAACTTACCCCCAAGGCACGCAGTTTTTCGATCACCACAGACGGAAAAGCCGAAGCTTCTTTGCCTTCGGTAATAAAAACTTTTTTCTTTAATTTAAGCAAAAGATAGGCAAGGTAAAGCCCGCTCTTGGCAAAACCCGCGACTCCTACTCTTTCAATATTATCGATGTTCATTTGAATTATTTTAACGTAACTTCAGAGTCAAGAAAGTCAAAACTCCGCAAAGTATCGCCACGATCCATAAACGTACAGTGATCTTATTCTCTTTCCACCCCATAAGCTGCAAGTGATGGTGCAAGGGCGCGGCTTTAAAAAGTTTCTTTTTAAAGCAATTGATCCAGATCATCTGTAACACTACGCTCAAAGCTTCGGCAACAAAAATACCGCCGCAGATAAAGAGTAAAAATTCTTTTTTTATCAAAAGTGCGATCGCACCAATCACGCCGCCCAGGGACAACGCTCCCACATCCCCCATAAAGACCTGGGCCGGATAGGCATTAAACCACAAAAATCCAAGCCCCGCCCCCAAAAGGGCAAAGCACAAGACAGCAAGTTCACCCGAACCGGGGACATAGGGAATAAATAAATATTTAGCGATTTTAACATTACCGGAAACATAAGCCAAGATACCGAAAATAAAAAAGTTTATCGTCAGCGTACCGATCGCCAACCCATCCAAGCCATCGGTAAAGTTAACCGCATTCGAGGTTGCGACAATGACCAACGCCGCCCAAAAAATATAAAAAAGGCCCAAATCGATTGCAATCTTTTTGAAAAAAGGAAAATCCCAGGTAGTCGACATATCCTTATTAAACACAACCAAACCTCCGACGATCAAACCGATCAATATCTGCCCCATAAGTTTATCCCTACGGCATAAGCCCTTACCGGTCTTGGTCTTAAGATAATCATCGGCAAAACCCAAGGCACCTAAACCAACCATGGTCATAATACTTAACCAGATAAAAACATTATCCCAGCGTGCCCACAGTAGTGTCGAGAACAAAACCGCGACTATGATCAAGATCCCGCCCATGGTCGGCGTACCTTTTTTTCCTGCATAAAGGCCCTCAAGGGCTTTGTGGCCATACATATCGATCGTCTCAGTCATGTGCAGTTTCTGCAACCACTCTAAAGCATAGCTCCATGTCGCTAAAACAAAAACAAAAGATGTGATAAAAGCGCAACCGGAACGAAAGGTAATATACCGGGTAACGTTGAAAATCGGGACAAGCGAAGCCAAAGGAGCAAATAGATGATAAATCATAAGCTACTATTATATATTAATCCTTCAAATATTCGATAACTTTTTCCAGCTGCATGCGCCGCGAACCTTTTAAAAATATCAAAAATTTTTCTTCAGCGGTGCCGGAGGTTTTTTTAATAAAATCAGCGATCTTTTGGCGCGAGGCAAAGTGATGCGCATGTTTATACCCTTTGCGCTTTAATTTATTATATAGAGCTCGCATATGCCCGCCCACCAAGCAACAATAATCAAAATCATTTTGCAAAATATCCTTCGCCAAACCCTCATGATACGCTTTAGTTTTTACACCAAGTTCAAACATGTCTCCCAATACAATGATCTTCTTATAAGGATAGGGCTTGATCGCTAAGAGTGCCTGAGATATCGCGTAAGGATTAGCATTATAAGCGTCATTTACGATCAAAAGGTTTTTAAACTCGATCTCCTCCATCCGCGAATCCGGAAATTCGTTAAAAACGCTCAAACGTTTAACCGCATAATCTAAGGTAATTTTTTTAAGCCCCGCGGCGGCAATTGCACCTAAAGCATTATAAATAAAATTATAAAACGGTGTATTAAGTTTTAATGGATATTTGTTTTGTACTAAAAAGAATGATCCTTCGCGCGAGCTTTTTATTTTTTTTGCCCAGAGGCCGCGCTTCTTCTTAATACCATACCAAAAAGCATCCTTACAAAATCTGATTTTGTTTAAATACCGGTCATCGGCGTTTAGGACCGCTTTGATCTTTTTATTCACGCGCAATAAAGCGCTCTTTTCTTCATAAATCCCTTTGAGACTTTTGAGTTTTTCTAAATGAACCGGTTTTACAAAGGTAATGACCCCCACATCCGGCATAACGATCCGGGCCAAGTCATTGATCTCACCCGGAGCGTTAGTCCCCAACTCCATGACCAATATCTCCTGGTCACCTAAAGCAAAAAAAGTTTTAATTACGCCAAAAACATTGTTTTCGGTCTTGTGGTTCTTAAAAACACTATACTTCTCTTTTAAAAGGAAATAGAGCATTTCCTTGGTGGTGGTCTTACCCACAGAGCCGGTGATGGCAAAAACAAAAGGGTCGGCTTTTTTACGGATATAACCACATATTTTCTTAGCCGCCTCAAGACTATCTTTAACCAGTAAAACCGGAATATTCAGATTATCCGGAGAACGCTCGGCAATGATCGCCCCTGCTCCATTTTTAATTGCCGCAGTAATAAAATCATGGCCGTCGACCAATGTTCCCTTGATCGCCACAAAGATCTCGCCGTCTTTAATCGCCCGCGAGTCAATAGAAAAGCCGGAAGAACCCTTGAACTTCTCCAGATTGAACATCTTACCCGGCGATAATATTTTCGTAAGGGTATTCAAATCATCAATGCGCATGTCTTATCGCCTTTCTCACCGCCTGTTGGTCGCTGTAAGGAATTTTTTGCGTACCGATCACCTGATAATCTTCATGCCCCTTGCCGGCTAAGAGCAAACACGAATGTTTTGTCTCATGTTTGATCCGCACAGCTTTTTCCACTGCCTTCTCCCGATCAACATAAACGCAATAATTATTCCGGGCAAAACCCTTTTTTACATCCTCAATGATCTCTTTAGGATCTTCGCTGCGCGGATTATCCGAAGTGATCACCGAAAAATCCGCCAAGCGGCAGGCAAGCTCGCCCATAATCGCGCGCTTACCCCGGTCACGGTCGCCGCCGCAGCCAAAAAGACAAATAATTTTTTGACAACCGCACTCGCGTAATGTCTTTAAAACCTGCTCCAAACCATCTGGGGTATGAGCATAATCAACAAAAATATTCTCTTTAACCCGTTCAAGGCGCCCCGGCACGCGGGAAAAAGTTTTAAGTTTTTCTAAAATATCCTCGAGCTTAAAACCTAAAGCATAAACCGCGCCCACGGCCGCTAAAATATTATAGATATTATGCCGGCCCATCAACTTAGTCTTTACCTTCAAGCGTTGTTGACCAACACAGAGGATGAATTCGCTCCCATGCGGCATTAACTTTATTTGATCGGCCAAAAGATAAGGCTTGCCCTTTTCACCGTAAGAGATAACCTGCTTCATTTTTTTAATAATCTTGCCGCCCCACTCGTCATCCTGATTAACCACCGCCTTAGCTTGAGGATTGAGCAAAAAAAGCCTTTCCTTGGCTTTAAAATAATTTTCCATAGTCTTATGGTAATCGAGATGATCGCGCGTTAAATTAGTAAACGCACAGACTGCAAAGTTTAACCCATCGATCCTCCCCTGATCAATACCATGGGAGGACGCCTCCATCACTACGTATTCCGCCTTATGCTTTTTAAACTCGGCAAAAAGCCGGCGCAAGGCCAGATAGCCCGGGGTTGTATTCTCAGTCGCGATATTTTTTTTACCGACCATCGACTTGATCGTGCCGACCAACGCACTTTTATGCCCTAGTTTATTCAAGAGATGGTTAATGATAAATGTGGTCGTAGTCTTGCCGTTGGTGCCGGTCACCGCTATAAATTTAAAATCGGTTTTCCTGAAACCGTAAAAAATATCTACGGACTTTTCAAAACTTTTTTTCAAGTCATCAACAAAAATTACCGGATGGCTTAAACCGATTTTTTCTATATCAGCTTGATCGGTTTTTTGTGCCACAAACGCCGCCACCCTGGCATCAATGCCTTTTAAAGCAGCAAAAATATCAAAACCACTCCGGCGGCGCACAAAAAAAAGGTCTTGCTTTTTCGCCGCACGCGTATCATCGCTTACCCCCTTAACGGCAATAGCCCCTAAGGCCTTATTCACTTGTAGGAAATTCTTTATCGTTATCATTTGCTACCTTTTTACCGGTTAAATACTCGATACTTTTTGCTGCGACTTTCTGGAAAAGCGGCGCGGCCACAACACCGCCAAAGTGGCTCTTCGACGGCTCATCGACACTGACCCCGATCACCAAAGGCGGATCAGTCTCGGCAAAGCCGATAAACGAAGCGCGAAATTTTGACGGTGAATACCTGCCGATTGCCGGATCAAACTTTTGCGCTGTGCCGGTTTTTCCACCCACACGAATACCATTGATCTTCGCCTTAACGCCGGTACCCTCTTCGACCACTTCCACCAAAACCTCTTTAGCATGATTAGCCGTTTCTGTTGAAACAATTTGCGTACGTTCAACCGGCGTCTCTTTAGTTGACGCCGAAAATACCATCTTCTTCAAAACATGTGGATTGACCAGATACCCGCCATTCGCCACAACCGCAAAGGCACGCACCAATTGTACCAGATTGACACTGATCTCCTGGCCGATCGGGATCATGTACGGCGTTGTCTTGGACCACTCTTTTAGCGGTTTAAGCCGGCCAACCGCCTCGCCGGGCAGATCGATCCCGGTCTTTTTGCCGGCGCCAAAACGCGAAATATAATCATAACTCGTTACCGGGCCTAAACGCTCATTGATCTTACCTACGCCGATATTACTCGATTTATGAAAAACCCCGCGGAAGGTAAGATTGCCGTAAGGCTTCCAATCGTGTAATGTAGCGCCCGGGATCTTATATTGCCCATTTTCACAAAAAATCGTTTCATCATCACGAAAAGCTTTTTTATCGATTGCAGCGACCAGAGTGATCATCTTAAAAACCGAGCCCGGCTCAAAAACATCACACACCGCTCCGTTGCGCATATTATTACGATTTAAGGTATCACGCTGATTGGGATTAAAACTGGGGAAATTGGAAAGCGCAAGAACCTCGCCGGTATTGGCATTCATCACCACGACACTACCTGCCTTAGCGCCATAAGCCTTTACCGTTTCTTTGGTATAAGAATCGGCCCAATATTGGATCTGCGAATCAACAGTCAGGACCAACGAACCGCCCGGCTCCGGATTCATAACATTAGGGCTCAATAAAACATTGCGCGACGCCGAATCACGCAACACCCGGGTTAAACCCTCTTTACCGCGCAAATAAGTATCATAATAAAGCTCAAGCCCGTCGAGGCCCTTATCGTCGACATCGACCACCCCCATGACGCTCGAACCGATCTCTTCCTGCGGGTAAAAACGCTTCTCCTCGCGGACGAAACCGACGCCTCTTATCTTCAATGCTTTGATCTTCTGCTTATCATCAAACGATATCTTACGCTTAAGCCAGACGAACCTGCCCTTGCGCTTTAATTTTATCAAAACACGGTCTTCGCTAATACCGATGATCGGCGCTAAAAGGTAAGCGTTCTTTTCCGGATTTTCAACCAAGACCGGATCGGCAAAAACCGAGTAACAGCTTAAACTGGCTGCCATAACCCGCCCACGGCAATCCAGGATATCGCCGCGACGGCCCTCTAAAGGAAGGATCTTGTAGTATTGAGTACGGGATAATTTATTGAAAAATGCTTTGCGGCAGATCTGTAAATAGCCGATACGCAAGAATAAAGCAAAAAATAGGAAAGCAAAGATGATATAAACGTGGCGTAGTCGCTGATTATCCGCTGTTTTCACTTTTTAGCTATAGCCGGTTTAAAAAGCCATTGCGAGTAGAAATTATGGATTGTCTCATAAGGGACAGCCCAACAGATTATGGTCTCTACCCGCAATGGAAAAGAGAAAAAAATTAATCTCCGTTATGCGCCATAGCCGTACCCATGCCGGCCATGCGGTTAAATACTGCCGCGAGCTTGCTGTTTTGGTCCGAATGTTTATCCTTGGGGCGTAAATTAAGCGCAATCATCTTATCCTTGCCGGCAAAGAAAAAATTATTTTTGCTTACCCATTGGTTTACTCTGGGCAACGACATCTCTTTATCGAAAGCATAAAGCAAATAATCACGTTTTGCGGTAAGTTCTTCCAAGCTTGAATAGTTATCATTAAGCTGATAAGCCGATACATAAATATTAACCTTTTGGTTTAAATAAAAAAATGAGCAGATAAAAACAAAACTGACGACAACACATGTAGCGGGAAAAGTCAAATTTAACCTAGCCGCGAATGCTTTAAGCAGATTAACACTTTTCTCGAACATCCGGGTAAATAAAACAATATGTTTCATTTTCTATACCTTATTTTTTACAGCAACCCTTAACTTTGCCGAACGCGACGCACTATTTTCCGTAACCTCTAAATCTGAAGGGCAAACCGGCTTTTTCACAACTAGGCTGAAACCTCCACGATCGCACAAATCGCGTATTGTGTGCTTAGCGATCCTATCCTCTAGCGAGTGGAAAGAAATAACCCCCATATGCCCGCCCGGGGTTAAAAACGCTGATGCCTTGCGCAGTGCCCCATCGATAACATCTAATTCGCGATTAACCGCGATACGTAATGCCTGGAAAACCCGTGTTGCCGGATGAATGCGCGAATGCCTTGCCGGGGGCGGAACCGAGTGATAAACGATATCTGCCAAGGCGGTCGTACTTTGTATCGGCTCTTTTTCCCTGGCTCTCACTAAGGCCGCAGCTACACGCCGGGCATAACGCTCTTCGCCAAATTTCTTAAAAATATCCCCTAACTCGTCTTCGTTTAAGCTGCCTACAAGGTCTGCCGCCGAGAGAAACGCCTCCCGGTCCATACGCATATCCAGCGGGCCTTCCTTAGAAAAACTAAAACCACGTTCAGGATTTAAAAGTTGATAAGTAGAAATACCTAAATCAAACAAGAAAGCATCGACCTCTTTCACGCCCAAGCTATTCAATACCTGGTCAAGTTCAGAAAAATCGCTTTTTGCCAAAGTAAAACGCCCCTCAAATCCCTTAAGGCGTGAAGCCGCGACCGAAAGCGACTCCTCGTCCTTGTCGATGCCGATAAGCCGTGCATCCGGCCCCATCACTTCAAGCATACGAAGAGCATGGTGGCCAGTGCCGACGGTACAGTCGACAACAAGGCGTTTTTCCTGGATTTTAAGCAAATCTAGCACTTCTCTATACATAACCGGATAATGATTTACCTGGGCCATTAAAAATACTAAGCAACCTTTTTGGCTACCATCACCGGAGCGTACTTTTTGTAGCACATCGCGCAAAGGCGGTAACCGGAAATGCCGATAAAAGAATTGCCCATCAGCTGCTTCTTATCACGGCGTTCTTTAAGCTTCTTGAAATTCTTGATTCTCAAAAGTTCAGTTGTCATGACTTACCTCCCCTTTAAATCCGCGCCGCCGCCTCCCCAGGTTTTGGCTACGAATAATTTTACTCAAATAATTTTTCTGCGGTCTCTTCAAACTTGCCTTCGTTATCTTTATAAAAATCTTCCCAACTCTTCTTTGACCATATTTCTATCCGGTCCGAAACTCCTACGATCATAATATCGCGATTGATCTTAGCAAACTCTTTCAAATAATCAGGAAGATTCACGCGCCCTTGGGCGTCGATCTCTATTTCCTGAGCGCCGCTAAAATACATGCGGTTGAATGCTCGTGATTGGGCTTTAGTGAAAGGAAGATTTTTGAGCTTTTCTTCCTGCACCTGCCAAACATCCTGATGAAGCATGACAAGACAACCATCTAGCCCCCTTGTTAAAAAAAACTTTTTGCTGCTGAAAGCCTTGATCTTATCACGGAATTTGGCCGGCAAGATAAACCGGTCTTTTTCATCGAGCGTATGATTGTATTCGCCATACCACATTCCACTTTCCTCCACTTTATTCCACAATCAAAGTATACGGCTCCACAGAATTGTTGTCAACGCTATTTTGTAAAATAGATGGCAAACCACAACATATGGAAAAAGTTGGAATTTTGAAATACTAAATATTGTGGAAGGCGCTAACCAGAAGGCGGTCTTTTGCTAACAAGTAATCGCTCGTATGCGCTCCACATCGCGGGCAATGGCTGCGACAAGAGCCTCGCGTGAAGGGAATTTTTTTTCAGCGCGCAGGCGCTTTAAAAAAATAAGCTCGACTTTACGCCCGGTGATATTTTTGTGAAAATTTAAAATGTGTGCTTCAATCGTCAAACGGCTTTGATCAGTGATCGTCGGATTAGTGCCGATATTGATCGCTGCCGGATAAACCTTTTTTCCCACGCGGCACATCCCGGCGTAAACGCCATTTGCGGGAATAATATGTTCACCGACTTTAATATTAGCTGTAGGAAATCCCAAGGCTTTACCATTGCCTCTGCCTTTCACTACTATCCCATTAAACGAATAGGCACGCCCTAGAAATTTATTTACCGCAGCAATATCCCCAGCTTGCAGAAAAGAACGGATATGCGTACTGCTTACCGCACGAGTACCAAACGAAAGCTTTTTTATAACGCTAAATTTAAACTCAAACTCTTCTGCTAATCGGGATAAATTGTGTGCGCCATGCAAAGCATCTTTGCCAAAACGAAAATCATCGCCAACGATCAACTCCTTGATATCAAAATATTTTTTTATAAACAATAAAAAATCATAAGCCGAATAACCAAGGATACCGGAGTCGGTTTTCATGACCCAAACATAATCTACACCGCTTTGGGCAAAAACTGCTTTCTTATCCTCCAAGGTAGTGATCGAACCACTAAAGGTTTTTTTTAGAATCAGTCGTGGATTAGAATCGAAGGTAATGACTAGAGAAGCTATTTTGAGCTTGCGGGATGAGGCAATAACAGAATCAATTATTTTCTTGTGCCCGCAATGCACACCGTCAAAAGTACCGATCGTCGCGACACATGGCCGCTTCAACCGTGGCGGCTTAAAAAGAAAGGATGCGCAATGCCTTTTCATCGATTTTTTCTGGTGCAATAGCGTCTTCAAGCTTGAATGGCCCAACACTTAAGCGCTTGATCTTAACGATATGTGCTCCGCAGCCTAAAACATCACCGACATCCTCTGCAAGCTTACGGATATATGTCCCCTTGGAGCAATGAGCATAAAACTCCACGTATGGCATATTGATCTTTTGCACATTAAGTTTATATATTTTTATCCGCCGCGGTTTGCGGTCGATCGTGATCCCCTTGCGGGCAAGTTTATACAAACGCTTACCATTAACACGCAAGGCGCTGACCATCGGCGGGATCTGGTCAAATTCTCCTTCAAAACGCTTAAAAGCATTAATAATACCGCTGTCACTAACAACGCTGGTGTCCCCGGTCTTGGTCACATCACCCTGCGAATCACATGTATTTGTGACTTCTCCTAACTTTAGTACACCAAAATACTCTTTATCGAAATTAACAAATTTAGGAAAAAGTTTTGTAGCCCGCCCTACCAGCATGATCAAAAGGCCCTCAGCTAAAGGGTCAAGCGTGCCGGCGTGGCCGACTCTGCGCATATTAAGCTTATGGCGCACCATATCAACGACATCGTGCGAAGTAACGCCGCTGGGCTTATCTACCAAAAGTATCCCTTCCTTTAAGGCTTCCATCTTATTTCCTTTTTTTGGCGGTGCAGTGAAGGACAAAATCTGTAACTTGTTTTTCTACCGATTGCAAAGTACCATCCATTGTCGTACCGCTGGCGCGCTTGTGGCCTCCGCCGCCAAAAAATTTCGCGATGCGGTTTACATCAACGCGCGCGCGCGAACGAAAATTAACTCGCACTTGGGTTTTACCGATATTTTTAAAAAGAATAAAGACCTCGACCCCTTTAAGCAAACGCATGATCGAAAAAATAACTTCCGTTAAATCATGGTCCCCGTCAACCCACTTATCGATCGGCGCCCAGCATATCGCATGCGTATCATCAAACTTAAGTGAAGCTACGATTTTACCGATCACATTCATATCCTCCGGTACGCAAAGACTATTGATCTTCTCGTAGATCGCCGGTGGATTAATATTATACTTCATAAGGTTTGCTACAATGCGATGGGTATCGGCGTTGGTATTGCTATAGCTGAACTTACCGGTATCGGTGAAGATCCCGGTATACAAGCAAAGGGCGATATCGCGGTCCAATGTATTTAATTTTTCACAAAGACGGTAAAGCATCTGACAAGTCGAGCTCTCCTGCGGCTTTACCCAATTTAAATCGCCAAAGTGAGTATTGCTTATATGATGGTCAATATTAATAATACACTTAGCCCGGCTTAAATAATCTTTGACTCTGCCGGGCCGGTCTGGGTCAGAGCAATCAAGGACAATCGCAACGTCAACCTTTTCATCTTTGAATTCATGGCGAATCGTTTTTACCCCGGGCAGGAAATTATAGATCTCCGGAGTCAAGTCATGATTAACCACCACCACTTTTTTCTTAAGCTTCTTTAGCGCCAGGTAAACCGCAAGCTCCGAGCCTAAGGCATCACCCTCCAGGTTCATATGCGCCGTTAAAATAAATGAGTGATTTTTATGGATCGTATCGATTATCTTTTTTATCACTTCTTTTCCTCTTCGCTTTCGTCTTTCACGATATGATCACTATCGTTAGCGCGTGCTTTCTCGATCTTATCGCAGATATAAACGCTATACCGGATAGAATCATCCGGCAAAAAGATAAGTTGCGGCAGGATCTTAATACGCATGCGCTGCCCCAGATTCACTTTGATAAATTTACTCATCTTATCCAAAGTTTCTTTAGCGTGCTTCATATTTTTTTCGTCAAGCAAGCTAAAGTATACTCTCGCCTCACGCAGATCTGATGTAGTATCTACGCGTGTGATCGAAAGAATAGTCAGCTTTGGGTCATCGATCTCATCCTGGATAATCTCGGTAATAACCCTCTGGATCTCGCTATTGATTTTTTGCATACGTACTGACATAACAAGCCTCTTTTCTTAGTTTTTAGGAAGGCAGATTATAACCCAAAGCCCAAGCCATTACAACTACTTTCCTTTAGATATTTTTACATAAATTTTTTCCGCCTCGAGCAACTCCTCCTGGCGCGTAGGTAAACCTTTATCGAGCTTAGCATCCAAAACTCGATCCAATATTTTACTAAATAGTGCATCCGGCTTTACCTTCATCGCCTTCAGGTCGGTGCCAGACACTTTAAGCTTCACGTTCACCATTGTCCCCATAAAGTTCTCAATATTTTTGCGAGTGCTCTCATCCCTGGTGTAAATATATAAAAATAGTATGGTTTCAAAACTTAAAGGGTTAAGCGTGCGATAAATAATATGCGGTTTTACATCGCCGGATATTTTCTTTACGATGTTAAGGCATTCTTTAGCCGTCACCAAACGTATACGCTCGCCCTTTTTAAAATCAAAAGCCTCCACAAAACGCTTAATATCTTTTACATCAAGCTTGGCCAATACCGCCATCAAATATATAAGCCAGGCATCCAATGAACGAAAACGGCTCAAACGGAAACCCTCGTCATGGATAGCACTTTCAATCCTATTCAAAAGAGCAAAATCATCTTTATCTAAAACAAGTTTTTTATTGCCAATAACCGCTGCCCAGCCAACCAGCTCCTCCACGCGCTTGATACAATCAAATGGGCACGGTTCTTTGAGGATAAGAACGATCTCATCACGCAAGCGGTGCGGATGTACCGTCGCAAAGGCTCCAGCCTTGACTGCCTCGCTTAACGCCTGGGAAGCCTTGCGGTCAAATTTAAAACCAAACCGTTGCTCAAAGCGTATACCGCGCAATATTCTGGTAGGATCATCAATGAAACTTTTATCATAAAGTATTTTTAAAGTACGTGAACGTAGATCATTCCCTCCGGAGCAATGGTCAATCAAGCGGCCATAATCCATCTGATTCAAGCTGATTGCCATCGCATTGACCGTAAAATCTCGGCGAGCCAGGTCATGATGCATATCCGCCGGAGTAACCTTAGGCAATGCTCCCGGCTTAGAGTACTCCTCTTTGCGCGCCGTCGCAAAATCAATCTTATGGCTGCCCAGATAGATCGCCGCAGTACCAAAGGCATGATGACGGCGAAATTCTGCACCGATATTTTCCGCCACTTCCTGGGCTAAGCGTATTGCGTCACCCTCGACCACAATATCTAAATCGGTCACATTACGCTTTAAAATAAAATCGCGCACAACACCACCGACGATATAAATGCGTGACTCAAGCGTTGCAGCAACACGCGAAACCGTAACGAGAATATCCTGAACCTCTTCGGGTAACCCCTTAATCACATTATGCATTGGTCATCTCGCTTAAACGCGCCCGCGGGTGAAATTGCACATGTATCGCCTTCAAACGCGTCTGGTTAATATGAGTATAAAGTTGTGTTGTAGTAATGCTCGAATGGCCCAACATCTCCTGGACACTGCGTAAGTCGGCACCATGTTCAAGTAAATGGGTAGCGAAGGAATGCCGCAATGTATGCGGGCTCACTTTTTTTCTCACACCGGCTTTTTTTACGGATGCCTTAACCATCTTCCAAATACTCTGCCGGCTTAACTTTCTACCGCCTTGCGCAAGAAAAAGATTTTCCATCAATTTTCCTTTAGCCAGCTTCGGCCTGGCTTCATTGATATATTTCTCCATAAACCGTGCGGCAGTTTTGCCCAATGGGACAATGCGCTCTTTCGAACCCTTGCCCTTACATTTGACAAAACCCACCTCAAAATTTGCATCGGACGACTTTAAGCCTGCGGCCTCAGAAACACGCAGGCCAGTCGCATACATCAGCTCAAGAATAGCCCGGTCGCGCAAACCATGAATATCTTTTAAGTCTGGAGATTTCAATGTTTCGTTAACCTCCTCGAAAGTCATAAATGATGGTATCTTTTTATCCATACGCGGCGTTTCGATCAAGCCGGTCGGATCTTCTGTGCTGATCTTTTCGCGCATCAAAAAACGATGGAACCCCTTGATCGTCGACAAAAGGCGGGAGATACTGTTCCCGGCCATAGTCTTACGTAAATCGAACAAAAAATCTACTATCATCTTCTGGGTGACTTGATCGGGACGCTCAACATTTTTATCATGTAAAAACCCCAAATATTTATCGAGGTCTTCATTGTAGGAATAAATCGAGTTTTTCGCCAACCCCTTTTCTACTCTCAAATAATCTAAAAATACCTCACGATACGCCTGCATGCTTACTCCTGTAAAAAAGGGTTATTCCGCTCTTCTTCACCGATCGTAGTGTGGCCACCGTGCCCAGGATAAACGATAGTTCCCGGATCTAAAATTAAAAGTTTATTTTTTATTGAAGCAATAATATCTGCGTGGGAAGCAAAAGGTATATCGGTTCGCCCAACCGAATGGAAAAAAAGCGTGTCACCGGAAAAAAGCCAATCGCCGATCTTAAAGCAAACCGAACCTGGCGTATGGCCGGGGGTGTGTATCACATCGATTTTCGTATTACCAAAAAATAATTTATCACTATCCAAAAGCTGCGGCTTATCCCTTATCACTACCGGCGCGCCACAAAAAAGCGATGCGTTAATGCGCGGATCAGTTAAAAACTCTTCGTCGTTAGGATGGATAAAAAACGGCACATTGAACCCGTCGAACCCCTCAATATGGTCGAAATGACCGTGGGTCAAAAGAACAAATTTTAGGTTGAGGCCATTCTTATGCAAAAACCGCTTGATATCAAGCGACGGCTTAGGCACATCGATCAACAAAGCTTCTTTCGTTAATTCATCATAAAGAAGATACGCGTTATTACCCAAATTACCCAAAACAAAGATTTTAAGCTTAAAACCTACCTGAGCCATTTTTTTGCCTCGCTATATTTAAAATTTTCCGAAAAACTTCGCTTTATCTCTTCGATGCGGCGTTTAAAACCATTACAGTCGATAGTAGTAAGATTAGCATTGTGCGCAAAGTCATCGCGCACGATCCTTAGCTCTTCATGCAATGGGCCGATCGCCCTTTTACCGTCTTCGTCATAAAAATCCACAATCTCGTCCATGCTCTCTAAGGCCTCCTGTAAAGAATGACGGACTCGCTTGCGATTACCGTTTTCTATCAAGTTGCTGACCGCCTCATCGAGCCACCCGTTAAGATATAAAACACCATCTTGGTAATCTTCGCGCGAAGCCGATACAGGATAACTTTTTAAATCCAAATAAACCTGAGTTTCCTTAGGATGAGCTTTATTGCGTGAAAATTTCTTACGCAGGCTATAGCAGCCGCAAGTAAATAAAACAAGGACAATCAGTAATAAACATACATTTCTCATAACTGCTTATTATATCACAGATCAAGATAAAAACTTACCCGGCGCGAAGGCCTTAAAAAGGCTTTGCGATAGGAAAAATAACGCACCAGCGAGGAGAAAAAAGATACTCCAAAACGGTACTTTAGCAGGAATCACCTTAAGTTCACGGCAATATCCTTGTCGCAGATAAACCTCGTAGATATCGGAAGCTTTTAAAAGCTTCCATCCACCGCTTTGTCGGTAAGGAAACCCTTCATTTTTGTAATCGAGCCACACCACGATCTTAGCGTGATCATACGGATTAAAGTTTAATGGAGCCTTTACTTCACTTAACATCGAATAAGAGTTGGCACGATCACAAAGCGCAGAAAACGTCTGGGACATGATCCGATAATTGGAAGCAATGATATCCTCACCGGAAGTATTACTGTCGATCAAAGTGGCTACCGGCATGTCTAGCTTAGGGAAAAATAAAGAGTTAAACATAAAAAAATCATCCACCCTGCCGGTCATCAAACGATAGTAAGTAGAATTAAATATTTTCAATTCGACGCCTTTACCCTGCTGCGGCTTATGTAAAACCGGATGGAAAAACAAAAATAAGCCTAAAAAGAAAAAAACTGCAAGCTTATGCCGCTTAGAGCCGATAGCTTTAAATACCTTTTCCAAGCCGATCGCTGCCATTAAGGCTGCTGCAGCCATGCCTTGGGCAGAAAAAATACGATAAGGATATTTAAAAAATACGATAAATACCCCCAATAGAAAACCAATAAAAAAAATATCAGGGAATTTATTCCGCCATGAACCAAAAATACCTACTATGGCTAAAATAAAAACAAGAAGACTGAATTGGATCAACTCTACCTCCCCCTGTACAAACATATGCAAATAGCTTAAATAACGTAATTGATGGTAAAAAAGCGGCGAAGCCGCAATCAGTGCAAAAACTATCACTTTTAAACAATCGAACCGGCGATCTTTATCAAAAATAAAAACCATAAGATAACCACAGATGAATGTCCATGGTATCGCCGCATGAGCATAAAAAGCTAACGCCAGCGAAACGATTGCCGCCGCGATGCGCCGATGTTTAAAAAACAATAGGCCAAAAAACCCCAACACCATCGCCATCGTCGCCGGCACATTACCGGTTGACGCAACATAAAGCGGAAAAAAAGTGCTCGAGATCAAAAATGCAAAAAAGGCTATACGTTGATTACATAATTTACGGATAACCAGCCAAAAAACCGTAAAAAATACCGGCGCAGACAATGCCTCCGTAATCTGCAAAGTAAGCAAATTATTGATCTTACACTTCAGCAAAATAACTAATAAGAGATGATAAAGCGGCGGATAAAGATGCGGCCGCCCCAGGGGCGCAAAATCCCACCAATCCCACCCCACCCAGCCGCCGGATTTAATAAAGCCCTGAGCCACACTTAAGTGATAATAACCATCGACAAATTGAGGTAGATAAGGTATCCGGCTTAAAGAAAACAATCCCAAAAGTAAAAGAAGGATAACGGCAAGCAAATCATATTTATTCTCCTTTTCAAACATAATTTACTTTCATAAGGCACAAGCCCTTCGCCGGCGCAGGCTTGTTCGCATATGGTTCTTTTCTTGCCAAAATATTTTTAGCTTTGTTTAAAGCAATTTTCCCTGAGCCAACCAGTTCCAGAAAAGAAACGACATTGCGCACCATATTACGCAAGAATCCATCCGCCTCGATATCAATATAAATAAATTGTTTTTTCCTGTTTATCTTTATTGCTTTTACATAACGTACGGGATTCTCATAGTGCTTAGCGTCTTTGGCAAAAAGAGAAAAATCTTTTTTTCCTTTTACCATAACCGCAGCCTTTTTCATCGCCGTAATAGACAACGGCGCAATAATATGCCAGGAAAAATCATGATCAAATACCGATTGCTCTTTGGCATTGCAAACAGTGTAACGGTAAATTTTCGACTTTACGGCATAACGCACACGCCAATTTTCCGGATAAGCTTTAATCTTTTTTATTTTTACATCATAAGGTAAAAAACTATTCAAAGCCCGTTTAATATTCTTTAAAGGTATTTTTGTACCAACCGCAAAGCTCACCCCTTGCGCCTTAGCGTGCACCCCGGTATCGGTACGGGAAGTATAATCAATACGGATATCCTGATTAAAGAGGCGCTTTATGGCTTTTTCGATCATTTCTTGAACCGTGATCTCACGGGAAGAGTGCTTATTTTGAATTTGAAAACCAAAATAGTGCGTACCGAGATATTCAACCTCTAAAAAAATTGTCTGCATAAGAGAATATTATACCGTAAAATACGTAAATTACTCTAACCGGAAGCGCGTAGCCTCAAGTGTTTTGCGAGACCGGGGCAGCGCCTTTCCCGCGAGAGCGGGACGAGCGCGCAAGAAACGCAATGTTTCGTCCTTAGGCCAAGTCAAAAATATTTGAGGCGATAGCGCTTTCTAATTTAAAATTTGACTGATGGTTTGGTTGGGCGTGATTGAGTCGATTACAAACCCCATCGAGGTAATTTCTTTTATATCGGGAATATTTTCAAAGTAAAAATTTTGTGAAGATCCAGCCTTTGCAACGGCAGTATTGCCTAGAGCTACACCGCCGACTTTATCCGCGCCGGCTTTATTGCTAATAATCCTTTTACCGGCGCCGCCTTCATGTAATATCCACTCAATCTTTTCGTCGCTTAAGTCAACGTTGGCATTTTTAATGCGCATAAACGTCGCCGCATTCTCCGCCGGATTGCCGGCCGTAACCAATTGCCTTCCGTCAGCCGCGGTTACCAACTTTATCGTTGCTGCATGCACATCTATCTTACCCGGCAAATCCGCCACTTCCCGATACCCCGCGCTCTTCTTATGCGCTGTTAAAATCGCCATAAGCTGAGGATAGGTCAAGGGCTCAGAAGACCATTTACTATATTTTTTCCAATAGCTTGAGAACCATTTTAAATGGTCTAAATCATCTTTTTCCTCTTGCAAAGATGCTACCTGGCCATCTGTTTCCTCGCGTTTGGTATTTTCGCTAAGCATGCCTTGGAGTTTGGCACGCGCCGCAGCAAGCCTCGTCTCGACGTCTTCTAACCTTTGCACTAACTCCGCGTAACCATCCTCTGGGCCTTTTTTACCCTTACGCATTTTCTTAGCCGCCAGAAGGAAAGTCAAGGCACCTGCCGCGCCGAGCAATGCCGCATCCTTTCGATCAATTAAATCACCGCCTCCAGCCCGCGGCACATCAACCGCGGCCGGATCACCGGTAGCATCATTTTTTTTAACTTCAGGCGTGCGAGTAGATTCTTTGCCCTTAGGATTATAAGGCTTATCCAAAACAAGATGCACAGGCTTAGGGCCTTTTTTTTCCACATGCGCCGAATGGGTCGTTGCTCGGTGAGCTTTATGGTGATGACGTCCTCTAGCCATAGCATCAGAGCTTGTCGCAACCGCCAGCGTACCGGCAAGAAGCATCGCGGCTACTATTGTTACAGCGCCTGGGCCTACACTGCCAAGAGTAGTGGTGATCTCGCCTCCGGTTGACGGCAAGCCTTGGGCCGGCGTAACACCCCCGGAAAAATATTGGCGCTTTATTATTCTTCCGGGGGCATACACCGATCCCCTTATGGGGCTTCCGGTGCCTGTCCCCGCGTATTCACGTTTCACGTAATTATA